>Ga0307479_10002057_pt1 | contig 18326 bp, 17 predicted proteins | sample atmos_gasesECM4C_FD_203743 | JGI IMG/M metagenome (GOLD analysis project Ga0307479, IMG submission 203743) | Hardwood forest soil microbial communities from Morgan-Monroe State Forest, Indiana, United States - atmos_gasesECM4C_515 | ecosystem: Environmental > Terrestrial > Soil > Temperate... | reverse complement strand
CCGAACACCGCGTAGCCGTAGTCGCGTGGACCGTGATCGAGGAAGCCGTTGTCCTTCAGGTTGACGAAGAACTGCGAGGTGGCGCTGTTGATATCGCTGGTGCGCGCCATGGAGAGCGAGCCGCGCGTGTTCTTCAGGCCGTTTTTCGCCTCGTTGCTGATCGGCGCGCGGGTCTTCTTGTTGGCGAAGTCGGCGGTGAGGCCGCCGCCCTGGATGACGAAGCCCGGCACGATGCGATGGAAGATGGTGCCGTCGAAGAAGCCGTCGTCGACGTACTTGAGGAAATTCTCGACCGTCACGGGCGCTTCCTTCGGGAACAGCTCGACCGTGAAGGCGCCGTGCGAGGTTTCGAATCTGATCATCGTTGTCCTTCCGTCATGCGCTCGTGTCCGGCGAGATCGCGGTGGGAGCGTACGTGAGCGAAGCCGGCCGCGACAAGCTCATCGCGCACCGCGCGCCCCTGGGTTGCGCCGTGCTCGAGCAGCAGCCAGCCGCCGGGCGCGAGGTGCGCCGGGGCGCCGCGCGCCAGTACCCGGAGCGAGGCGAGGGCATCGCCGCCGGGCGGCGTGAGAGCCAGCGCGGGCTCGAACGCCAGTGCCGGGCCCGAGAGCGCCGGGTCGTCCGCCGCCACGTACGGCGGGTTGCTGACGATCAGGTCGAAGCGCGCCTGGCCGAGTGGCTCGAACCAGCTGCCCGCGAGGAACTCGACGTGGCTCAGGCCGAGCGCGGCAGCGTTGGCGCGCGCCACGGCGAGCGCGGGCGCCGACACGTCGGTGGCGACGATCTGCCAGATGGGCCGCTCCCGCGCCAGGGCGAGCGCCACGGCTCCGGAACCGGTGCCGAGATCGGCCACGCGCAACGGCTGCGCCGGCGCCACGGCGAGGGCGCGCTCCACCAGGAGCTCCGTCTCCGGCCGGGGGATCAGCACCGCGGGTGTGACCGCGAGCTCGAGCGACCAGAACTCCCGCTGCCCGGTGATGTAGGCGAGGGGCTCGCCGGTGACGCGCCGCCCGATGAGATCGAGATAGCGCGAGGCGCGCGCCTCCTCGACCGGGCTTTCAGGGTGTGATTTGAGACGCGCGCGGGAAGCGCCAAGGACGTGCGCGAGCAATAGCTCCGCCTCGAGGCCCGGGGCCCGTCCGGCCACGCCCGTGTCCCGGTCCGCCGCCACGAGGAGCCGCCGTCCCCGGGTGAGCAGCGTCTCGACCGTCATCTCCGCTGTCATAGGCGCTCGTGCGCAACGGCGCTAAGATGCCGTCATGCCAGAAACAACATTGTATCCGCCGCCGCGTCCGCTGAGCGTTGGTGAGGTCCTCGACCTTTCGTTCCGCATCTACCACCGCACGTTCGTGAAGTGCCTGGTGTTCGGGGGCCTGGCGGTGGTGGCCAACTGGCTGCCCAACCTGTACGCGATCGCGCGCGGGCAGACGGCGCTGCAGTCCGTGGTCAGGCCGGTCACGGACTGGGGCCACGTGGTCACCATGCTCATCGGCGTGGTGCTGGCCCTGATGTTCCCGGTGGCCATCATCTACCGCCAGTACAACATGATCACCGGCCAGGCAACGGGCGGTGAGCTGCTGCGCGCGGTGCGACTGCTCGGCCGCATCGTGCTCATATTCATCCTGCTGTGCCTCCTCGGGTTAGCGTGCGGGCTGCTCGTGATACCCGCCGTGTTCGCGACCGGCCTCACCCGCTATCTGCTGTTCGCGCTGCTGCTGCTGCCCCTGGCCTACGTCTTCATGCGACTGGCGTGCGCCTTCACGGCCATGGCAATCGAGAACACCGGCGCCAGCGCGAGCCTCGGCCGCAGCTGGGAGCTCACCGGCGGCAACGTCATGCGGCTCACCGCGATCTACACCGTCGCCGTGTTTCTGCTGCTGGTCGTTTACATCGCGGTCGGCTCGCTCACGGCGTTCATCTACGCAGTGTTCGGCAAGGGCGATGTCGCGCTGATCGCGGCCGCGGTCGGCGTGATAACGGTGGCCGCCGGCGCGCTGGCCAGCCCGTATTACGCGGCGCTCGGCCTTGCGGTCTTCGGAGATCTCCTGGCGCGCAAGGAAGGCGCCGATCTGTCGCAGCGCATCAGCGCCGCCTGAGTCGTGGCGCCCGCTCTCCTGGCGCTGCTGCTGGTGGTCGCGGGCGCGGCTGATGCCCGCGAGCCGGAAGCCCTGGCGGCGCTCGCGCAATGCACCGGCCAGCTCGATCCGGACTCCGACCGGGGATACGAGCGCATCGCGAAGCGCTGCCCTGACCTCACCGCGGCGCTCGAGCACAGTCCGTGGGCGGCGTGGCTGCCCGCCGACTGGAAGGAGCCTCACAACCAGCTGAGCGCCGCAGGGCTGAGAGCGCTCCACGACGCTCTGGTGCGCGAAAGCGCGGCCGCGGTCGGCACGCGGGCCCTGCACCCGGAGCGGGTGGGCGCGGTGCTCGCGCGCGTCGCGTGGCCCGAGCCGCAGGCCGAGGGCTGGTGGGCGCGCTTCAAGCGCTGGCTGCACGAGCTGCTCACGCCGCAGCCGCAGGAGGACAGCGGCTGGTTGCGCCGGCTGCTGGGCGATGTCTCGGTCGACCGGGCGCTGCTGCGGCTGATCACGGCGCTCGCGATCGCCGTGCTGGTGATCCTTGCCGTCGCGGTCGTGGTCAACGAGCTGCGGGTCGCCGGCCTGCTGAAGCGCCGGCCGCGCCTCGCGCGCCAGTCCGCAGCGGGCCCCGGAGCGCACGGCGAGCTCGGGCTCACGGACCTCGATCGCGCCGAGCCGCGTGCGCAGGCGGCGCTGCTGCTGGAGCTGATCGCCGCGCGCCTCGCGGTGCAGGACCGGCTGCCGCCGGCGCGCGCCTTCACGGTGCACGAGCTGACCCGGCGCGCGCGCCTGCGGGACGAGGCCGAGCGCGCGCGCCTGGCGGCGCTCGCCGCGGTCAGCGAGCGCGTGCGCTACGCCGCCGACGGGGTGCCCGCGCCGGCGCTCGCGGACGCACTGCGCGGCGGCCGCGAGCTGCTGGCGGCGCTGGCGGCCCCGGCCACCGCGGGGGCCTGAGGTATGCGCGAGCGGCTGACCACGCTGGCGCTGGCGCTCGCTGCGCTGCTGGTGTTCCTGACGCTGTTCGTGCACGCCGAGGGCCCGCCGGGCACGGCCGCGTCCGTGCCGACCACCGCGGATCGCCACGACAACGGATTCCTCGGCGCGCTCACCTGGCTCAGTGAGGAAGGGGTGCGCGCCCGCGCGGTGCGCGAGCGCTTCACCGCTCTGTCGCGCATGCGCGATCTGCCCGCGCGGGGCAACCTGTTGATCGTGACGCTGCCCGCGGCGGTACCGTTCCACAAAGACGAGGCCAGGGCACTCGATGACTGGCTGCTCCAGGGCAACACGCTGCTGATCCTCGCGGCGCTGTCCGACCGGCCGGCGTGGGCGCGCGACCGTGGCGTCTTCGACAGCGATCTGCACCTGCTCACCGGGCTCGAGATCGAGAGCGAGCGTCCACGCAAGGATTCCCGCGGCGCTGCGGCTACCACCGTGGCGCCGGCAACGCGCCTGCTGCCCAAACCACAGCGCGACACGCTGCTGCCGAACCGCGCGCAGCGCTACCTGCAGGACATTCGCGCCGTGGCGGGTTTTTCCGACTATCCGCCGCGGCGCTGGAAGCTCGACCTGCCGCGCGACCACTTCCCGCTGTGCCTGGCGCACGTCGCTGCCTCGGACGGCTGCGGGCTGTGGCTGCTGCCGGACGGCAACGGCGCCATCGTCGTCAGCGGCTTCGGCTCGCCGTTCAGCAACCGCGCGCTCGGCGAGGCCGACAACGCGCGGCTGCTCGCCAACCTGGTGCGCGACAGCGTCGCTGCCGACGGCGCGGTGCTGTTCGACGACCAGCATCAGGGCCTCTCCGATACCTACGACCCCGACAAGTTCTATCGCGACCGCCGCCTGTACCGCACGCTCGGCATCCTGGCCGCGGTGTGGCTGGTGTGGGTGGTGGGCGGCACCCGCCTGGCCGCGCCGGCGGCGCCGCCGCCTGCCCAGGGCGAGGCGGACCTGGTGCGCGCCACCGGCTCGTTCCTGGCGCGGGTGCTGACGCCCTCGGCCGCGGCCCGGCGCATGTTCGAGCACTTCTTCCTGCGCCTGCGGCGCACGCTGCGCGAGCCGACGCTCGATCCGTCCCCGTACTGGGAGTGGCTCGAGAACCACCCGCGCCTGGCGCGCGCCGACGTCGCGCAGCTGCGCAGCTGGTACGCCGACGCCTATTCCGACACCAGGGTGCCGCTGGTGCGCTTGCACAACCTCATCGTCCGGACTGAAATGCAGATTGCCGCATGAGCTCACAGGTCCAGCAACTACGCGAGGCGCTCGCGCGCGAGCTCGGCGCCGTCGTCATCGGCGCCGAGACGGCGGTCCCATCCCTGGTCATCGCGCTGGTGTCGCGCGGCCACGTCCTGGTGCAGGGCGTGCCCGGCCTCGGCAAGACGCTGTTGGCGAAGACTCTGGCACGCGCCCTCGGAGGGGACTTCAAGCGCATACAGGGCACTCCTGATCTGATGCCAAGCGACATCATCGGCGTGCACGTGTTCGACGAGGCGGCGCGCAGCTTCGTGTTCCGCCCCGGGCCGCTGTTCGCGGACGTGGTGCTGGTCGATGAGATCAACCGCGCGGGGCCGAAGACCCAGTCGGCACTGCTCGAGGCGATGGAAGAGCGCCAGGTGAGCGTCGAGCGGACCGCGCTGCCGTTGCCCTCGGACTTTCTGGTGCTGGCGACGCAGAATCCGCGCGAGTTCGAGGGAACTTACCCGCTGCCGGAGTCGCAGCTCGATCGTTTCATGCTGCGCATCGACATCGACTATCCGCCGCGCGCGGCGGAGACCGAGGTGCTGACCCGCTACGGTGGCCTGGTCCCGGGCGCGGCGGCGGGCAGCGCGCGCGTCGGCGAGCTGCGCGCCGGGCTGCTGCAGGAGGCGCGTGCCGACGCCGAGCGGGTGCACGTGGCGGATGCCCTGGGCGGCTACATCCTCGACCTGGCCGGCGCGTCGCGCCGCCATCCGCGCCTGACGCTCGGCCTGTCGACGCGCGGTGCGCTGGCGCTGCACAAGGCGGCACGCATCACTGCGGCGATGCGCGGCGCGGAGTTCGTCACGCCCGACGACGTCAAGGAAGTGGCGCCCGCCGTGATCGCGCATCGCCTGGCGCTGACGCCGGAAGCGGCCCTCGAGGGCGTCACCGACCTCGACGTGGTGCAGGCGCTCCTGTCCGAGACACCGGTGCCGCGCTAGGCGCAGCCCGCATGCACCTCGCGCGCCGGGGCTACCTGCTCGTGCTGCTGACCGCAGTGCTGGCGGTCGTCGCAGTGTGGTCCGATGACCGGCAGCTCGCACGGTGGTGGCAGCTGCCCGCCGGGCTGCTGCTCCTCGGCCTCGCGCTCGAGAGCCTGCTGGCGCGGCGCCGGCCGCCAGCGGCCGCGCTCGCCATCGCGCCGCGCGCCTACCTCGGGCAGGCACTCGAGGCCGCCTTCACCTTCACCAACGGCACGCGGCGTCCGGTGGCGCTCGAGTACGCGCCGCTCGCGCCGGCGGGCTTCGCGCCGCGGGAGGAGCTGCGCCGCGTCGTGGCGCCGGCGCGCGGCAGCGTCGCCGACCCGATCACGCTGTTGCCGGTGCGGCTCGGCCCGCAGGAGTGGCCGGCGCTGCCGGCGCGGCTGCTCGGTCCCCTGGCGCTCGCCTGGTGGTCGAGCCGCCTCGCGCTCGAGGCGCAGGTGGTGGTGGCGCCCGATGCGCTGCGGCGCGTGGTGCGCGCGCGCGGCCTCGCGGGCGGTGCGCGCGCGCGGCGCGTGGTCGGCGCCGGCGCCGAGCTGCACCAGCTGCGTGATTACCTGCCGGGCGATCCGCTCGCGCGCATCGACTGGAAGGCGAGCGCCCGTGCCGGTTCGCTGGTGACGCGTGAGTACAGCGAGGATCAGCATCTCGACGTCCTGGTGGCTGTGGACGCCGGACGCCTGAGCCGGCTGCGCTGTGGGGAGCTCGACCGCTTCGGCCTGTACGGCAACATCGCCGCGCGGCTCGCCGAGGTCGCGACGCGCCACGACGATCGCATCGGTCTGGTGGTGTACGCCGACCGCGTGCTCGCCACCCGCCCGCCGGCGCGCGGCCTGGCGGCCACGATCGCACTGCGCCACGCACTCGAGCGCAGCAGCGTGCGAGGCGCCGAATCCGATCCGACCGCGGCGGCGGTTACCATCCGTGGCCTGCTGCGGCACCGCGCACTCGTCATCCTGCTCACCGATCTCGACGACGCCAGCGTCGCGCACCAGCTGGCGCGCGCCGTGCGGCTGCTGGCCCCGCCGCACCTGGTGCTGGTCGCGGGCGTGCAGGGTGGCGACATCGCGCAGCTCTCGCGCAGCTACGCACGCGACTGGCAGGATCCCTACGTGGCGATCGCCGCCGCCGAGCACGAGGTACGCACCCTGGGCCAGCTGGCGCTGCTCGCGCGCCTCGGCGCGCCGGTGGTGGCCGCGCCGGCTGCGCGGCTCGAGGAGCAGCTGTTCGCGCGCTACGAGGCGTTGCGCCGCGCGCGGCGCATTTAGCTCATGGGGCGGGCCGCCGGCCCCACAGCCGGCCCGACAGCAGGGCGACCATGAAGAGCCAGTAGCCCACGCCGATCGCGACTTTCACGCTCACCGGAATGCGCGGCTGGGGTGAGACGAAGCCCTCGATGAGGCCCGCGCCGACCAGCAGCAGTGCGCAGGCGAGCAGCGCAGGTCCCGAGCGCAGGGCCGCGACACGGAACGCCGCGGCGCGGCCGCGGCTGCCCGGGCGCACCAGGGCCTCGCCGACGGCGCCACCGGCGGCCGCCGACAGGCACATCACCGACAGCTCGACGCAGCCGTGCGCCACGATGAACGAGGCCAGGGCCCCTGCCAGTCCGTGCCGGGCCACGAACGCGAAGACCGCTCCCAGCATCAGGCCATTGAGGCCGAGGATGTAGAGCGTGCCGAGACCGAACAGGAAGCCGGAGCAGTAAGCGAACAGGCTGACGGCGATGTTGTTGGCGAGGATCTGTACCGACAGCACCGAGGAGGGCACGATGTTGAGCAGGCCCTCGGTCCAGAGCTTGCCGCTCTCGACGCTGGCAATCAGATCGGGGGAGGCGAACAGCGCGATCAGCTCGGGAAAGCGGTCGACCAGCGCGTAGCCGGCGACCGCGGCCAGCACGAACAGCAGCGTGGCCCATACGAGATACGGCTTGAGCCACGCCACCGACGCGGGAATGTGGCCGCGGAACAGCTGGCGGAGCGCGGCGCCGAGCCGCCAGTCACCGTGGTTGAGGGTGGCGTGCACGCCCGCGTACACGCTCTCCAGGTACTCGCGCGCCCGCGACTGCGGCACGAGGGCGCGCGCGCGTGCCAGGTCGTGAGCCAGCAGGCGGTAGTCGTCGGCCACGCGCGCCGCCTCGGCCGGATCGTCCGAGCGCCCGCGGCTGAAGCGGCGGGCGCGCGTTTCGGCCTGCTGCCACAGCGTCGCGCGCTTCAACAGCGCGTGCGCCAGCGCGTGGCGGCGCGCCTCCTCGCTCACGCGCCCGCCGCCGCGGGGCGCGTGACTGCCACCAGCGCGCCGCGCAGTGCTGCATCATCGAGCGGCGCGAGCTCCTGCGCGGAGCGGCCGCAGCGCGCGAGCAGCGCCCGTGCCAGCGCCGTGCGCGCCGGCACCGTCAGCCGCGGCCAGCGCGAGAGCAGCTCCGCGACCAGCTCCGCGGTGGCGACGTCGAGCGATCCCGCGGTGCTCGCCGGCGTGAGCGCGAACCCGGCGCTCGCCGTCTCGTAGATCAGCAGGGTGCCCGCCGCCAGGTCGCCGCAGCGCACGTGCTCGCGCGTCAGCGCGGCGAGCACCAGACCGAGCCCGTAGGCGAGCGGCAGACTGTCGATCAGACGGAACACGTTGCGCACCAGCAGCGCGCCCACCCCCGGGGCACTGCCGTCGCGCGCCACCACCCGAACCCCGGCCAGGCGCTTGCCGGGCGTGCTGCCGCGCATGAGCAGCTCGAGCACCGGGTGATAGAGGAAGTACAGCGCCAGGGACGGCACCAGCACGGCGCCGAACCAGCGCGCGTCGTAGGCGTCCGGAGGCGCGAGCGAAAACCCGGCGCCGTGGGCGTAGTTATAAAGGAGTCCTGCGGCGGCGTACCAGGCCAGCGCCAGCACCACCCGGATGTGCCAGTCCACCACGAATGCATAGGAGCGGACGCCCGCGCCGGCGATCGGCAGCGTGACGTCGATGCCGGTCGCGCTGTCGACGCTCAGCTGCGGCGCAACCTCGCTCACGCCTGCTCCGCGAGCAGCTCCGCCTGGTGCTCCTGCTGCAGCGCCTGGATGAGCTCGTCGAGCTGTCCGTCCATCACCTGCGAGAGCTTGTAGAGCGTCAGGTCGATGCGGTGATCGGTGACGCGCCCCTGCGGGAAGTTGTAGGTGCGGATGCGCTCGGAGCGATCGCCGCTGCCGACCTGGAGGCGCCGCGACTGAGCCTGGGCGCTCTGCTGCTTCTGCTCGGCGGCGGCGAGCAGGCGCGCCTTGAGGAGGGCCATGGCGCGCGCACGGTTCTTGTGCTGAGAGCGCTCGTCCTGGCATTCGACCACGATGCCGCTCGGGAGGTGGGTGATCCGCACTGCCGAGTCGGTCTTGTTGACGTGCTGGCCGCCAGCGCCCGAGGAGCGATACGTGTCGATGCGCAACTCCGCGGGCTTGATCTCGATCTCCCCGACTTCGTCCGGCTCGGGGAGGATCGCCACGGTGACCGCCGAGGTGTGGATGCGCCCCTGCGCCTCGGTCGCCGGCACGCGCTGCACGCGGTGCGTTCCGGATTCGAATTTCAGGAGCGAGAACGCGCCCTTGCCGGCGATGCGGCTGATGATCTCCTTGTAGCCGCCGTGCTCGCCCGGGCTCTCGCTCAGCACCTCGGCCGTGAGGCCCTTCGATTCGGCGTAGCGGGCGTACATGCGGTAGAGATCGCCCGCGAAGATCGCGGCCTCATCGCCCCCGGTCCCGGCGCGCACCTCGAGGAAGATGTTCTTCTCATCGCGCGGATCCTTCGGCAGCAGCAGCCGCCGCAGCTCTTCCTCGGCGGCGTCGATCTGTCCCCTGACGCGCGCTACTTCCTCGGCGCCGAGCGCGCGCATGCCGGGGTCCGCGTCGCCCTCCATGTCGGCGGCGGCCGCGAGATCGCGCTCGAGTCCCCGGTACGCGCCGTAGCGCTCAGCGAGCGGGGCGAGCCGGGCGTACTCCATCGACAGGTCGCGAAACTGCGACGAGCCGCCGGCGACCTCGTCGGTGGCGAGGAGCCTGCCGACCTCCTCGAAACGATCGGAGAGCCTCTCGAGCCGTTGTCGTATGGTTTCCTTCATTGAGGGTGCGGGACGCCGCTTTCAGCAATGATCCGGATGTCTGCAGTTTGTGACAAGGTGCGCAATGCGCCCCCCGGGCGAAGGCTCTATAGTGGCTCGAATGGACACAATCAATCGTCTCGGGCCGGCACGGACGCTGTGCCTGGTGCTTCCGGCGCTGCTCGCGGGCTGCGCCAGCCTCAAAACCCGGCCCGCGCCGCCGCCTCAGGTCAAAGCCGATCCGACGGCGCTCACGATCACCGCGGAACTCGCGTTCAAGCACGGGGACTGTCGCGCCGCCTCCGAGGACTATGCCGAGGCGGCCAGCGCCGGGGACGCGCGCCTCGCCCGCCATGCCACCGAGGTGGCGCTCGCCTGCGAGCATCTGCCGGCGGCCTGGAACGCGGCGACCCGCTGGCGGACGCTCGCGCCCGAGGACCGCGACGCAAACGCGCTCTATGCGCTCGTGGCGCTCAAGCTCTACCGCACCGCCGACGCGCGTACCGCAGTGCGCGACTACTGTCGCGCCGCCGCGCTCGTCGGCAGCGCCCCCGAGAGCCCACCGGCCGACGGCCCGCGGCGCCCCCGGCCGGGAAACGATCAGGGCGTGCGGGCGCTCGGCGATCTGATCTCGCTGCTCCTCGAGGAGACCGACGCCTCGGCGGTGCTCGCCGCGATGAGCGCCGTTCCCGAGCCGACCGCGAGCCAGCCGCAGGCGCTGGCGCTGTTCGGCGAGCTGGCGCTCGCCGCCTACGACGGCAAGCGTGCCGAGGGCTTTGCGCAGCAGGCGCTGGCGCACGATCCGAAGGACTTTGCGGCGCTGCGGGTGCTGGCGCGCGCGCAGGTGCTGCGCAACGACACCACGCGGGCGATCGCCACCGCACGCTCCGCCGTCGCGGTGGATCCGGTGCGCGGCGGCCTCGAGCTCGCGGAGATCCTCGCCTCCCTCGATCGGGTCGAGGAGGCGCACCAGCAGCTCGAGAGCCTGCGCGGCGCCTCGGGCATCCCGGCGCCCGAGATCGACCGGCGGCTCGCGCTGCTCGCGTTCCAGTCGGGGGACCTGAAGGAGGCGCAGCAGCGCTTCGCGGCCCTGCTGGCGAGCGGTGAGGGCAACGATGCCACGCAGCTCTACCTGGCCGACATCGCCGCGCGCGACGGCGATCCGGAGCGCGCCATCGCGGACTACCGCCGGCTGTACGATTCCTCGGTCGCGGTGCAGGCGCGCTCACGCGCCGCGGCGCTGCTGCTCGAGCGCGCCGCCCGAACCGACAGCGCGCGCACCGAGGCGCTGACGCTCCTCGATGACTACGTCGCCGAGCATCCGGAGGAGGAGCTGCAGCTCACCCTTGCCAAAGCCCACCTGCTGGCCGATCACGGCGAGGCGGATGCGAGCCTCAAGCTCCTCGCCGGCGCGCTCGAGCGCCATCCGCACCATCCCTCGATCGAATACGACCGCGCGGTCATCCTCGACCAGGCGGGTCACGTGCACGAGTCGGTGAGCGCGCTCGAGCAGCTGCTCGCCCAGCGGCCCGACGATCCGTCGCTGCAGAATGCGCTCGGCTACACGCTCGCCGATCACTCGCTCGAGCTGCCGCGCGCCGAAGGGCTCATCCGCCGTGCGCTCACCGTGATGCCCGACAATCCGGCGGCGCTCGACAGCCTCGGCTGGGTGCACTTCCGCCGCGGCGACCCACGGAGCGCTGCGGGCACGCTCGAGCGCGCCTACTCGATCGATCACGATGCGGAGATCGCCGCGCACTGGGGCGAGGCCCTGTGGGCGAGCGGCGAGCAGAGCGAGGCGCGCAAGGTCTGGGCGGCGGCGCTCGCCCGCCAGCCGGAGTCCAAACCGCTGAGGGCGACGCTGGAGCGGTTCATACCCGATGCGAAATAGCCTGGCGTGGGGCGCGGCCGCGACGGCGCTGGTGGCGCTGGCCGGCTGCCGCACGGTGCCGGTTTCGGGCCCGACCGCGCCACCCTGGGACCTGCGCCGTCCGGCGCTTCAGGCGCGCGAGCACTTCGGGCTCAAGGGGCGGGTAGCGGTCGCCGCCGGCAGCCAGGGTTTCAACGCGCGGCTGCGCTGGGCGCAGGACGGCACTCGTGCCCAGGTCGCGCTCGAAGGACCGCTCGGCGCCGGCGCCGTGCACATCGACGCCGCGGGGAACGATCTCGACATCGTCACGGCGAGCGGCGCGCGCTTGACGAGCGATGCGGCGCGTGCCGAGCTCAACGCGCGCTTAGGGTTCGACCCGCCGCTCGCGAGTCTGCGCTACTGGATTCTCGGCGTGCCCGATCCCGCGAGTCCCGCCGATGAGACGCTCGATTCCGCACGGCAGCGCCTCACCCGCCTCGAGCAGGACGGCTGGCGGATCGATTACGGCGGCTACGTCGCGGTGGGGAGCGAGTGGCTGCCGGCCCGCCTGACTCTCGAGCGCGCCGACGTGAGGGTGAAGCTCCTGGTGGACGACTGGCAGTCGTGAAGCGCGCAGCTGCAGCGGACGAGAGCCGCTGGCCGGCGCCGGCGAAGCTCAATCTCTTTCTGCACGTCACGGGGCGCCGCGCCGACGGCTACCACGAGCTGCAGACGCTCTTTCAGCTCGTCGATCTCACCGACACGATCGCGATCCGCGTGCGTGAGGACGGCGCCATCTCGCGGTCCGAGGGCCCGGCGGACGTACCCGCGGAATCGGATCTCGCGGTGCGGGCGGCGCGCTCGCTCAAGGCCGCGAGCGGCACGCGGCTCGGGGCAGACCTGCGGGTGCTCAAGCGCATCCCGCAGGGCGGTGGACTCGGCGGCGGGAGCTCCGATGCGGCGACCACGCTCCTGGCCCTGAATCACTTGTGGAGCTGCGGGCTGACCCCGGCCGACCTCTCCGCCCTGGGGTTGCCATTGGGCGCGGATGTACCTGTTTTTATTGGAGGTTTCTCCGCCTGGGGGGAGGGCATCGGCGAGCGGCTGACCCCGGTCGAGCTCCCGGAGCGCTGGTATCTGATCATCCATCCGGGGTGCACGGTGAGCACCCGCGAGGTGTTCCAGAGCCCTGAATTGACACGAAATTCCCCCGTCATCACAATACGCGCCCTTTTTGAGTCGGGTGGGCGTAACGACTGCGAGCCGGTGGTCCGGCGAATGCGCCCCGAGGTGGGCGAAGCGCTCGACTGGCTCGGCCGCTTCGCCCCGGCGCGACTCACGGGCACGGGCGCGTGCGTATTCGCGGCGTTCGAGAGCGCCACCGGGGCGGAGCGCCTCGCGGCGCGCGTACCGGACCGCTGGAAGAGCACGGTGGTCCGGGGGTTGAGCGCCTCACCGGTGCTCGAGCGGCTGCGGCACGCGCGAGGCTCGTGAGGCGGCTGTAAGATTGCCCGCCACGTTTGCGCGACGCGGATGATGCTGGGGTGTCGCCAAGTGGTAAGGCAGCGGGTTTTGATCCCGCCATTCGGAGGTTCGAATCCTTCCACCCCAGCCAGTTTTTTAGGGCGCATGGACTATGAGTACCAGCGACACACTGGCGCTGTTCGCCGGCAACGCCATTCCGGCGCTGGCGCACGACATCGCGCGGAGCCTGCAGACTCCGCTCGGCCGCGCCTATGTGGGGCGCTTCAGCGACGGCGAAATCAACGTCGAGCTGATGGAGAACGTGCGCGGGCGCGACGTGTTCATCGTGCAGTCGACCTGTCCGCCGGCGAACGACAGCCTGATGGAGCTGCTGGTGATGGTGGACGCGGCGCGGCGCGCCTCGGCCGCACGCATCACGGCCGTGGTGCCTTATTTCGGCTACTCGCGCCAGGACCGGCGGCCGCGCGCGACGCGCTCGGCGATCACGGCGAAGCTGGTGGCGAACATGCTCTCGAGCGCCGGGGTCAATCGGCTGCTGACGATCGACCTGCACTCGGACCAGATTCAGGGATTCTTCGATATCCCGGTGGACAACGTGTACGCCTCGCCGGTGCTGCTCGGGGACGCCTGGAAGCAGGCGTACCGCAACGTGATCGTCGTCTCGCCGGACGTCGGCGGCGTGGCACGAGCACGCGCCTTCGCCAAGCGGCTCGACGATGCGGACCTCGCCATCATCGACAAGCGCCGTCCGCGGCCGAACGAGTCGAAGGTGATGAACATCATCGGTGAGGTCGAGGCCAAGACCTGCATCCTGATCGACGACATGGTCGATACGGCGGGCACGCTGTGCCAGGCGGCGCAGGCGCTGAAGGACGAGGGCGCCGCGAAGGTGGTGGCTTACATCACCCATCCGGTGCTGTCGGGCGCGGCGGTCGAGAAGATCTCGAAGTCGGCGCTCGATCAGCTGGTCGTGACCGACACGATCCCGCTGTCGGCCGAGGCGAAGAAGGCCGAGCGGATCCGGCAGCTGTCGGTAGCGGAGCTGCTGGCGGAGACGATCCGCCGCATTATGGACGAGGGCTCGGTGAGCTCGTTGTATGTTGATTAGGCCGAAATCGCAGCAAGCGAATTTCGGCGGACAGCAGCGCAGGATAAGGTTTTGGGTGTGTCGGCCTGGTCGCGGGCCGGCATCGTTTGATCAACTAACGGAGACTTAAACGTCATGCGTATTTCATTCACCGTCGGCGCGGACGTCCGCGAGGCGCAAGGCAAGGGTGCGAGCCGCCGCCTGCGTCACGTGGGCAAGGTTCCCGCCATTCTCTACGGCGCCCACCAGGACGCCCAGGCGCTCACTCTCGATCAGCAGAACCTGCTCACCATGATCGCCGATGAGCGTTTCTATTCCTCGATCGTGCAGCTGAAGATCGGCGATCGCCTGCAGGAGGCCATCATCAAGGACGTGCAGATGCACCCGGCGAAGAACCTGGTGGTGCACGTCGACCTGCAGCGCGTGGTGGCGACCGAGAAGATCCGCATCCGCGTGCCGATTCACTTCAAGGGCGAGACCATCGCCCCCGGCGTGAAGAACGAGGGCGGCGTCGTGTCGCACATGCGCGCCGACGTCGAGGTCAGCTGCCTACCGGCGGATCTGCCGGAGTTCCTCGTGCTCGATCTCTCGGGCATGAGCCTCAACGACACCAAGTTCCTCGCCGACATTCCGCTGCCCTCCGGGGTCTCGATCCCGGAGCTGACGCAGCGCAATGCGCCGGTGGTGTCGATCCACGCGCCGCGCGCCGAGGAGCCGGAGCCGGTGGCCGCCGAGGCCGCTGCCGCGGTACCTGCCGAGGGCGCGGCTCCCGCCGCAGGCGCCCCGGGAGCACCGGGAGCCCCGGGCGCTCCGGGTGCGGCGCCGGCCGCCGCTGGCGCGCCGGGCGCACCGGCTGCTGCTGCGGACGCCAGGAAGGGCGAGGAGAAGAAGGAGGCGGGCGGCAAGAAGGAGGGCGGCAAGAAGTAGCCGCCGCACTCGCGCAGTACCAACCGCCGGCCGCCGCGGAGCGAAGCAGCGCTCTTCGGCGGCCGGCGGCTTTTGCGGTGACGGTGAATCCCATGGCAGGTGAAGCGCTCAAGTTGATCGTGGGGCTCGGCAACCCGGGCACCGAATACGCGCGCACCCGTCACAACGCCGGCTTCCAGTTCGCCGACGAGCTGGCGCTGCGCCACGGCGCCACCTTCCGCAGCGAGCCGCGCCACCGTGCCGAGCTGGCGCGCGCCCGCATCGGCGCCGGGGACCTGTGGCTCCTCAAGCCCATGAACTACATGAATCACAGCGGCGATGCGGTGCAGAGCATCGCCTCCTTTTATAAGGTGCCGCTCGAGCAGATCCTGGTGGCCTACGACGAGCTCGACTTCCCCGCCGGCGTCGTGCGGCTCAAACAGGGCGGCGGGGCCGCCGGACATAACGGGATGCGTGACGTGATTGCGCAGATGGGCGATGGCTTCTGGCGGCTGCGCATCGGGATCGGGCATCCGGGCGACCGCTCGCAGGTGCTGGATTACGTGCTCGGCCGTCCGGGCGCCGAGGAGGCGCAGCTGATCCGCGCTGCGATCCTGGCCGCCGCCGACATCGTGCCGGTGCTCCTCGAGGAGGGCGCGCAGGTCGCGATGAACCTGCTGCACGGTCGCGAGCCGCCCGCGGGCCCGTCGGACCGGAGCTGACGTGCCGATCCGCTGCGGCATCGTCGGGCTCCCGAACGTCGGCAAGTCGACGCTCTTCAACGCGCTGACGCGGGCGCAGATTGCCGCCGAGAACTATCCCTTCTGCACCATCGATCCGAACGTCGGCGTCGTGCCGGTGCCCGATCCGCGCTTGAGTCTGCTCGCCGCGATCGCCCAGCCGGAGAAGGTCGTGCCGACCACGGTGGAGTTCGTCGACATCGCCGGCCTCGTCGCCGGCGCTTCCCAGGGCGAGGGACTCGGCAACCAGTTCCTCTCCCACATCCGCGAGGTCGACGCCATCGCGCACGTCGTGCGCTGCTTCGAGAGCGGCGACATCATTCACGTCGCCGGCCGGGTCGACCCGGTCTCGGACGTGGAGACGATCGACACCGAGCTCGCGCTCGCCGACCTCGCGACGCTCGAGAAGGGATTCGAGCGCGCCACCAAGGGCGCCAAGAGCGGCGACAAGGACGCGATCCGGCGGCGCGATCTCTTCGAGCGCGTCAGGGCGCAGCTCGACAAGGGCAAGCCGGTGCGCGCGCTCGCGCTCACCGAAGAGGAGCGCCGCGACCTGCGCGAGCTGCAGCTGCTCACCGCCAAGCCGGTCATGTACGTCGCCAACGTGGCCGAGCAGGGCTGGCGCGACAACCCGTTGCTCGCAGCGCTCGAGGCGCGCGCCGCCGCCGAAGGCGCGCTGGTGGTGCCGGTGTGCGCGGCGATCGAGGCGGAGATCGCCCAGCTCGCCGAATCCGAGCGCGCCGAGTTTCTCGCCGAGCTCGGGCTCGAGGAGCCGGGGCTCGACCGGGTGATCCGCGCCGCCTACCGGCTGCTCGGGCTGCAGACCTTCTTCACCGCGGGACCGAAGGAGGTGCGCGCCTGGACGGTGCGCGTCGGTGCCTCGGCGCCGCAGGCTGCGGGCGTGATCCACACCGACTTCGAGCGCGGCTTCATCCGCGCCGAGGTCATCGCCTTCGCCGACTACCTGGCCGGACAGGGCGAGGCGGGCGCGCGCGATGCGGGCAAGCTCCGTCTGGAGGGCAAGGACTACCTGGTGCGGGAAGGCGACGTCATGCACTTCCGCTTCAACGTGTAGCCGCGGCGGCGACCGGCTCCTCGTTCGCGTCCACCGACACCCGATTGCGGCCGGCGCGCTTGGCGGCGTAGAGCGCCGCGTCGGCCCGCGCCAGCAGACTCTCGAGCGTATCGTCGCTCCCGCCCGCCGCCACGCCGATCGAGAGCGTCACCGAGCCGGGCTGCTGCTTGCTGTCGGCGCGGCGGATGCGTCCGGAGGCGACCGCGGTGCGGATCTGCTCGGCGAGCGCCCGCGCGCCGCCGAGCGGGGTCTGCTGCAGCAGCACGGCGAACTCATCGCCCCCCGGGCGCGCGGCGATGTCGCGCCCCTTGATGTTCGACTGCAGCGTCTGGCCGATCGCCCGCAGGATCTTGTCCCCGAGCAGATGACCGTGCTTGTCGTTGATCTGCTTGAAGTGATCGATGTCGGCCAGTACCAGCGCGGTGCCCCTGAAGGCGCCGCCGGCCGTGCCGAGCTCCTTCACCGCGAGCTCGAAGCCGCGCCGGTTCTTCAGTCCCGTGAGCGGATCGTGCAGCGCCTCGCTCTTGGCCTGCTCGAGCTGGCGGGTGAGGAGCTCGACCTCGCGGGCCCGCTTCTCGAGCTTCTGGTGCACGGCCTCGGTCGCCGAGTGCATACGGGTGGTCTCGCGCGCGAGCTCGGCGATGATCGCGTGCACGCTCTCGAGGCTCGAGGCCCCGGTGAGCCTCGAGCGGGTGTCGCGCAGCGCCGCCTCGAACTGCCCGCTGTCCTCGAGCGCGGCGGCCGCGGTCTGCGCCGCCTCCTCGAGCACGTCGCGGAGCTTGCGCTGCAGGCGGTCGAGCACCTCCATGTCGCGCGCGACGATGTAGCGCGCGTGCAGGTCGTAGACGTCGTCCTCGCCGAGTGGCAGCCGGGCCGCGAGGCTCGCCTCCAGCACGGTGCTGAGCGGCGGGTTGATGCCGGCGACGTGCTCGTACCACAGCGTGTAGCTGATCGGGTGCAGCGCCGCCGACTGGCGCGCCATGAGCGGCAGCGCGAGGCGCAGCAGCTCGGCACTCTGGTCCTTGTCTTCCTTGTAACGCATGGCTCTCCGCTTCGCTATTGGGCGGGCGCTGCCGGGAGGGTCATCTCCGGCGCCGCCTCGGTCTTCAGAGCGTCCCGCTCCGCCTGGCGTGTCATGACGATGATGCTGATGCGGCGGTTGACCGGAGCGCGGGGGTCCTCTTTGTTGAACAGCACCGAGGAGGAGAGCCCGACGACGCGCGCGGTCTTGTCGCTCGCGAGTCCCGCCGCCTCGAGCGCACGGCGCGCGGCGTTGGCGCGGTCGGCCGACAGGTCCCAGTTGGTGCGTCCGCTGCCGTCGACGTAGGGCGTCGCGTCGGTGTGGCCGGTCACGCTCAGGTGATTCGGCACGGTGTTGAGGTAGCGGGCGAGCTCGGCGAGGATCGCGGCCGTGTAGGGCTTCAACCGCGTGCTGCCGATATCGAACATCGGGCGGTTCTGCTTGTCGACGATCTGGATGCGCAGGCCCTCGGGGGTGATGTCGAGCAGCAGCTGGTCCTTGAAGGGCTCGAGCGCCTGGCTCTGGTCGATGGCTCTCTTCAACTCGTCCATGAGCGACTCGAGCTGCGCCCGCTCGGCCGCCTGCACCGCCTTGCGCGCCGCGGCGAGATCGTCCTCCTGCCCGGGCGCGACCTGCGGCTCGAGGCTCGGGTTCTCGGGCTGCGTTTTCGGTGGCGTCACCGGCAACACCGGCGCGCCGATGCCCGGCACGGGACTGCGACCCGAGCGCGGCGCGTCGAGACCGCCGTGCATGTTGATCGGGCTCGTGCTCGCGCCACCCGGGCCGGCCTGCCCGGGCGCCGCCCTGACGCTC
>Ga0307479_10002056_pt1 | contig 18326 bp, 13 predicted proteins | sample atmos_gasesECM4C_FD_203743 | JGI IMG/M metagenome (GOLD analysis project Ga0307479, IMG submission 203743) | Hardwood forest soil microbial communities from Morgan-Monroe State Forest, Indiana, United States - atmos_gasesECM4C_515 | ecosystem: Environmental > Terrestrial > Soil > Temperate... | reverse complement strand
GGGATGTGGCCGCGGAAATATCACGCCGCCTGACCCATATTTTTCTGCGCGACGATAACGGTCACCGTCCCGTTTACGGAGACGCAGAAGTATTTCAGAGCGATCCGTACTGGCGCGACCTCGTTCTTTTTTACGAATTTTTTCATGGCGACAATGGCACCGGCCTCGGCGCGAATCATCAGACCGGCTGGACCGGCCTGGTAGCCAAAATGATTCAACAAAGTGGCGAGTAAACCGTCATTACGGCAATTCGTAAAGCTCTATTAGTACTTTGGCGTTCTCAGCGCCCGCGCCCGGGTCGTTTACCAGAACAAAATTTACCTTCGAACCGTTAGCCCCGGCTCGCGCTTCTGGATAGATGGAAGCCGCACTAAACCGTTCGCGCACTATGGCCATCGCACGATCCACATTCAGGCACCGGAACTCCACCTGCTGAACTCCTTCACCGAATTTCGCCAGAAACCTCGCGATCGCCCCTTGACCGCTTGGCTCCCTGCTCGTGAGCACATCCAGTTCAACGCCATCCCCAAAATGCAGCTCAAATTCCTCGGCGTCCTGTTCCGCTGGAACCTGTGCCAGGGCTGGCTGCCCATTAGCCGCGCGAATCCTCGCGAACGTTTCGCGACGCACCGCCACACCAACAGTAACGATAGGTTTTGGGCTTAACAGCAACTCAGATAATTCCGCATCCTCCCGCCAACGGGATACCGCTCGATCGGCGGGAGCCCGGCCCTCTCGGTAAATCTCCGAAGCCGCCACCATTCGCGCGGATTTTTTAGTAGCCGAAAGATTCGTGATCGCGGACGAAATCGCGTTTGCCATATATGTTCCGGCTTTTATTTATCAGGACTCTGCATGATTTTATCGCGAGGCTTTTCAGCGGGTGCCGCTTGTGCAGGGGACATCAGGGAAACGAAAAGCGCCACTAGAAGTATCCCTGTCACCACTCCCAGCGAAATGTGCACCGGAACGTGCACCCACGGTTCCGCAATCATCTTTGCTCCAATAAAAACCAGTACCCCCGAGAGTCCCACGGTCAGATAACGCAAGCGCCGCAACGCCCCCGCCAGTAAAAAATAAATAGCCCGCAACCCCAGAATCGCAAACACATTCGAGGTGTACACGATAAACGCATCGTGAGTGATGCCAAAAATCGCCGGAATCGAATCAACCGCCAGCGTAATATCCGTAATCTCCACCACCAGCAGCACCAAAAATAAAGGTGTCGCAAACAATTGTTTGTTCGCGCGCACAAAAAATCTCTCGCCATGATATTGGTGCGTGACCCGCAAATGCCTGCTCGCAAACTGAAAAATCTTGTTTTGTTCAGGATGCGTCTCCCGCGTTCGAATCAAAAGCATGTGGATTCCCGCATACACCAGGAACGCTCCGAAGACGTACATGATCCACGAAAAGCGCGCCACCAGCGCAGCGCCCATCGCAATCATGATTCCGCGCATCACCAGCGCGCCCAGCACACCCCACGCCAGCAAACGATGTTGCACCCGCTCATCCACACTAAAGGCGCGGAAGATCACCAGAAATAAAAACAGGTTGTCGATGCTCAGCGCTTTTTCGATCAGGTATCCAGTGAAGAATTCGAGGGCGGGCTGCCTGCCAAGAAACCAAAATACGCCCACGCCAAATAGCATCGCCAGCCCGATCCAGCCGGCGCTCCAGATTGCCGCTTCGCGAAACCTGATTCTGTGCGGCCGCCGATGCAACACCCCCAGATCAAGCGCCACAGCAATGAGTACGAAAATGTTAAAGAAGATCCAGCGCGAGAGGGTACCCATATTCGCGTTGGGTTATTTCAGGGAGCGGAAGCCGCGTGTGCGTCCGTTGCGTTCAAATTGTTCAACTCTACTCGTGTGGTCTGCCCCGGCTGAATGGCCACGGGAACATCCCACCTCACCCGCGTATCTCCGGCATCTGCATCCAGATTCAGAGAACTCACCCAGTAACTTCCCGGCGGCAGTCCCGATACTCCCGCGCGCCCATCCAGATCCGTGTCAGCCTTGGCCACCAGATACTTTGTCTGCGCCACGTCGGGCGCCAGGTGCTGCACATGTTTCTTATGGTCGCTTTCAATCTTCGCCCATTTTCGCTGCGGATTCACCGCGTCCATCTCTAGTTCCATCCCGCTCATCGTTTCCGGGTGCAGCCGAATAAACTTGCGCAGCGCGCTGTAGTATTCCTCCTTTTGCTTTGCGTATTTCTCCGGATGATCGGTTCTGTCCGCGTCCTTATATTTCGGCTTGGGAATCCCATTCGTCACGCCGCCGCTATTCGATCGCTGGTACGCCAACAAAAATTCCGGCACGTGCAGCACATCATCCGCCGTCAGCGCTTTATCCAGCCCCGGCATCGTCAAGTCCAGAATCTCATGCGCTTTGAGCCACTCCTTCAGCTCAGGAGAAATTTTCAAGTCGTCGATAAATTTGTCGCGAGAGGGAATGGCGTCGCCAGCTTCCACTTCTTGAGAAACGTCGGCATAGCTTTTGCTGAGGATGTAAAAAGTAAATTGCCGCACCGGCTCCGGTCGCGCTGCGGTGGGTGTGATCCTTGCCGTGAGCTGCAGCCCGCCTGTGTTCGTAGCCGTTTGCGCAAATGAACTCGCGCTAATTATCAATGACCCAAGCAACACGGCCAGTACGGCCATCCGCGTTTTCATCATTCGCAAATCCTAACAGATTGATGCCCAGCCGGCGCACCGAACATCCGCCGTGTTGCTTCGACGACTATACTGTCTGGAATGAAGTAATCACATGTGCCAACGGGGAATTGGCACTCCCGGTCTCTAGTGAAAGTTCGTGCTAGTAAAGGTGAAAAGTAACTTCGATCTGTACGCGGCACGCCACGGGTTTGCCGCCAGGTCCCAAAGCCGCCCGCATTTTCCAGTTGCGCACCTGCGCCAGCGCCTTTTCTTCCAGGCCAAGTCCGGGGCCTTTGATCACGATGGGATTAACGACCCGTCCGTCAGCCGTTACCGTCACGTCCAGCAAAACCGTCCCTTGATATTTTGCCTTGCGAGCTTCATCCGAATATTCCGGTTGCGGGCAGTAAATGCATTGCGGCGAGCCCACGCCGTTCACTCCAGCGCGGAACGCGCCGCCGCCAGTTCCGGCAGTTTCGCCAGGGCCCAAGCCGGCGCCCGTTCCGCTTCCAATTCCGCCACTGGTACCTATACCGACGCCTCCGCCACCGCCAGGTCCGCCCGACATTGTTACCGCGCCCGCCATCGGATCGCCCACATTCGGGAGCGGCGGATTCGCAATCTTCAGCTCTGGCGGCCCCAGTAGTGTCGGATCCATCGGCAGCTTAGGAGCAAGATTCTTGATCGTCACCTCAGGCGGCGTAAATTGCGTATACGCGAATTTCGGAGCCTGGCCCTTCGTAGGAGGTGTAATCGATCGGTCGCCGCCGCCACCACCGCCCCCAGCCTTCTTATTGCCCGCAGGCAACGTCGCGATGTACGGCGAAATATCCAGCGGTGTCGAATCAAATTTATTTTTAGCTTGTGTCGAGCTCGGCAAAATATGCGTGAAAAGAGGAACCACCAGAAGCGTAATAATCCCGACGTGCAGCCCAATCGAAATTATCTGCGTCCAACCAAAATTCTCGTCCTTCGACCAGATATCCTTAACCTTAACCGGCTTGCTGGTCCATTGCGCAGGCGGTTGCTTCACCGGGAAGAACAGTTCCTTGATGCGGTCCCCGAACCCGCCGAACCCTGCGCCCCACGCCACTTCCAGGCGGCTATTCGAAGCACCCTTGGGCACCGGCCCGGACTTGAGCACGGTTTTTAAATTCTCTGTAAATCCATCACCGTAATTTTCCGGCATTAACGGAGAATGAACATCCCCGCTCACTTTTATCGGACGTTCCGTGAGGAATTGTTTGAGGTTGCCCCAGAAACCATCGGTGACAAATCGGCTGGGAGTTCCGAATCGCGGCAGCGGAGTCGTGGACTCTGCGCTGGGATCCTTGGCCTTAGGCGGCTGAGGCTGAGGAGGCAAAAGATTGATCATTCTACCCGGCACCGTCTTCCCTAGGTTTAGACGCAGCTATTGCGGATTAAGCGTTGCCTAGCCGGGTATGATTCGCGTTGCCCGGGAAAGGTTGCGCGAGCCACGCGGCTGACATCGACTGCTATTCATTGTAACATACACGTTTAGCCAGCTTTCCGATGTTTCCCGTCATAGTCCACTTCCCAGCAACATGACGCGGTATAAATGCGGGGATAAAAGGCATTTATCGCGCTGGCCACAGGACGGATGTTTCTTCCGCGCTGTTCATAACCGCCGGCGACAAAAGGGGACTTTCCATTTCTCAGCTCATGGCCGAACCGCTGGAATTAAAGAAAACTCTCAACCTGCCCAAGACCGATTTCCCCATGAAAGCCAGCTTGCCGCAGAACGAGCCCAAACAGCTTGCTGCCTGGGAAGAGGCCCATCTCTACGAGAAAATTCTTGAGACTCGCAAAGGCAAACCCCTTTTTGTTTTACATGATGGTCCTCCCTATCCCACAGGAACCATCCACCTCGGCACCGGTCTCAACAAAATTCTAAAAGACATGATCGTCAAGTCCGAAAGCATGGCTGGCCATTACGCGCCTTACGTGCCTGGCTGGGATTGCCACGGTTTGCCCATCGAGACCCAGGTCGAAAAAGAGCTGGGCGGCAAAGCCAAGGTTTCCGCGCCGGAATTTCGTAAGCTCTGCCGCGAATTCGCCAATCGCTACGTGGAACAGCACAAGCGCGACTTTAAGCGCCTGGGTGTCTTCGGCCGCTGGAACGATCCTTATCTCACCATGAATTTTGCCTACGAAGCCACCATCGCCGGCGCTTTCCTCGAGTTCATGGAAAAAGGTTACGTCTATCGCGGACGCAAGCCCGTCTACTGGTGCCTTCATGACCGAACCGCCTTAGCGGAAGCGGAAGTCGAATACGAAGATCACACCAGCCCATCGGTGTGGGTGAAGTTCGCTATCGCCGACGGCCAGAATCCCGGCAACGAAGTCAGCGCCGTCATCTGGACCACCACCCCTTGGACCCTGCCCCATAACCGCGCGCTGGCTTTTCATCCCGATTACGACTATGCCGTGGTGGACACCGAAAAAGGCGCGCTACTCCTCGCTGTCGACCGCATCGCCGCCCTCCAGTCCGAATGCAACATTAAGGAAGCCCGCGTCCGCGAAACGTTCAAGGGCGGCGAATTCGAGGGTCGCAAATTCCAGCATCCCTTTCTACCCCTGCAGGTGCCCGGCATTTTGGCTGATTATGTGACCCTCGATCAGGGCAGCGGCATCGTGCACACCGCTCCTGGCCACGGCGCCGACGACTTTTATTCCGGCCAGAAATACGGCTTGGAGACTTACGCTCCCCTCGATGACCGTGGCGTTTATCTCGAAGGTTTACCCGAATACAAAGGCAGAAATGTTTTTGAAGCCAACCCCATCATCGTCAAACTGCTGCGCGATCGCGGTGCACTGCTCGGCCATCACGAATACAAACATACTTACCCGCATTGCTGGCGCTGCCACAATCCTGTGATCTTTCGCGCCACCGAGCAGTGGTTCATCAAAATGGACGCCATCGTACCAGGTCGCGACAAAACGTTTCGCCAAGAGGCCCTCGATGAAGTGGAAGGCGTGAAATGGATTCCTGCCTGGGGCGAGGAACGTATTTACGAAATGGTAGAAAAACGCCCCGATTGGTGCGTTTCCCGCCAGCGTTTCTGGGGCGTGCCCATCATCGTTTTTTATTGTGACGCCTGCGGAAAGCGACTCGAGGATTTCGCCGCGTTGCGAAGTGTTTTGGACTGGTTCAGAAAAGAGGGCGCCGACGCCTGGTATCAGCATACGCCGGAAGAATTGCTGCCACCTGGCACAAGGTGTTCCTGCGGCTCCGCCAAATGGCGTCAGGAACACGACATTCTCGATGTCTGGTTTGATTCTGGCTCTTCCAACCTGGCCGTTTTGCATGGTCCCGAGTGGCCTGCCGATATTTATCTCGAAGGTCCCGACCAGTATCGCGGCTGGTTCCAAAGTTCGCTGCTGGTTGCCACCGGAATTAAAAACGCCGCGCCTTTTCGTGGCGTCGTGACCCACGGCTGGACTCTTGATGAGCAAGGTCGCCCTATGTCCAAATCCTTGGGTAACGTGGTCGAGCCCGCCGAGATTTGCGAAAAATGGGGCGCCGATCTCCTGCGCCTGTGGGTGGCCTCGCAGGAATACCAGGCCGACGTGAAGATGAGCGAACGGGTAATGACCCAGCTCAGCGAAGCGTATCGCAAGATTCGCAACACCTTTCGCTTTGCCCTGGGAAATCTGGCGAATTTCGATTCGTCGCGAGACGCTCTGCCCGACGAGCAAATGGAAGAAATCGATCGCTGGATGCTGGACCGTACCACGGAGTTATCGCGCAAATGCCGCGAGTGGTACGCCGGTTACGAATTTCATCGCGTATACCATGCCATCCATGATTACTGCGTCGTTGATCTCAGCTCTTTTTATTTTGACGTCTTGAAGGACCGTCTGTACACCAAAGCGCCCCGAAGCAAATCGCGGCGTTCGGCGCAGACCGCCGTCTGGAAAATTACTAGCGCCTTGGTGCGATTGCTTGCCCCTATCCTGGTATTCACCACCGAAGAAATCTGGAAGATGCTTCCGGCGGACAAACAAGCAACTGGCAGCGTGCATCAGGCCGAATTCCCCACCCCGGATTCGCTGGCCAGCGCGATCAGCAATGAAGCCGCCGAACAATGGGCGCACCTTGCGCAGGTGCGCTCCGCAGTGCTGGTCGCGCTCGAACAAGCTCGTGCGTCCAAGACTATCGGTGGCGGACTTGAGGCCAAAGTAAAACTTTACGCTGGTAGTGAAGCGCCGGGATTGCAGAAATTGCTGCAAGAAAGACGCGGTGTGCTGCCCGCGCTGTTCATTGTTTCGCAAGTGGAAGTCGAACCCGCCGCTCCAGTCGGCGCGGTGCAAAGCGAAATGCTTCCCGGCCTCGCCATCAAAATCGAACGCGCCGACGGAGCCAAGTGCGAACGATGCTGGAACTATTCGACGCATGTAGGCGAAAACCCCAGGTATCCCACCGTTTGCGAACGGTGCACCGAAGCCCTGGCCGAAATCGAAAGCGCAGCTTAAAAAGGCCAATCCTTTGACTCGCTTCATCCGTTAAGATCACGGAAGAACGGAAAAGTGTTGACGCGATGAAAGTAGAAATTTAGTGCAAGTTTCGCCGCGATTGCGCTGGTTGTGGCTCACCCTCGCGGTAGTCGTCGCCGACCGTGCCACCAAAGGATGGTTTGAAGCCTCCACCACCGAGAGCTACCGTCACGAAGTCGTGCACAATTTAATTTATCTGGTGCACAGTACAAATCCAGGAATCGCTTTTAGCTTCTTTGCCGATTCCAATTCCCCTTGGATGAAATCAATTCTGATCGCCGGTTCGGTTCTGGTGGTGATCATTCTTGCCTGGCTGTTGGTCGCCGGAAAGACCGGCGGCCCCATGACTTTCGCGGGGCTCGCTCTGTTAATTGCAGGCGCAACAGGAAATGTCACCGACCGCATGCTGCACGGCGGCGTCACCGACTTCTTGGAAGTGTGGATCGGCTCCTATCGTTGGCCCGCTTTTAACGTTGCTGATTCCGCCATCACTATCGGGGCCGCGCTGATCTTGCTCGATGCCATCTTTGGCGCGAACGTTGACGCCACTGTATCTGCAAAAAAACGCGCCTGAACTATTCTCAAAGACGGAAAATGCTACGTCGAGATTCGCTCCTAATGGCAAGGTTCAGCATGAGCGGCGAAAAAGAAGTTAAAACCGAAGCCCCATCAGACACCGGAGAGAATTTCGTTCTGTCCTTTGAGGTTCTGGCCGATGAAACCGGAGACCGCCTCGATCATGCCGTGGCTGCCAGGTACCCAGAGCTGAGCCGCACTCGCGTCAAAGAATTAATTGACGGCGAACTCGTACTGGTCGACGGGAAACCCTCTAAAGCCGCGCATCGTTTGCACACGGGCGAAAAAGTCGCCGTAAATCCCAAGGCCCGGCCTCCCTTGCGAGCCCATGCCGAATCTATCCCCCTCGACATTTTATTTGAAGACGCCGACATCATCGCCGTGAACAAGCCCGCAGGCATGACCGTGCACGCCGGAGTAGGTAACGCCAGCGGCACCATGGTCAACGCCCTACTCGGCCGTGGCCAGTCCCTCTCGCAATTGGGTGACGCCTTGCGTCCCGGCATCGTTCACCGCCTCGACAAAGAAACCTCCGGCGTCATTCTCGTCGCGAAAACAGACGCGGCTCACGCCCGCCTCGGCGAAGACTTTCGCCAGCGCACCGTAAATAAAACCTATATCGCGCTTGTTCAAGGTTCGTTCGAGAACACCAGCGGACGAATCGAGCTGGCCATTGGCCGCGACCCGCTGAAGCGTGTACGCATGGCCGCGGAGCAGAAAACGTGGCGCGGCGCAAAGATTAGTAACTCGCGCGAAGCGCGCACCGACTGGCGCACCCTGCTTCGTATTGACGCCACAACTCTGCTGGAAGTCCAGCTTCACACCGGACGCACTCACCAGATACGCGTCCATTTTTCCGCGCTGAAACATCCCGTGGTAGGCGACACCCTTTACGGAGCCGCTGCCCACTTGCGTGTAGGAGACATATCCCTTCCACCGCTAGGACGCAATTTCTTGCATGCCGCTAAAATTGTTTTTTCTCACCCGCGAACCGGCGAAAGAATGGAGCTTCGCGCTCCATTGCCGGTAGAGCTCCGCAATTTTCTCCACGCTCTCGCCACGGCCGCCGGTGGAGACCCGGCAAAAATTGACGCTGCGCTCCACGGGTACCTATAATCTGGGCAGATGCAACGCAAACCCAGTTTAATTTTGGCCTTCGCGCTCGTCGCCATACTACTTTTGCCGGCGCCACCTTCTGCGCAACAGCCCCCTCCCCCCGCGCCCCCGGCGCAATCCGTGCCTCCCGCATCTACGCCTGATGCGTCGCAAGCCCCACCCGCCGGTCAGAATCCCACCGTTATCCAGAGCCGCGTAAACCTCGTCGATATTTTGTTCACCGTTCTAAACCGCCGCAACAAACTCGTTCCCGATCTCGAAAAGGCCGACTTCAAAATTTTTGACGATAAAGCCCCACAGGAAATTCGCTATTTCAGCAAGCAAACCGATCTTCCCCTGCGCATAGGAATGCTGCTCGACACTTCCAACAGCATTCGCGACCGCCTGAAGTTCGAACAGGACGCCTCCACCAATTTCCTCTTCAGCGTTTTACGCCATAACAAAGACGAAGCCTTCGTCATGACCTTTGACGACGAGCCGCAAGTAATTCAAAAATTCACCGGCGATGCGGGAGCCCTGCGCGACGAAATTCTCAAAACTCGAGCAGGCGGCGGCACCGCCATTTATGACGCCATCTACTCAGCATGCCTGAATGAATTAAGCCACCCGCCCCGTCCGCCCGGCGATCAACCCGACGTCGTTCGCCGCGTGATGATTTTAATCAGCGATGGCGATGACAATCTCTCTACCCGCACCCGCGCCGAAGCCATCGAAATGGCCCAACGCGCCAGCGTGGTGATTTACACCATCAGCACCAGCACGCAATGGATCGCGCTTTCGCAGACCGATCCGTCCAAGGCCGCCAATCGCAAGAATCACCTCACCCCCGGCGATCAAATTTTGCAGGATTTAGCGGAAGAAACCGGAGGCCGCGCCTTTTTCCCGTACCACGTGGATGATCTGGATCAATCGTTTCAGGACATTGGGGACGAGCTGCGCAACCAATACTCCATCGCCTACAGCCCTACCAATTATGTTATGGATGGCCGCTACCACAGAATCCGCATCGAAACCCCCGACCATAAGGGCTATCAAGTGCGCGCCAGGCGCGGTTACTTCGCTAGAGCCAATGCCTCCGCAGCGGGAACCCCGCCAGCGGGCTCGCCCAGGTAAGCGGCTTCTCCCTTCGGAGCGTAATAGCCTTTCCGCGCCAGCACCTTCAAGTCGTGGTTGTTCGTTTCCACTTTAATTTTGCGAAACTTCCCGTCACGCGCCGCGTTGCTCGGGTAATACCCCAGCGTATATTGGCTGCGCAGCTCGTCCGAAATTTCATCGAACGCTTCTTTTAATCTCTTCTCCGAACTCACCACAATCATCCGTCCGCCGGTTTCATCCGCAAGCCGCCTGGCGACGCCGTTATTCCCGCCGCCAAATCTCCGGTCTGCCACCAGCAAAACGTGAATGACCGAATCCGTCCTTTGCGCCGACTCAATAGCCTCTTCAATCCTCACTTTGCTGCCTTCGTCCTGCGCATCCGTGACGATCACGATCGCTTTGCGCCCCGCCTCGGTGTTCAGTTTTTCTCCGCTCGCCAGGTAGATCGCATCATAAAGCGCCGTCCCCGTCATCTGTTGGTTGCCGATCGGCCCGGGATTCCCCGCGATCATTCCTCCGCCCGGAGTGTTAATGCGCGCGCGCCGCACTGCGCGATCCAACTGCGCTCGGTCATCGGTGAAGTCCGACAGCATATCCACGTCGGTATCGAACGACATCACCAGCGCTTCATCGCCCTTACGCAGCACGCGGTCAAGAAACTGGCTCCCCGCGGCTTGAATCGCGCCCAGCATGTCCTGCTCGCTACCGGAAGTATCCAGCAGCAGAGCCAGCGTAATCGGCAGGCTCACTTCCTTCGAAAAAAACGAAATCTTCTGGTCCTGGTTATCCTCAATAATCTTGAAATCTTCCTGCTTGAGGTCACCCACAATCCGCTTATTTTTGTCGCGCACCGTCGCGAACACGTTGACCAGGTTCACTTGCGACCGGATCACCGGCCCTTGACCGCTCGCTTCCTGTGGAACCGCCGGCATCGCGAGAGTCGCCGCGCTACTCAGTGCAATCCACACCCTCACAAGTTTCCTCAGAGAACCCATGTATACTTTCCTTTGTTGAACCTCTGTTAGAATCCGCTGTTGCTCGCCTCTGGCGGCCAGCATGCATCTACGATGCCGTCAACGGACGGGATGGATGTGTAGCCCGTACACCCGAGAGGCTAAATCCGACAGGAAGTTTGGCTTGAGACCCATGAAAAGTCTACGAAAAACCGTAATCGTCGCCCTGACCGCCCCCTTCCTTTCGATGAACGCGCAGGATAATAAGCCAGATATGCCCGCGCCAACCCAGGACGCTCAGCAGCAGCAACAGCCTTCGCCACTACCACCCGCCGATACCGATGCCGCGGCCGCCCCCAATGGCCAGACCAAAATCGTAATCCCCGTTAATCAGGTCATCGTACCTGTCACCGTCAAAGACGGCTCCGGCCGCCTGGTCCCCGACTTGGGCAAAGACGAATTTCGAATTTTCGAAGACAAAATCGAGCAGCGCATCGCCTATTTCAGCAACGAGGCCTTCCCCCTCTCGATGGTCATTCTCATCGACAACGATTTAAAACGGAAAGATGCGGAAGAGGTCGCCGCCAGTTTGCGTGCCATCGTCGCCGGCATCAGCACCGCCGATGAAGCCTACGTCGCCCGCTTTGATCAATTTTTTCATGAAGGCAAAGGCTTCACTAAAAATCAGGACAAATTGCTTACCGAAATAAAACGCACCGAGCTGGATACAGAGCCCTCGGTCGCGCCCCCTGCCCCCGCCATTAATGAAGGCCCGGTAATCAACGGGCACTCCGCCATTGGGGATTCGCCAAATGTCGCCGGTACCACGAACATTATCAAGGGCCAGACCACCAAGGCCCTGGACGACGCCGTCTATAGCGCGGCGCAAGTCCTAAAAGATCGTGGCCGCGAGCGCCGCAAGATCATTTTCCTGATTTCCGACGGCGCCAACGGAATCAGAACCAACACCCACGATTACAAGACCACCGTAAAAGAGTTGCTGCGCTACGGCATCTCCGTCTACAGCGTGGCCGTCAGCAGCGCCTATTTCGAACGCCGCTTCAGCCGCCTGGTCGATTACGCCCATGACTCCGGAGGCGACGTGTACTTCGCCGCCAAGCGCACCACCATGGAAGAACTTTATTCGCGCGTCACCGAAGAAGCTCGCAATCAATACACCCTCGCCTATTCTCCAACCGGAACGAATCGCGCGCTCGACTATCACACCATTGAAATCCGTGTGAAGCGCGAAGGCCTCACCGTCGACGCTCGCGAAGGCTACTACGCCGGCGCCGCTCCCCATTAATTGACGTCAATGCACCAAGTGTCCGCACAACTTAAGCCCGGTGGCATACCTTAAGTACTAATGAGCTCCGGGTGGCCTACCCTTTGCGTTTTTTGCAAAGGGTGGGCGCTTTTCTCCGATTGCTTTCATCGCCACGCATCGCGTAGCGTCCCGCGCTTCGCGTGCCTCACTTCGTGACCGACTGACAATTTTTTTTTGTTGCTAGTGTGTGCGACCTATTTGTGAGACAACTGTATCGGGCCGAGCGCATTTCTTCAGGCCATTGAAAATTGCGGAGGTGTTTGTGAAGAAGAAGCCAGCAAAGAAAACCGCCACAAAAAAAGGTAAGTAGCACCCCAATCAGATTGAAAAAAAGGGCGCAGCGGATTTTTTCGCAGCGCCCTTTCTTCTTTTCTTTGCCTACCTCTAGCAGCTCACGGTACCAGCTCTAACAGCTCAATGCCTCTTCATGGCTGGGACAAATCGGCCGATAAGCGCAATTGCGGCAAAGGTACCCTGGTTTCGGCGGAAACTGACCAGCGCGAATATCCGCCGCCACCTCCTGCACAATCTTTTGCGCCTCCTGTAGTTGCTTAGCATCCCGCGTGGTCGTTTGTATCTGGTTATTTTGCAGGTAATGAAACACCAGGCGCACCGGGTTCCATTCGAATATCTCCACTGCCGCCAGCGCGTAAATGCTCAACTGCAAATCCCGCCGCGCATCGAGATCCTTTTTAGGCTTACCGGTTTTGTAATCCACGATCTCCACGTCATTGCGCCCCAACGCATTCACCTGGTCAATGCGTCCGGCAATAATCACGTTATTCTCCATCGGCAATTCGAACGTCTTTTCCTGTTCCAGAATTTCCGGCAGGCTTTCCAGCATCGCCGCGTGAAATACCTTCAGCTGTTCCAGGCCATCCTTCTTGTACTCGTTCTCCTGGTAATCGTCTTCAAAGCCCGCCGACTTCCATTCCGTCTCAAATATCCGTTGCACTTCCTCAAACGGCAATTTGTTGCCCTTACGCAATTCCGCAAGCGTTCGCCGTATCGTGTCGTGCACCACTCGCCCAAATGTCAACGTCCCGCGCGGCCCTTCTTCCAGCGCCCACAACCGGCCAAACAAATATTGCTGTGGGCATCTTCGGTAATTATCCAGCGCCGATGGGCTCAGCTTTAGTGGCTCCGGCGACGGCGGATGAAACGTTTCCGCCCACGAGGCAATGCGCGAAAAAATTCGCGGCGGATCGATCGGCGCTGGAAACAGCGAAGCCGCCTCCACACCGCCACGAGGAACCTCATCACTCGCGACTCGCGGAGCCAGTCGCGGTGCCATCTGCACCACGTCCCGCCGCTTCACCACCGGATCCATCACTATGTCCTCGACAAAAGTAGGCACTTTACCTTTTTTGTCCGTCAGCGTCGTAATCGTCAGTCGTTCACGCGCTCGCGTCAGCGCCACATAAAACAGCCGCCGCTCTTCCTGAATATGAAATTGCTCCGCAGGCGCGCCCTCTTTCATCAGCTCGGCAGGGAATTCAAACACCCGCGTCCGCTCCGACGCCGGAAACGCCTTGTTATTCAACCTCAGCAAAAACACATGCGGAAACTCCAGTCCCTTTGCCCCGTGTACCGTCATAAGCTGCACTGCGTCGCCCGGAACATCGTCTTCCAGGCTCACCGTGCCGCCCGCCTGATCGAAATAATCCAGATACTCCAGAAATTCCGCCAGCCCCTTCGAATCGCTCTTCGGTTCCCATTCCACGACAAATTCTGCCAGCCGCGTCACGTATTTGCGATCCTGCACCCCCGCGCGCTCGCGAATTTCCAGCCAATCGATCACCGAGCCCAGAATTTGCTTGGCGCTCCGCCGGTTAATCGTCTTCCGTTGCCCCAACAGAAAATCCAGCAGGACCTGCACCGAGGCTTGCGACGCATCAAACGCCAGTTCCGTCTGCGGAGCTTGCAGAATATCGATCAGCGCCGCGCCGCGTTTTTTCGAAGCCCGCTGCGTCAGCCGCACCAGGTCTTCTGGTTCCATATGCCACGCCGGCGCGGCCAGCACGCGCGCGCACGCCACATCGTCATACGGATGCGCGATCAACCGCAGATACGCCAGGACATCCCGCACCAGCGGATGCTCCAGAATCGAAAGCTTGCTGATCACAAATGGAATCTTCGCCCGCGATAACTCCTCCACCAATTGATCGCGATGCGCGTGTTGCCGGTACAACACCGCGAAATCCTTCCAGCGGTGTCCGGCGCGGTGCAGCCGTTGCAGTTCGCCGGTAACCCACCGCGACTCGTCGTCTGCATTAGCCAGTTCCGCGATGCGAATTTTCTCTCCCTCGGGATGTGCGGTGGTCAGCACCTTGGGAGGGAAGCGCTCGCTGCGCGCGTTCTGCCCGATAACGTGCGTCGCCACCCGCAAAATGTTCGGCGTGGACCGGTAATTTTCCGTCAGCGTCACACGGTACCGGCTGGGGTCATCCGTATCCTTCAACCCCGCGAATCTCTTTTCAAAAATGGAAAAGCTCGCGAAAGAAGCTCCGCGAAAACGGTAAATGGCCTGGTCGTTGTCGCCCACCACAAAAATATTTCGCGGTTCCGCGCACAACAAATCCAGCAGCTCGATTTGCGCGATGTTGGTGTCTTGAAATTCATCCACCAGGATGTAGCGATAACGCTGCTGCAGTTTTTCTCGCAGCGCCGTATCTTTCTGCAGCAATTCCACCGCGCCGGTAATCAGCGAATTAATGGAGACGCGGTTCTTCTCCCGTAGCAATCCTTCGCTGGCCCCGTAAGCGCGCGCAATTTCTTGTTGCAGCGCCACCTGATCGGCGCGTTCCGCGTATGTATCCTCGTCCAGCTCAGCGCGCTCCGCTTCCAGTTTCGCTCCTAAACCATCCGCATAATCTTGGAAGTCTTCGCAGGAAACCAATTCGTCCTGGCAACGGCTGAAAAATTCTAGAAAATCATTCAGGAACTGTCCTGGGTCCGGCAGCCGCCGGTATTTCTCAAGCCGCAGCCTCGCTAAATTCCGCCGCAACAAAATCCAGTGATCGCATTTATCCAGAATCACTCGGCCAGGATCCAGCTCCACGAGCAACGCCTCGCAAAACGAATGAAACGTCGCCAGCGTGACGTCCTTGCCCCGCTCTCCCACCGCCTTAACCACCCGGGCCTTCATCTCCCCGGCCGCCTTCTTCGTGAAGGTCAGCCCCAGGACATTTTCGCCCGCGAGCGAAGCATCCGTCTCCAACAGGTGCCGGATCCGCTCCGTAATCACCCGCGTTTTGCCCGTCCCCGCCCCCGCAATAACCAACAGCGGCCCCGCACCATGCGCAATCGCGCGCCGCTGCGCCTCATTTACATTCAGCAGAGGACTGTCCGTCGCCGGCAATCCCATTTCAAAAAGTGTAGCCATGCGCTCCATAGTCTATAAGAATGCCAGGCGAACAGGAAGCGAACCTTCAGCCAGCCCAATCTCGCCCAATCTCGATAGTGTGCCACTCTCCGATTACATGGCTGATAGGGGCTTGCTCCCGCCTGCTTTTCTTAAATCAACGCGGTCGCTAGGTTCAGCTTTTGTACACCAAACGCTCCTCCACCGACTTATACATTCAAACTTATCGCGACTTTGACCCGCTCCTGACCTGCACCCTCGCGTGGCTACCAATTTTTGCCCCCGAATGACACGCGTCGGACCACACTGGTATTTTTACCAGGAGACTGCGGCACGGTCGAACGCCATCATCAACTTTCACTAGATACATTGGCTCAGAGTACAACGTGGTCGCAACGGAACTCTCAGAACTCTGAGCAGCGTAACAAGTTTGTATCTCAGAGGGCCGCAGCAGCATCGAATTCGGACGACCCCCCTAGGAGCGGGAGGTGAAAGCAAGAAATGTCCGTGGGTTCTGCGAAAGAGAGCTTGATTCTTGGCCTCGGAAAGCTGGTTTGGCTAAGCCTGCCAGTGCTGCTTTGCAGCTTTCCCGCATGGTCTCAACAGCCTCCGATGTACCAACCAACGAAGAGCTCTCTAGCTGACTCACAGGGAACACAGGTTTACGCCGGTGGGCAGCAACACGCTGAGCATCAAGCGGGAAACATCAGCGGCAAGGTCGTTGATCAATCCGGAGCCGACATTGCCGGAGCCGTCGTGAAGCTTACGCTTGAAGGCCAATCCTCGAGCCTGGAGGTAACGTCGAACGAGGACGGCCTATTCGCGTTTTCCAATGTCGCCCCGGGCCCCTTCCAGCTCACAATTTCATCGCCGGGCCTCACGTCGCAGGAGTTCTCCGGGACTCTGCGATCTGGAGAAGCCTACGTCACGCCGCTGATTATGTTGGTCATCCCCACTCAGGTAACAGAAGTGCACGTTGGACTGACGCCCGAGGAACTGGCAGACGTGCAGATCAAGGAACAAGAAAAGCAGCGAGTGCTCCGAGTGATCCCGAACTTCTATGTCAGCTACGAACCGAATTCCGCTCCTCTCGCGGCGAAACACAAGTTTGAGCTTGCGTGGAAATCGGCTAGCGATCCCATCACCCTTGTCGGGATTGGGGTCGTGGCGGGGATTAGCCAGGCAGGAGATCGTTGGAGCTCTTACGGACAGGGAGCGCAAGGGTATGCAAAGCGCTACGGCGCAAGTTACGCCAATGTTTTTGCCGCAACGTTTATCGGAGGGGCGGTAATGCCTTCGATTCTCAAGCAGGATCCACGCTACTTCTACAAAGGACGCGGTAGCAAGCGATCCAGGATTCTCTATTCCGTGGCGAGCTCGGTGATATGCAAAGGGGACAATGGGCACTGGCAGCCCAATTACTCGAATGTCATCGGAAGTTTTGCTGGTGCCGGAATGCAAGCCCTCTATCTTCCCGCGAACGACCGCCGCGGATCCGGGTTCGTGGTCTCGTCGGCGCTAATCAGACTTGGTGAAACGTCTCTCGTCGGTGTCCTTCAAGAGTTCGTTCTTTCGAAGTTGACACCGAATCGCCCTAGGCGTGCGGCATCGCAGCCCTAAGTACCCACCGAAAATCAAAAGGGGCGCACCGGCAGTAAAATTGCGGTACGCCCCAACCCATCGAGAAAGAGAACTGTTACGGCCGCTTCAGACTTGATTACCTGCCGAAGCGCCACACCAGTCCGCTCTGTAGTCTCAGATTATTCTGGCCAGTCCCAGCAAAGTGCGTGTAGAGATAGTCGACCTGGATGGCTCGGAAGGAAACGTGCCGCGTCAGGGTGACATCGGCCCCGCCGCCTGCCGCCATTGCAAAGGCGTTGCTTGACGCCGAACCAAGACCAGTCGCACCGGCAGAGAACTGCTCGCCACCGAAGAGCGCTTGGACGAACGGAAACACGCGTCCATGAGTGGGGAAATAGATGCGCGGCCCGACGAGATAGCTCAACTCGTGCGAAGTCACGCCGGACGGCAACCCCGTGACCTTGCATGCCCCGAACTCACCGATTACCCCGACCCGCGGTGCCAGATAAGCCCCGAATGAGCCAGACCCACCCTGGCAGTTGATGCCGGAAGCTCCATTGCCCGGATTGAACCGAACATATTGATAGTCTCCAGAAATCTCGAACCCTCGGCCTTCTTGCGCGTTCGCGGACATCACCGAAGCGAAGAACAAGCCGCACACAATCAGCAACTTACGCATTTTCTCCTCCAAAGATTTTATTTGGCCCAGCTGGTACTATTACTATGATGAGCGCCGCACATTCTTGGGGCAAGTGTGCTGGATCCCGCGGTTTCCCCGGGGGAACTTGTCCTCTAGGTCAAGGTCGCGTGACTAGACGAACAGGCCCCAATTTGTCCCTTGCCTGTTCCCTCGGATCGTTTCTGCCGCTTTGACACCACCGGTTTTTCGATAGTGGTGCGCCTTCACCACCCCCATCGTTTTCTCAACCCTGATTACATTATGTTTGACTGCGGCGGCATGGCTTTCAGCGAAGCAGGTTTCCATGACTTTATCGCGATAGTAAGGTGAGAGGATTCAAGCTGCACCCCTATCTTCTGGTAGGCTGATTTGATCGCTTTAAAAACAGGTCGGATTTCAGCGCTGTGACTTCTCGCCCGATGCCACCTGCGCGTTAAACTCGCCCGACTTCTTCTTGGGAA
>Ga0307479_10002054_pt1 | contig 18334 bp, 16 predicted proteins | sample atmos_gasesECM4C_FD_203743 | JGI IMG/M metagenome (GOLD analysis project Ga0307479, IMG submission 203743) | Hardwood forest soil microbial communities from Morgan-Monroe State Forest, Indiana, United States - atmos_gasesECM4C_515 | ecosystem: Environmental > Terrestrial > Soil > Temperate... | reverse complement strand
TCGGCGGCGAGCCTAGACGCTTCCGTCCACTCATTGACCTCTACCGTGAGGCTGGACGCCGCGCTGGCCATCCCCCCGAGAAACTTACTGTGGGTCTTCATTCCGTTGGCTTTCTTGCAAAAAGCACGGACGAAGCCGCGGAAATATTCTTTCCTGGCTATGCGCACACCTTCACCGAAATTGGCAAGGAACGCGGCTGGCCGCCCGCTACGCGCGCTCAGTTCGACGCCCTCCGCGGACCCTCCGGCGCACTGTTGATCGGCGACGCCAAGACCGTCGCCAAGAAGATCCTTTATGTCAATCAAGTTCTCGGCGGCATCTCTCGTATCACATTCCAGATGGGTGTCTCGACGCTTCCACACCAAAAAATGTTGGACGCCATAGACATCCTCGGCACTACGGTGGCGCCTATCGTCCGGAGCGAACTCGGCGTCACACCTGTACGCGCCTGATGATTCGAGCTCTTCAGACCGAGTTCTAAGACCACCGGCACCACGACGATCCAAAAAACATTTGCTCCGTAACTTTTCTTCCTCCTGCATTGCTACGGCCACCTACTTGAAAAGGCCGGTGGGCGTAACACGAAAGCGCTGGGCACGACGTGAGTCCCGGGGCAGGCGTTTTTGCTTCGGGTGTATACGCAGGCCTACAAATTTTGGTAGCTTTGGGCCACAAGCGTTGCCTACACCAACGCACCAGGAGAAACACCATGAGTATCACTCGCAGAGATTTCGTCAAGGATTCCACGATCACCGCAATCGGAACGGGCCTCGCACTATCCACGGGGCCTCTTGCGGGTAAAGTGCTCGGCGCCAACGAAAAAATCACCGTCGGTGTGATTGGTTGCGGAAGCCAGGGCCGCTGGAACATGCGCGATTTCTTGCGCCAGCCTGACGTGCAGATTGCCGCCGTCTGCGACGTGTTCGACACTAACCTCAATGAAGCGCGAGAAATGACCGATGGCAAGGCCGCTACCTATAAAGATTTCCGCAAGCTCTTGGAGCGCAAAGACATCGACGCCGTAATAATTGCTACGCCAGATCACTGGCACGCCATGCCCACAATTCATGCATGTGACGCCGGCAAAGACGTCTACGTCGAGAAGCCGCTCTCCCACACCATCCAGGAGGGCCGCAAAATGGTCGAGGCCGCCCGTCGAAATAAACGCATTGTCCAAATGGGAACGCAGCAGCGCTCTGGCAAACACTTTCAGCAGGCGGTCGAGGTCGTGCGCAGCGGCAAACTCGGCAAGGTCGTCTTCGTGCGTACCTGGAATTATGGCAACGAACTGCCGCAAGGCATCGGCAATCCCCCGGACACCGATCCGCTACCCGGCTTGGATTGGGATATGTGGCTCGGCCCCGCCCCCTACGTTCACTACAATCGCAACCGTTGTCTCGGAAATTTCCGCTGGTTCTGGGATTACGCCGGCGGCAAGCTGACCGACTGGGGTACGCACCTGATCGACGTCGTGCATTGGGCCATGGACGTCGAGGCCCCCACTACGGTCTTTGCCGCCGGCAGCAAGTACTACATTCAAGACAATCGCGAAACTCCCGACAATCTCGAAGTCACTTACGAATACCCCGGCTTCATGATGAACTATTCCAATCGCATCTTGAACGGATACGGCATTGACGGCCACCCCTACGGCATTCAGTTTCATGGCACGCAGGGCACCCTATTTGTAGACCGCGCCGGCTTTGAATTTACTCCCGAGCTCCAGCGCGTTGGAGATGAATCCGCGCCGCCCACTGAAAAACCGTTCAAAGGGGAAGGCTCAGCCCAGCATTTGCCGCACGTGCGAAATTTCGTCGACTGCGTGAAGTCGCGCCAGGCGCCCGCCTCTGAAATCGAGATTGGCCACCGCTCCACCACCGCAGCGCTGCTCGGCAACATAGCCTTGAAGGTAAAACAAAAGATCGTCTGGGACGCAACGAAAGAGCAGATTCTCGGCAACACCGAGGCTGCTACCCTTCTGACAAAGCAGTATCGCAGCCCCTGGAAGCTAGCCTGAAGATTGACTCAGCACATGGCGGCACGGCACTGGTCACCGTTCTGAAAAAGGGAATATTCAAGCGCGAAGGGATTGGACCAGCACCACCCGATGCACAAGTAATTTGGGAAACACGCGCGTGGGCGGCGCGTCAGGACCCCAGCAACTGTTCAACGCAGCGGACCACGGCGCTCATCCCATCTGCCTTTGACACTACAGCCTTCACACCCACAGAGTTCGCCAGAGCTGTTCCCAGCACCTCTGCGTACATCGTTAGAATCACAACGGGGATCTTTGGCAGCTCCTGGTGGAGCACCGCTGCCACCTCGAATCCATTCAGCTTGGGCATCGCCAGATCAAGAACAATTAGGTCGGGGTGTATTTTTTTGGCTTTTGCAATCGCATCCACACCATCGGCCGCTTCCTCGCACACAATCCCCGCCCGCAGTTCCAGCCCCTCGCGAACGATGGCTCGCAAACTGCTGCTGTCATCGACAACGAGAACACGTTTGGGATCGGAGGTGTTGCGCGGACTCGCGCCAGTCGCGCGGCTCGGCTGGTTTTCAATACTCCCCATCGTAGGCCATAGTGCGCGGTTTGTCTGCCCAAAACAATACATGGAAACCCGTACACCAACGCGACACCATTTCCGCCGGCAAGAACCGTTTGCATATATCCGGTGGACCTCAGATTTCCCGTCAGGTTTGTTTTTGATTTTTTTCGCTCAGGTGAATACCTGCATTCCCCCTCCGGTATTCACCTGCTGTTTGCTCCCGGCACGCGCCAGTACTTGCTCGTTCCAGTCCGCCCAAAGCGTCCTCGCTAGAAAAGCGGCTCTGCCACGGGCATAGAAGACTTTCTCCCCTTCCGACGAGGCTCGCCATGCCGCCCCATAATTTCACGCTCTCGCGTATACCGGCAACGGTCACCGGGTTCGCTTAACGTACTCCATCGCATTGACCTTCCGCTTCTCCGCTTTGGCTTGATACAAAGCCATATCCGCTTCCGCCAACAATTCGCCGAACTCCTTAGGCTGCGCTAGCTCCAAACCCGCCCACCCGAAACTTGCGCCGACTTGCGTCGCATTTCCTTCAAAGCTAAAGTCATGACTGGCGAGCTCCGTTCGCACTCGCTCCACGAATATCGGCAGGTCCTTCTTCTCTACGTGGGTGAGCATCGCTATGAACTCGTCGCCTCCCAACCGTCCGCAGATATCTGCCGTCCGCGTATTGGCCTTCAAGATCGACGCAAAATGTCGCAGCACCTCATCTCCCGCGGAGTGCCCGTAAGTGTCATTAATCAACTTGAATCCGTCCAGGTCCGCAGCGATCACCCAAACGGGAAACTTGTAGCGCAAAGCACCGGAAAGTTGCTTCCTGGCGTACTCCTCGACTGCCCGACGGTTTGGCAAACCCGTAAGGTGATCCGTCCGCGCGGCCTCCTCTAACAGCAGGTTTTTCGCCTCGATTTCCCGGTGCATGGCGATGATTCTGCGGCCCACGCCGATTCGCGCCAGCAATTCCCGTTCGTGGAACGGCTTGGTCAGGTAGTCGTCCGCACCTGCGGCTAAACCTTCGACCAACTTTTCTAGATCGGAGCTGCTCGTCAGCAGAATGATGTATGTGTATCCGTTGTTGGACTCTTCTCGAATTTTCTTGCACAGTTCTGGGCCGGACGTATCCGGCATCATCCAATCCGTAATCACCATGTGCGGTCGAGAGTCCGCAACCGTCTGCAACGCTTCTCGTCCATTCTTGGCGAACAGGAGCTTGCAGAATTTCCCTTCCAGCGCGTGCTCCACCAGTTTTCGTGAAACAGCCGAATCATCCGCCACTAGAATGCGGATGTGTTCGGACCCGCCTACATTAGATCGGTCAGTCGCCATTTCGTCCGGATAAGTCGCGCCGGAGCAACGTCCGGTGCACATAAGGTTCGAGGGAAGCGTCTGCCCACCATTATCTCGACTTTTCCAGCTCCGTGTATACGTCGCCATGCCGTTGCTTCGTCAAACCATAAACACCAGGGGAATCTCCAGTTTCCTATGCCGGTTTACACTTTCAAGCTGCCGACTATCAACTCCCTTCCAAAAGAGAACTCCAGGCTCGTGTTAGACTGGATGGTTCGCCTGAGCCACCGGTTCACTGCCTATGACCAAAGTCGGGTTTGTCAGCCTCGGATGCCCCAAGAACCTCGTCGACAGCGAGGTAATGATGGGGATTCTTGCGCGCCAAGGTTACCAACTCACTCCGCGGGCCGAGGAGGCCGAGGTTCTGGTCGTCAATACCTGCAGCTTCATCGAGCCGGCGCAGAAAGAGTCCATCGACACCATTCTGGAGATGGCCGAGCACAAGAAATTTGGCGGCGCGAAAAAGCTGATCGTCGCGGGTTGTTTGGTAGAACGTTATCGCCAGCAAATTCTCGAGCAGATTCCGGAAGTGGATGCGGTTGTCGGCACTGGCGAAGTCGAGCGCATTCTCGAAGCCGTCGAAGGCGAACTGCGCGTCCTCCCCGCTCAGCCGCCCGCGTTTCTTTACCACGACCTGAGCCCGCGCGTGCTCACTACGCCGCGGCATGCCGCCTACATCAAAATCGCCGAGGGCTGCGATCATCCCTGCTCGTTCTGCATTATTCCCCAGCTTCGCGGCAAATTCCGAAGCCGCCGCTTTGAATCCGTGTTGCGCGAGGCGGAGAACCTCGCCGACTCCGGTTGCCGCGAAATTACCCTGATTGGCCAGGACACCACTTCTTACGGCGAAGACCTCGGTCTCCGCGATGGTTTGGCGCAGCTTCTCGCGAAACTTGCCGAAGTGGACGGCCTGCTTTGGGTGCGTTTTCTCTACGCCTATCCAAATCGCGTGACGCAAGGGCTGCTCGACGCTATCGCCGCGCATCCTCGCCTTGCGAAATATATGGACATGCCCCTGCAGCACGCCAGCCGCAATGTGCTTGCGCGCATGAAGCGCGGTTCGCATGGCGACGCCTTCCTGAAGCTGCTCGAGCGCATCCGCGCCACCATCACCGGTGTTTCCTTGCGCAGCTCGTTCATCGTCGGCTTTCCGGGCGAAACACAAACTGACTTCGACGAGCTTTGCGATTTCGTTCGCGCGGCCAAGCTCGATTGGCTGGGCGTTTTCGAGTACTCCGATGTCGACAATGCCGGCAGCTATGCGTTGGACGGCAAGGTCGATCCTGCCATCGTTACCGAGCGCCGGGACCGTCTGATGGCCATTCAGAAGAAAATCTCGAGAGAGAATCTCCGCGCCTACAAAGGACGCAGCGTCATTGCCCTTGTAGAAGGCCCATCGAAAGACAATCCCTTGGTTTGGGAAGCGCGCCTGCAAGGCATGGCCCCGGAAATCGACGGCAAGCTGTACCTCACTGACATCGAGCTGCCAACCGGCGAAGCCGCTTCCGCGGGCGATATCGTGAATGTACAAATCGCCCAATCCGACGCATACGATCTCATCGGCCGCGTCGTAGAAATTTTGCCGCGTGCTGTACCTAAGCCTGCCGTCGCGTCATTTTCAACCGGAGCGGCAACGCTTCAGCCCGGCCCCTACACCAGCACCGAACCCCTAGCCCGTATTGCGACCGGCGCACCGCTTCGCGTCTTGAGTTAACATGATTCTTCAGGCGCGGCGCAGCGATGCGCTGTAGGGGCGCGACACGGTCGTGCCCGCCGACCGCAGGTCGGCTCTTCAAGAGTTTGTAGCGGCGAGATCGCCTCGCCATCAGGAATCGCAGCCAGCGAAACTGGAACAACCATGAAGTACAAATGCCCCATCTGCAAAACACTGACCGACTCTTCGGTCCACCCCGACTTCCCTTTCTGCAGCGAGCGTTGCCGCTTGCGCGACCTGGGAAATTGGGCTGCCGAAAAATATGTCGTTTCCGAGCCCATTTTCAGCGAAGATGACGACGAGCAACGCAACACGCACGATCATCAGGACCAGCCCGATCACGATGACCACAAGCACTGACGTATCATCCAGTCCTCCGCAGACTCACAAGAAACCGCGCCTCGCCTACGCCATCGCCACCGCGCTGGGCGTCGGCTATTTGCGCCCCGCGCCAGGCACCTGGGGCTCGCTGGTGGGAATCGCCACCGCGGTCCTCTCCGCTGTTTTCTTCCTGCATCCCGAATCCATTGGAGGCTGGTTCTCTCTTCATCCGCTCCGCGATATGAAATTCGCCGATAAGCATTTTCTCGTGCCCGGCAGCGACATCCACGACACGGTCCTCTTCCTCCCCATCGTGTGCGCGATTCTCCTGTTGGTAATTCTCGGCGCCATCGGCGTCTGGAGCACCTCGCGCGTCGTGCGCTACTCAGGTATAAAGGATCCGCAGTACATCGTCATCGACGAAGTCGCCGGCCAGCACCTGACGCTGCTCCTGCCGCTGATTCCTCTCGCCATTCCTCATCTCAGGCATCATTTCGACTTGTCAATGTACGCCATGTTTTTCGCGCTGAGCCTCGTCAACTGGAAATACCTGCTTGCGGGCTTTATACTTTTTCGAGTGTTCGACATCTGGAAGCCTGTTCCTTGCCGCCAACTGGAAAATCTGCCTGGCGGTTGGGGCGTCATGGCTGACGACTGGATGGCGGGCTTCTACGCTGCAATTCTCCTACGGCTGGCGTTACACTTTAATCTGGTATGAAATTTGGATTTGGTTCTTCGGCGGAAAAGAACGGGTTTCCCCGCATCGATCGCGTCGCTCCAAGCGCCGCGATTCCCGGCGGAGAAATCGCCATTCACGGCAGCGGCTTCGCTTCCCGCAATGGGGCGCGCCCGGTGGTGCACTTCGGCGAAGCGGAAGCCAGCCTGATATTGGCGACGGACAATCGCCTGATCGCCCGGGTTCCCGACAGCGCCAGCGGCGGCACCGTACGCGTCGCCAACGCACATAGCGAGAGCCAGCCGCACCCGGTGGCCATCGGGCTGCAAATTGCCGACAATCTTCACCCCGTCGCGAATCCCGCGGTCGATGCCGAAGGAAATATCTACGTGACCTTTAGCGGGCCGCGCGGCCAGCGTGTTCCCGTTTCGCTGTACAAAATCACCTCCAACTACAGCGTGAAGCCTTTTGTCACCTCGCTCATAAATCCTTCCGGGCTTGCGCTCGACCACGATGGCAATTTGTTAGTGTCTTGCCGGAACGACGGCACGATCCACCGCGTCACACCGGACGGCCGCGCCGAACAATGGATCGAAGGCATGGGTATCGCCACTGGCATTGCCTTCGATCGTCAGCAAAATCTTTATGTAGGCGACCGCAGCGGCACCATCTTCAAAATCAGTCCCAGCCGCGAAATTTTTGTTTTCGCCACCCTGGAACCTTCCATCGCCGCCTATCACCTGGCGTTTCATCCCAATGGCGACCTGTACGTCACCGGGCCGACCACCTCCAGCTACGACCGCGTCTATCGCATCACCCACGGCGGCGACGTTCAGGTTTTCTACCGTGGATTAGGTCGCCCCCAGGGTTTGGCGTTCGATCGCGATTCCAATCTGTACATCGCGGCATCCTATGGAGGTCAGCGCGGTATCGTGCGCGTCTCGCCGCAAGGCCAACCGGAAATTGTCCTCGGCGGCAACGGCCTGGTCGGCTTGGCGCTGCTGCCTTCCGGCCGCGCCATTCTCACCACGGTCAGCGCCCTCTTCACTCTGGACTGGGACGTCCGCGGCCTTCCCCTTGCCGGGTAAATCACAAGATGAAAGCTGAGATCATCGCGGTGGGTTCGGAGTTGCTGACTCCGGACCGCATGGATACCAACTCGCTGTACCTGACCGAGGAGCTCAACTCCATCGGCATCGAAGTTCTGCGCAAAACGGTGGTGGGCGATGATCGTGAGTTGCTTGCCGAAGCGTTTCGCGACGCGCTGAATCGCGTGCCTCTGATCATCGCCTGCGGCGGACTCGGACCAACCGAAGATGACCTCACGCGCGAGACTGTCGCCGACCTTCTGGGCCGCAAGCTCAAACGCAACGACGAGATCCTGCGTCATATCGAGGGCCGCTTCCGCAGCTTGGGCCGCCAAATGCCTGAAGTGAATGTGCGCCAGGCGATGGTCCCGGAAGGCGCGGAAATTTTGGAAAATGCGCGAGGCACCGCGCCGGGGTTGTGGCTTGAACATTCCGGTCACATCATCGCCTTGCTGCCCGGGCCACCTCGCGAGCTAAAACCGCTCTTTCACGAACAAGTGTTGCCGCGCCTCCAGCGGCGCGTTTCCGGCATACGCCTGCATCATCGCGAATTACGGGTTACCGGACTCGGTGAATCGCACGTGGAGCAGCGCATTCGCCACATTTACATTCGCTACCCCGAAGTGCACACCACCATTCTGGCGGCGCCGGGTGAGACGCAAATTCATTTGCGCACCTGGAGCGAAGACACGCAGCAAGCGCAAAAAACGCTGGACGAAATCATCGCCAGCTTTGAGATCGCGCTGACCGACCGCATCTTCAGTGAAGATGGGCGTTCCCTCGAGGAAGTCGTCGCGCATAACCTAACCCTGAACAACGCCACCATCGCTGCTGCGGAAAGCTGTACCGGCGGGCTGCTGGCGCAACGCCTCACGAGCATCGCTGGAAGCTCGTCCTACTTTCTGGGCGGGGTGGTGTGCTACAGCAATGAGCTGAAGACCGCCTGGGTGGACGTGCCGCAGGAAATGATCGCGTCGAAAGGCGCGGTCAGCCCGGAAGTGGCTGTGGCTTTGGCTGAAGGTATTCGCCGCCGCGTAGGCAGCACGCTCGGCGTTGGGATTACCGGAATCGCCGGCCCAGGAGGGGGCTCGGAAGAAAAGCCCGTCGGTACCGTGCATGTGGCGCTCTCACACGCAGGCGGCGTGAATGAACGCGCCGCGCGCTTTCCTGGAGACCGCGAAGCCATCCGCTGGCAAGCCTCGCAAATCGCCTTGGACCTCGTGCGCCTGCATTTTCTCTATAACGGCCAGGATCCCTCGAGAGTTTCCTCGAAACGAGGCTGAACCGTGCGCCTCTTCGTTGCCCTGGAGATTCCCTCTTCAGTGCGAGACAATCTCGCCGCCTTGATTGACGAACTGCGCCGCGCCGATGCCACGCCACCGAAACTCAAACCACGTTGGGTGCGACCAGAAAATCTGCACGTCACGCTGAAATTTATCGGTCACATCGATGCATCGAAACTGGATTCGATCCGCGGCGTGACGACGACAGTGCGTTTGGAATCTCCAGTGGAGATCGAGTTTCGTGGACTGGGATTTTTTCCCGGCGACAAACGCCCCCGCGTGCTTTGGGTTGGCGTCAAGGGCTCGCCCAATCTCGTGCCCCTGGCCAACGGCATTGATCAGCGCCTACAAGTAATCGGTGTCCCCAAGGAAACGCGGGAATTCACTCCGCATCTAACTCTGGCGCGATTCGATCCACCGGGTATCTCCGAGAAACTCCATGCCGCTGTACAAAAGAATGCCGGCAGCGATTTCGGCTCGTTTCGCACCAGCGAATTTCATCTCATCGAAAGCAAAACAAAACCTTCCGGCGCGGAGTACACTACGCTGCAATCGTTTCGCTTTGCAGTGGAGGCTTAGCGCCGCATGACCAAAAGCTCACTGAGCCTACTCTGGATTCCCGCGGCGGCGTATTTGCTCGGATCCATTCCGGTCGGCCTGTTCCTCACAAAGCTTTTTGGCGGCGGCGATGTGCGCGACGTCGGCAGCGGCAACATTGGGGCGACGAATGTCGTCCGCGCGGCTGGCCCGTTAGCGGGAATTCTGACTTTGCTCTTCGATGTGGCCAAAGGCGCCGCTTCGGTTTGGCTGGCGGCACGGTTCAGCAACGAAAGCGCTACCTGGATGACCATCGCCGGACTCGCCGCGCTGCTGGGTCACTGCTTCCCGGTATGGCTTCGCTTTCGTGGCGGCAAGGGAGTGGCTACGGCCGCCGGCGTATTTGCGGTGCTCTGCCCGTTCGCTCTTCTCGGGGCCCTGCTTCTGTTTATCGTGGTGTTTGCGTTTTGGCGCTACGTGTCACTGGCGTCGATCTCCGCGGCAGCAGCGATGCCGCTGCTGGTGTACTTCTTGTGGGCGCCGGGGCACGCGCCACCGCTGATGGTCACCTTCGGAGCGTTGGCTGCGGCGATACTCATCGTCTACAAACACGACGCAAACATTCAGCGGCTGGTGCAGGGCCAAGAGCCGAAATTCTCGTTCAGCAACCGGGTTCCGCGTTGACAAAGATCGCCATCCTCGGCGGGGGCAGCTGGGGCACGGCGCTGGCGATCATTCTTTCGAAGAGTCGCCGCAGCCATGAGATTTCACTTTGGGTTCACGATGCCGCGCTCGCCGAATCCATCCTGACATCGCGCGAAAACAAAGCGTATCTACCGGGAAGCTCGCTTCCACCGTCCGTTCAAGTGACCTCACGAATGGTTGAAGCGCTCGCCGGGACGCACGTCCTGATTGGCGCCGTGCCCACGGTGTATGCCCGTCAGGTTTATTCCGAGGCTGCAAAACACGTTTCATCGCCAGCGGTCATTGTTAGCGCCTCGAAAGGGCTTGAGCCCTCAACGCACAAACGCATGAGCGAAGTCATCGTTCAGACTTTCGCCTCTAAAGCGGCCTCTGGAGTCGCCATTTTGTCTGGACCATCCTTTGCAGTTGAAGCCGTGCGGGGCGAGCCGACGGCCGTGGTGCTGGCGTCGCAGGATGCCAAGCTCGCCGCCGGCCTGCAAGAGCAGTTCGCCGCGCCTAATTTTCGGCTCTACACCAACGATGACGTCCTTGGCGTGGAATTGGCGGGCGCGATGAAGAATGTGATCGCCATTGCGGCGGGGGTCTGCCACGGATTGGGGCTGGGCTCCAATTCCGTTGCCGCGCTGGTTACCAGAGGCTTGGCGGAAATGTCACGGCTGGTCGTGAAGCTCGGCGGCCAGCCGGAGACGCTGAGCGGGCTTGCTGGGCTGGGCGATTTGGTGCTGACTTGCACTGGCTCTCTCAGCCGTAACCGGCATGTAGGAATCGAGTTAGCTAAAGACCGCAGGCTTCCTGATGTACTGGCCGAGATGCGCATGGTCGCGGAAGGGGTAGGCACGACGGCGGCGCTCCTCGCCCTGGCGTCGGAGGCCAAGGCGGAGCTGCCTATTACCGAGCAGGTGGACGCCATCCTGCACCACGGTAAGCCGCCTGGCGAGGCCATCCGCGACATCATGGAGCGCCCACAGCGGAAGGAATAGAGGAACAGGGTCGCATCCAAATCGAGGCGTCGAGGCGGCCAAGTTTCCGGGGGCCGACCTGCGGTCAGCGGACACGACGATGTCGTGCTCTTTCGATGGGCGAAACTCTAGTACCAATGGCCCAGTTAAGGATGCGCGACTCGTGGCCACACCGTTCTCCAAGCCGTCCAGGCAATCCCCTAAAATAATAGGAAGCAATGAAGGTCGACTTCAAAACCATCGTGGAGAGTATCCGCGCCGGCCGAGTGCGCATATTGTGGCTGGTGCTGGGAGCATTGTTGCTGGTCAGCGCGGTGCCCATCGGGCTGTATCACCGTCAAGTGCTTGACCTTAGCCAAGACAAGCTGGTGGATATGGAGCGCGTCCAGCAAACGGACTTGACCCGCTCGCTGACACAGGAGATCCAGGCGTTTGAGGCCAACCTGACCCAGCAGCTGGTCACGCAGCGACAGATCCTGACGCTGCTCAACGTTGCCGACAACGTGGAAGACCCTGCCGCCGAGCCGAAAGTCCGGCTGCTGCTGGAGGACTTCGCGGAAAGCAACCACGACCTTCTGTATCTCACCGCCGTGGGCAAATCGCGCAGGGGCACGGTAGCCTCGCAAGGAAATTTCCGCGCCGAGCAGGATCCCTTCGTGGCCAAGGCCATGCAGCGAGCCTTCGTGTGGTGCATGCAACAATCGGGCGAGTTTCGCAGCGACCCTCTGGCCCTGGCGCCGGATAATCGTCCGGCGTTTGTGGTGGCCGTACCGTTACGGGATATCAATCAAAATTTCACGGGTATGCTGGCGGCGGTGGTTTCGCTCGATCCGGTGTTGCAGAGGCTCAAGGATGCCAGCGTGCGTAACCGCACGGTTTTTGTCGTGGACCACTTCGGGCACATCGTGGCGCACCCGCGGCCGAATGACTTTGTTCCGGGGACGGACGTGAGCGGCACCTCAGACTTGGTGAAGCAAATTCGCGCGCTGCCGCAGGAGTTGCGCAACACAGAGACGGTTCGCTTCACGGAAACGGTAAAGAACCGCAAAGTGGAAATGATCGGCACCTTCAGCACTTTGCCGGAAGCGAATTGGGCTGTGGTCGCGCAGCGCAGCGTGGATCAGGCGCGGGCAGATGCCGGCGTGACGGAACTCAACCGTCAGGCGCTGGCCTTCGGTAGCGTGGTCGTATTGCTGGCTATCGTTATCGGATATTTCTTTGCCGTGGGGATCAGCGGACCGATTCGCGGATTGGCGGCTTCAACGCGCGCGATCAGCCGCGGTGAATTTCACCAACGTTCGCCGGTGCGCGGCGCGCTGGAAATTAGCGAGCTAGCTGAGAATTTTAACAAAATGGCCGGCGACATCGAAGAGTACATTGAGAAGCTGAAGCAAGCCGCGGAAGAAAATCGCGAGCTGTTCATCGGCTCCATCCGCATGCTCGCCGCGGCCATCGACGAAAAGGATCCGTATACGCGGGGGCACTCTGGGCGGGTGGCGAAGTATTCCACGATTATTGGACGCGAATTGGGGCTGAATGCCGACGATCAGGACACGCTGCGCATTTCGGCGCTCTTGCATGACGTCGGCAAGATTGGGGTTGAGGATCGCGTGTTGAAGAAGCCCGGAGCGCTGACGCCGGAAGAGTTTGATTTGATGAAGCAGCACACCATTAAGGGCGCGAATATCATGCGTCCGGTTTCGCAGCTCAAAAACATGCTGCCGGGCATCGAGCTGCACCATGAGCACATGGACGGACGCGGCTATCCTTATGGTTTGTCCGCTCCGGAGATTCCGCTGATGGCGCGCATCATTGCCGTGGCCGACACGCTGGACGCCATGACCACGAATCGTCCGTATCAGTCGGCCATGGATTTGGAGTTTGCGCTCGGAAAAATTAAGACGCTGACAGGAACGAAATTCGATGGCGTGGTGGTGAATGCCCTCGAAGCCGCGGTTACTGCGGGGAAGCTGCGCCTCAGCGCCGTCGAAGTGCAAGTTTAACCAAGATCACTCAACATTTTCAGCCCTCAAATCAGGCCGCTGAATGAAACCCTTAGTCGGTTCATTCTCAGCTCTTCTGCTACAATTTTGTGTTGTGCTGGATTGCGCAGAGCAATCGTATGATCACCCTTTTTGGCAAACCGGAACCGACGCTTACCGAGAAGCTGAAGGCCTCCGTCACCAAGACGAAGGCAGCGCTCTCGGAGACGGTCGACACGATTTTCCTGGGCGAAAAGCGGGTCGATCCGGCGCTGCTGAAGCAACTGGAAACCGCGCTGCTTTCTGCGGATCTCGGCGTTGCTACCACACGCGAGATTCTGGATTCCGTGCGTGAAAAGCTGGATCGCAACGCGCTATCGGATGCGGGGCAGCTCAAAAGTGAAATCAAGTCGCACATTGTGCGAATTCTCCGCGCGTCGGACAAAACGAAGCCGGCGCAGCCAGCCGCCGTGGCCGGCTCACCCAACGGGAAAGGCCCGCGCGTCATTTTCATCGTGGGCGTCAACGGAGCGGGCAAGACCACCAGCATCGGGAAGCTCGCCAATCGCCTCCGCAAAGAAGGCTCGAGCGTGATTCTTGGCGCTGCGGACACGTTCCGCGCCGCAGCCGTCGAGCAGCTTGAGATTTGGGCGCAACGCAATGGCATCGAAGTCATCAAGCAGAAATCCGGCGCCGATCCCGCAGCGGTGGTTTACGACGCCGTCGCCGCCGCCAAAGCGCGCTCGACCGACGCGGTCATCGTGGACACCGCGGGCCGCTTGCACACCAAATCCAACCTGATGGCCGAACTGGAAAAAATGAAGCGCACTGCCGGCAAACTGATTCCCGGGGCGCCGCATGACATTCTTCTGGTCCTGGACGCCACGACGGGACAGAACGGCCTTGCGCAGGCCCGCGAATTTACTTCAACGGTAGGCGTCAGCGGCATCATCCTCACCAAGCTCGACGGCACGGCCAAAGGCGGCATCGTGGTGGCCATTTCGCGCGAGCTTGAGTTGCCGATTCGCTTCGTCGGCACCGGCGAGCAGATCAACGACCTCGTTCCCTTCGACGCGGACGCTTACGCCAACTCGCTGTTCGACTGAAAATGCAGGCCGGCGCCTTCGATCACTCGCGCAGCCTTCCACAAAATTCCACTCTTTCGTCATTTCGTTACTTCGTTGCATCCTTGCCTCGGCTTTCCCATGCCTGACGCATCATCCATTCACGACCTTCGCTGCATGGAGCACGCCCTAGCTCTGGCGCGCAAAGGCATTGGCGTCGCCAGCCCGAATCCCACCGTGGGCTGCGTGATCCTGCGCGGCGGCGAAATCGTCGGCGAAGGCTTCCATCAATACGATCTGCGCGATCACGCGGAGATCGTGGCGCTAAGGAGCGCCGGGATAAAGGCGGGCGGCGCGACCCTGTACGTCAACCTGGAGCCGTGCAATCACACCGGCCGCACCGGGCCTTGCACGGAAGCAATCATTAGCTCCGGAATTCGCCGCGTTGTAGCGGGCATGCAGGACCCAAATCCTGCGACCAGCGGCCGTGGCTTCGATCGGTTGCGCGCCGCTGGAGTAGAGGTCGTTTCCGGCGTGCTCGAAGATGAAGCCCGCCGCATCAATGAATCTTTCGCGTGCTGGATTCGCGGCAAGACGCCCTTCGTCACGCTGAAATCCGCGCTAACGCTCGACGCCCAACTCGCGCTGCCGCACGCGGGCAAACGCCGGCGGCCATTATGGATCACGTCGGAAGAGTCGCGCGCCGAAGTACAGCGCATGCGGCACGCTTCTGACGCCGTGCTCACCGGAATCGGCACGGTCTTGGCCGACAATCCTCTGCTCACCGACCGCACCGGTCTGCCGCGGCGCAGGCCACTGCTGCGCGCCGTGCTCGATTCCGACCTGCGCCTTCCGCTGAATTCACGCTTGGTCAAAACGGCGACGGACAAAGATCTGATCGTCTACACCGGAGCCTCGCTGAACTCACCGAAGGCTCAGAAGCTGCAAAAATCAGGACTGCAGCTTGTTCGCGCGCCACGCCGACGCGGCCGTATCGACCTGCATCACGTGCTCGAAGACCTGGGCCGGCGCGAAATCCTCTCCGTGCTGCTGGAGGCCGGGCCGTCCTTGAATGGCGCCTCGCTTTCGGCGGGCCTCGCCCACAAATTGGTTCTGTTCTATGCCCCGAAAATCGCCGGCGAAACGGGGGTGCCGTTCGCAAAGCTCGCCCCGGGACTGCACCATCCGCCGCTGCAAAATCTGCGCGTCCAGCAATTCGGTCCCGACGTCGCCATCGAAGCCTATCTCCACGATGTTTACAGGTGAAACGCGTACTTACGCTCTGCTTTGGCCTTTGTAGCGGCCGCCGACTTTGGCGGGCGCCTTGAAGTGCGGCGGTCTGGCCGGCGCTTTTACGGTCGCGACCTTGCCTGCAAAGGTTCCAGTCGTAGCGAGCTTACACGGCAAAAGCTGGAGCAAGACTTCCGCACTCCAAAGAATGCTATCCTCCGTACATGTTCACCGGAATCATCGAACACATCGGTACGGTCGACGCGCTCTCGATTGAGAGCGATGGAGGACGTGTCACTGTGCGTGCGCCAACTTTGGCGGGCTCTGTTTCCGTTTCAAACAGCATCGCTGTGAATGGCTGCTGCCTAACGATCGTATCTGCGGAAAAGGACACGTTCTCCGCCGATCTTTCTGGCGAAACGTTGCGCAAAACCTCCTTCGGCGCGGAGAGCGCAGCGTTACGAACGGGTTCGCGCCTCAATCTCGAGCAGCCCCTCACGGTCGGCAAAGAATTCGGCGGCCACTTTGTTTTGGGTCACGTGGACGGAATCGGCCGCGTCACGCGCCTGGAGCCGGAAGGCGAAAATTGGTGGCTTGGCGTGCAAGTCCCAGAGGGTTTCGCGCGCTACATCGTGCCGAAAGGCTCGATCACGATCGATGGCATCAGTCTGACCGTCGCGCGTTGGCGTAGTCCCATCGTTGAAGTCGCGGTAATCCCCTACACCTACGAGCACACCACGCTGTGCGACCGCAAACCCGGCGACGCCGTCAATCTCGAAGGCGACATTCTGGGAAAGTACGTGGAGCGCTACCTGGAAGCACGCAGCTCGACGCCATCGTCAGACATTTCCATCGCCCAGCTCATCGAGCAAGGCTTCTGAAACTCCACAGGCGTTGTAGGGGCGCGCTTCAGTGCGTCCCAGCGGCTTCAGTCGCGAATCTTTCTCTCTTCTTCGCCAGCACGCCGCGGTAGTACAGCACCAGACCCAGCGCCAGCGCACCTAGAGTCCATGCCAGCACTTTCATCTGAAACACGCGGCGATTCGCGGCATCGCCCGGCGGCAGCAACGACACCACAATCGAAAGCAGGGTGATCGCGAAGGCCGTGCCGCTCGCCAGCCACACACCAACTTTTCCTCCGGGAATGAGCACGGCATCGGGATTTCTCAAGCGGTCAGGCCGGTTCGCAAGCTTAATCGCGGCAGCGTACATATACAGAAAAGGGATGAAATATAAAATGATGGCCACGTCGACGAGCCCTTCATACGCGCCCCGCGTGGTCTCGCTGATCTGGCTAATCAGCAGAATCGCGCCGGAGATCACTGCCTGCACGATAATCGAAACGTACGGCGTCTTCCATTTCGGATGAATACTTCCAAAGGCCCTTGGCAAGTAGCGGTCGATCCCCACGACAAACGGAACACGCGCAATGCCCGCTACCGTGCTCCCCACACCGCCCGCATTCCCGACCGTGACTAACACCGCCGCCAGAATCCCCACAAAGCCAATCTTCAGCGCCACCGCCGCCACGGTGATTGCATGAAAGACGCCGCTGCTCGGATCGACGTCAGGCGCGGGAAGCAGCGCCAGCACAGCCACCGTGCCAAGAATGTACATCAACGCGATCAGCGCGGCGGAGCTCAGCGCCGCCCGCGGCAGCGTCTTCCGCGGATTCTTGATTTCCGCACTCATCGCCGATACCAGCTCCAGCCCGGTGAACGCAAACGCAATTTGCGACCAAAAATTCACTGTGTCCCAATCCCAGTGCGGCAACATGTTCGCCACCGTGAAAGGCGTCACCGACCCATGCCGCAGCCACAAAATTCCCGCCAGCGCCACGAGAATCATCAGCGGCACATAGGTCGAGACGCCGCCCGCATTCTGCAGCCATTTCCCGATGTTCAGGCCGATGATGTTCAGCACCACCGCGACCAGCAACAGCCCCAGCGAGACAGCCAGCAGAAAAAGACGATTTTGCGCCAGCTTTGCGCCACCTTGCCCCAGGATGTAGGCGCTCATCGCCGCACTGGCCAGCAGCAACCCCGGAAAATAGAACACGGTGTAAATCCAGTAGTTCCATCCGGCGACAAACCCGTGAAAATCGCCGAACGCTTCCTTGGCCCACACGTATAGCCCGCCTTCTTCGGGAAATCGCGAAGAAAGTTCATTGACGACCAATGCCGTGGGAACAAAAAAGAAAATGGCGGCTATCAGCCACAGACTAATCGACGAAGTGCCGTTGTGCGCCGCCGCGGCAATCCACCGCGGACCAAGCACCGTGGCAATGTTGAACAGCAGCACATCCCAGAAGCCCATTTCCTTGCGCAGTTGCTTGATGGGATCGCCAGGACCAGGCCCGGTTGCCGCGCGGCCGCTGAGCGCCTCCGCCCCAGCTTCACTCACAGACTCACGTCCAAGGCGGGGATGAGTTGGTCTTCCAGCAGAAACGTGTGAATGAACGGATCGCGTGAGGCCTCAAACTCGGCCCAAGGCCCAAAGAATGTCACTCGCCCGTCCTGCAAAAACACCACGTGATCGGCGATACGTTTGGCTAAGTGGGTGTCGTGCGTCACCACCAGCGAAGTGCGCTGCAGCGCCTGCTTCAGCCTTACGATCAGGTCACCCATATGTCCGGCCATGATGGGATCGACCATGGTGGTGGGCTCGTCATACAAAATCGCCTCGGGATTTTGGGCCAGAGCCCTGGCGATTGCTACCGCGCGTTTTGCCCCGGTGGAAAGCTCGCTGGGCAATTTATCCAGCACATGTTCCACTTCCAGCATGTGCGCGAGTTTGCCCACGTAGGCGTCGATATCCTCCGGGCTAAGTCCCGCCCGACCTTCCAGCGGGAACGCAATGTTTTGGGCAACGGT
>Ga0307479_10002053_pt1 | contig 18336 bp, 11 predicted proteins | sample atmos_gasesECM4C_FD_203743 | JGI IMG/M metagenome (GOLD analysis project Ga0307479, IMG submission 203743) | Hardwood forest soil microbial communities from Morgan-Monroe State Forest, Indiana, United States - atmos_gasesECM4C_515 | ecosystem: Environmental > Terrestrial > Soil > Temperate... | reverse complement strand
CCGGGCAAGGGTCCCACTACCTGCAAATCCTGCGCCGGACGAGGACAGGTGCGCTATCAGCAGGGCTTCTTCAGCATCGCCCGCACTTGCCCCTCGTGTCAGGGTACTGGCAGCGTGATTACCGATCCCTGTCCCAAGTGCAAAGGCGAAGGCCGAGTTTTGCGGCAGCGTCCGGTGGACGCGAAAATTCCCGCAGGCGTGGAAGACGGCACCCGCATTCGATTTACCGGTGGAGGCGAAGCCGGACCTTTTGGCGGGCCGGCCGGCGATCTCTACGTTGTTCTGCACGTGAACGAGCATCCGTTTTTTGTGCGCGAGGGCAACGATCTGCACTGCGCCGTGCCACTTTCCGTCACGCAAGCGGCCATGGGCGCGGAGATTCGCGTTCCCACCCTGGAAGGCGAGCACGCGCTCAAGATCCCCGATGGCACGCAGCCCGGAACAACTTTCCGCATCCGCAACAAGGGTGTGCCCGTTTTGAACGGCCACGGCAAGGGTGATCTGTACGTGGAAGTGCGCGTGCAAATTCCCACCAAACTGAATAAGCGCCAGAAAGAACTGCTACAGGAACTGGAGACCACCGCGAAGGTGGATAACCAGCCGCTGGTGCGTTCCTTGCTGGGCAAAGTGAAAGATATGTTCGGTTAGCACGGTCGGTTTGAACAATTGAAGATTTGCAATTGAAGACTCGCGATTGAAGATTCCTGCATTGAAGATTCGTATCAGGATATGCCTTCAAGGCATATCGTTAGCGTCGCACCTTGATTGCGCCTTCAGGCGCTGCAAACACTTCGCTCATGACCCGCCGCCGCTGGATTGCCGACGAAGTCTCGGGAGACCATGCCGCTCTTGTTGGAGCCCACGCAGATCATCTGGTCCGTGTGCTCCGCGCCCGCGTCGGCGAGGAATTCGATATCGCTACGGGCCAATCCGTTCGCCGCGGACGAATCATTTCGGCGAAAGCCGATCGAGTCGAATTCGAGCTCGGCGAAGAAATCCCTACTGTCCGGTCGATTGAAATCACTCTGGTTCTCGCCATATACAAATTCGATCGCATGGAGTGGGCAATCGAGAAGTGTACAGAACTGGGCGTCTCGCGGATTGTCCCACTAATCTCCCGCCGCACGGAGTCGCATCTGGCAGCGGCCTCCACCAAGAGAGTGGAGCGTTGGCAGCGAGTCGCCCGCCAGGCAGCGGAACAGTCGCGCCGCGCCGCCCCGTCGGAAATTGCCGCACCCCTCAAACTTTCGGAGGCCCTGAAGCTCAACCGCGGTCTGCGCATCGTGCTGGCCGAATCGGAAGAGAGCACTTTGCTTCGCGATGTTCTCAAGCCCGGCGCGCGACCAGACGAAATCACTCTCGCCGTAGGTCCCGAAGGCGGCTGGACGGAAGACGAACTGCAAGCGTTTGGACAAGCCGGATGGACTTCTGCTTCACTGGGGCAGACAATTCTCCGCGCCGAGACTGCCGCCATCGCCGCCACCGCGATTGTGGCTTCCACGCTATTCTCGCTCTGAGTTTTCCAGATTCATTCCCTGCCGGTGGCCGAGCGTGGTGGTATTCTGAGCCCCGATGTCTGTGTCCAAAGTAAAATCTCGCCAATTTCTTCCCGATGATCGCCAACGTGAAGCGATGGACCATGTCCATGGACCCATGCTGGTAGTCGCCGGCGCCGGCACCGGCAAGACCTCGGTCCTCATCCACCGCATCGCGAATCTGGTGCGGCAGGGTCACGCCAAGCCCGGGGAAGTTCTTGCCCTCACCTACACTGTGGCCTCTGCCGACGAAATGCGTAATCGCGTCCGCGCGCTCCTCGGCGAGGAAATTCATTCCTCCACTTTTCATGACTATTGCAACGCTCTGTTAAAGCGGGCGGGCAAAGAGTTTGGCGTGCTCGACGAAAAAGACCTCTGGATCTATCTCCGTAAGAGAGTTCACGAGCTGCACCTCGAACACTACATTCGCGCCGCGAACGTAGGCCAGTTTCTCGACGATTTGCTGAAATTCCTCAGCCGCTGCCACGACGAACTGGTGACCCCGGAAATTTATGCCGCCTACGTTGCGCGCCTGGAGCGCGGCGAAATCACAGTCCCACGGGTCGCGAAATCGAAAGATCAGCTGAGTGACGCTGAAGTTATTGCACGCTGTCAGGAAATTGCCCGTGTCTTCGCCACCACGGAGCGCTGGCTCCGCCAAGACAATTACGGCACATTCGCTCATATGATCACACGAGCCCACGACCTGCTGGCGAGCGATAAAGATGTGTTAGCCGAGGAACGCGCTCGCGCCCGCTTTGTTCTGGTCGATGAATTCCAGGACGCGAACTTTGCCCAGATCGGAATTCTCGCGGCCCTGGCGGGCGACGAAGGCAACGTATTCGCGGTCGGCGATCCCGATCAGGCGATCTACCGTTTTCGCGGAGCATCCAGCGCCGCGTTCCATGTTTTCCGCCGGCACTTCCCGGCCACCAGACTCGTTGTGCTGGGCAAGAACCGCCGCTCCACCACTCCAATCCTGCAATGCGCCTTCGCCATCGTCGATAAAAACCCTCCGGTGTTTGCACCCAGTGAGCGGGCGCTCGCCTACAAGCGCACTCCTTTGCAGTCCGCGCGCGACGAAGAAGCGCGAAGAGAAGGAACGCCGCTCCCGATGTTCCCCGTGGAGGCGATCGCTTTCGGCGGCAGAGACGCGGAAGCCCCCGACGTAGCCAGCATCATCGAAGAGACCAAGCGGCGCTCGCGCTGCAACTGGAAAGATTTCGGAGTCCTCTATCGCACGCACATTCACCGCGATGATGTCGCGCAGCAACTGGCCGAACGCGACATTCCGTTCTCCATCGAAAACATGGACGTGAGTGACACCCCCGAGGTTCGGGACCTGTTCGCCTGCGTTGCTGCTGTCGTCGACATGGGATCCGACGCCAGTCTTTTCCGCGTGGCTGCCTTGCCCCAGTTCAATGTGGATCCCGAACAGCTTCGAACCACGCTCCGCCAGATTGCGAGCCAAAACAGGGACGGAGTCGTAACGCCACTGGCCTCCGTGCTCGGCGGCGTAGCCGGCGGCCCGGCCGTCCTGGAATGCATTCTCCAGGCTCGCGATGAGGTCAGCCAGAAAAAAGCCAGCACTCGTGCCGCTTTGCAGTTGATCGGGAAAAAATTCAAGCTTCCACTCAGCGCTCCAGCCCTCCAGGCCGCTCTGAACTTTGCCGGTGAGTGGGAAAGGAAGTGTACTACCAGGACCAAAGAACTCCCGGAGTGGATCGAATACCTCAACTATTTCCGCGAGGCCTGCGGAACCATTCCGTTGGTTTCAAAGGGCGATGAAGACGCCGTGAGCTTGATGACCGCGCACGGAGCCAAGGGTCTCGAGTTCACTCACGTTTTTGTCCTCCGCGCCAACAGCGGTTCCTTTCCCGTCGGTTACCGGGAGACGCTGGTGGAGTTTCCCAGGGAGTTGCGCGATCCCGATTCCGCCGTCGCGGCAGACGACAAGACGCTGCACGAGCAGGAAGAGCGCCGTCTCTTCTATGTTGCCATGACCCGCGCCAAAGACTCACTACACATTTACGGCAAGCAGGGAATCGGCCGCGACAAAACGCCCGCGGGATTGATGCGCGAACTGATCGGCAACCCCGCGCTGCAACCCTGGTTGCGGGCGCGTCCGGCGCTTCCGTCACAACCTGAATTGATCGAGATCGCCGCGGCGGCCGACGCGGTTCCCACCGCGGGTTCGCGCCTGCCCGCCTGGCTCGCCCTCCCCGCAATCGACGGACTCGATTCTCGCCTCAGCGCCAGCGCGATCGAAACTTACGAAACTTGTCCTCTCCAATTCAAGTTTGAACGGGAATGGAGGCTGTCTCGCCAACTTCATGCCGCCGTGAAGTATGGCGCAGCCATGCACCGCGTGCTGAAAACTTACTATGACTCCCAGCGCTTGGGCCGCACAAAGACTGACGATGAACTGCTGCAACTCTTTCGCGACGACCTGGCCAACGCTGGAATCGAGGACGGCTATCAGCGCGATTTGTACCTGAAGCAGGGACTCGAGCAATTGAAGGACTTCCTCGATGCCACCCACGCTTCTCGCGCGCCCGAGGTTCTGCATACCGAAGAATGGTTTGACGTCAACATCGCTGGTACCAAAGTTGCCGGCAGAATCGATCGCATCGACCGCACCGCCGATGGCAGCGTCGTGATCGTTGATTACAAAACCGGCAAAGCTCGCTCCCAGGAGGATGCGGACGAAAGTCTGCAGCTTTCCATTTACGCAATTGCGGCCCAAACGAAGTGGGGATATCGCGTGCGTGATTTAGCCTTCCACAATCTCGAGGGAAACATCGCCGTAGTTTCAAAGCGGGCAGAGTTTCAACTGGAGCAGGCGCGCGAACGTGTGCAGGCTGCAGCGCGGGGAATTGCGGAAGGGAACTTCGAAGCAAAGATGGGATTTCACTGCACCTACTGCGCCTTCCGCGCCCTGTGTCCCGCTCGCGAAAAACGCGCTCCGAAGGTCTCGCCGAATGCCGTCGAAGAGAGAATCCCTCTGCCCGACTAATCCTCTCGCGCCAACTTTCTGCGCCCAAAAACTTAGGGGACGCTTTCGGCGTCCCCCATTGCCTTGACTTCGTACCACTTCTTAATGCTTCTTTTTCTTCTTTGCCTTTTTCTTCGTTGCCATTGGTTTCTATTCTCCCTTCCATTTTTCATGGAAAAATCTGCAACGCTGTTTTGTTGCAACTAAATGAAGTATTCAGTGATTGAAAAATGAAGTCAAGAAAAAAATGCATAGCGAATGGCGAGCGATGCTGTACCAAAGTCACAACCTGACGCAGCTCAACAGGAAATTTTGGCGCCGCTGCGCTAAAGAACATCGTCAGCGTGCCATCACAGGCATCGAGGGCGCGGTAGAGGCTTCTTGCGCGCACCGCAAAGCTGCCGCACGAACTCCATCCCAATGCAGGTGCGCCGCAGCACATAACTCAATCGTTTCCGCACTCCGCAGCATCTATAATGAAGATGCGAAATCTTCGCAGGAGCATGATCAATGGCGGCTTCTGATGATGTTGTCATCATTTCCGGTTGTCGGACAGCAGTAGGAAAATTTCAGGGAAGTCTCACCGATTTAAGCGCTCCTCAGCTCGGCGCCATCGTAGTGCGCGAGGCGGTGAAGCGCGCCGGATTGAACTCCGATCAGGTCGACGAATGCATTATGGGCAACGTTCTGCCCGCTGGCCTGGGACAAAACCCCGCGCGCCAGGCCGCAATCTTCGGCGGATTGTCCCCGGCGACAGGTGCCATGACAATCAACAAAGTTTGTGGCTCCGGATTGAAAGCGGTGGCTCTCGCAGCGCAGGCCGTGCAAACCGGAAACAGTTCCATCGTCGTCGCTGGTGGTATGGAATCGATGACCAACGCTCCTTATCTTCTTCCGCAAGCCCGCAAAGGTTACCGCCTCGGAAACGGCAAAGTGATCGACTCCATGGTGCACGACGGTCTCTGGGATATTTACAACGACTATCACATGGGCATCACCGGCGAAAACGTGGCCGAAAAGTACGGTATCACCCGCGAAGAGCAGGACGAGTTCGCGGTGAACTCTCACCGCAAAGCTGTCGCCGCATGGAAGGAATGCCGCTTCAAATCGCAGATTGTTCCCGTGGAGCTGCCCGCAAAGAAAAAGGGCGAAGCGCCGATGCTCTTCGAAAAAGACGAAAGCCCTCGCGAGGACACAACCATCGAAGTACTCCGCTCCTTGAAGCCGGCCTTTAAGAAGGACGGAACCGTAACCGCGGGCAACGCACCGGGAGTGAATGACGGCGCGGCTGCAGTCGTCGTGACCAGCGCGCAACGGGCGAAAGAACTTGGCGTGCAACCCCTCGTAAGAATCGTGGCGCAAGCCACCAGCGGCGTCGAACCCAAATGGGTCATGATGGCCCCCGTGGATGCGGTCAAGAAAATCTGGGAGAAGACGGGATGGAAAAAAGATGACGTTGACCTCTACGAGCTCAACGAAGCGTTTTCGGTTCAGGCCTTGGGCGTAATGCGAGAGCTTGTGCTCGATCCCAACAAAGTGAATGTGAACGGCGGGGCGGTCGCCATCGGCCACCCCATCGGTGCCAGCGGCGCGCGGGTGCTCGTGACTTTGATCTATGAGATGGCCCGCCGCAACGCGAAGCGCGGAATCGCCGCCCTGTGCCTCGGCGGAGGCAACGCAGTCGCCATGGCAGTGGAAAGGATCTAGTTCCGGAAATTGGATTTCGGGTGGCGCAGAGTTTCAGGGTGTGATAGACAGCTCAGCCGAAAACTAGGGCTTTAGCCCCTGACGACGCCCTCTCCCGAACTCAACGCTGTAGCCGCAGGCAGCGTAACCGTGAATACCGCCCCACCTCCAGCCGCGTTAGCGGCTTCAATGCTACCGTGGTGTTCCTTCGTGACCGATTTGCAAATACTAAGCCCAAGGCCCGTCCCGCGGCCCGGCCGCTTGGTGGTATAAAACGGATCGAAGATGCTGGCCAGAATATCCGGTGGAATTCCCGGACCGTCGTCCAGAAAACTGGCCCAAACCGAATCTCCGCTGGTTCCAAGACGGATACGTAGCGTTCCACGGTCACGCGCCTCGCGAATCGCCTGCTCCGCATTCAGAATTAAGTTCAAGAAAACCTGCATCAGTTGATGTGGGTCGCCCTGGACCGGAGGCAGTCCGGCTTCGCGGATGAAGTCCACCGTAATGTTGTTTTTCCGCAGCGAGTAGGCGTGCAGATTCAGCGTGCGTTCGATGATATCCAACAGATTGACGCGCGTCTTGCCCGGCGTCGGCGGAGTCGAAAAATAAGTCAGGTTGTGAACGATCTCCGCGGCGCGGCGGGCCTGCTGTTGCAGGATGGCGATCTGCTTCCGCGCTGCGTCGGTCGTCTGACTATCCTGCAGCAATTCACTTACGCCCAGAATGCTGGTAAGAGGGTTGTTCAACTCGTGCGCCACCCCGCCGATCATCGCGCCCATGGCGGCCAGACGCTCGCTCTGCACCAATTGATGCTCAAACTTCTTTTCCGTCGTGATGTCGCGCACGGAAATGATCACACCCTCCAACTTGGAATCGGCATCGAAGAACCGGCTGGCGGAGGCCCGCATCGTATGTCCACTTCCGTCAGTATGGCGCGCGCCGTATTCCGCCGATCCAAAGGCGCGCTGGCCGGTGACCACGTCGTGATACAGCGTGACCAGTTCCGGCGAGTGGGCCTGCGCCTCGGATATCCTCTTGCCCAGCAAATCCTCGGATTGGCATCCCAACACATCGCGCACGCGGGAACTTACAAACGTGTACCGCCCATCCAGGTCGACCACCAGGATAAGGTCGGGAAAACTTTCCAGCAGCCGCCGGCGAAATTCCTCCTGTTGCAGAAGCTGCTTCTCAAGTTTCCGCCTCTCCGTGACGTCAACCAACGTCCCCTGGTAGCGAATCAGCTTACCCGCAGCGTCCCACACCGCGCGGGACGATTCGATAAATATCGCAGGAGTTCCATCTTTCTTACGTAGAGTAATCTCTCTGGCCCGCACACCCCCGCGATCATCCACAGCTCGTCCCAGCACCGGCACTTGTTGCGGATCCAGGTTCAGTTGCGCCGCATCGAGAGCGAGTAGTTCCTCCTTGGTCGCATATCCCAGAATGCTGACCAGCGCGGGATTTGCATCCAGAAGCCTGCCTTCTGGCGTGCTGAAATACGCGCCCTCCTGCAGCGTCTCAAAGAGTTCGGTGAAGCGCAGCTCTTTCTCGTGTTGCCCGGTGACGTCCCGTCCCAGTACGCTCACCCCAACCACTTCGCCGCCCTTGACGATGGCATTCAGCACGCAGTCGAAATAAAGCGGCCGCGTACCGTTCTTCAAGCGCAAACGGACGGTCCCGGCCCAGTGCCTTTTCTCCAGAAAACGCATCAGGTTCGCTTCGACACCCGCTCGCGTTGGCTCTTCCAGAAACTCGAAGAACTTCTGTCCCACGATCGCGGTATAGGGGAGTCCGACCAATTCGCTGACCTTTTTATTCACCGTGCGTAGAGTTCCGTCCAAAGACACCGCGCAAGCGGCGTCGTCCAGAGAGTCGATCAGCTCTTTGAAGCTCCGCTGGGAGCGGGCAATCATTTCGTTGAGCTGGTCGAGTTGATCTTCGGAGGGAGCAGCGCCCACATGTTGCTGCAAGTCCTGAAGCAATACCTTGAGCTCTCCCACTTCCTTTCGTCGCCCGTAGGCGTAAACCGCCAATAGAATGGAGAGTAAAAACACGCCCAGAGCCATCGGGCCCAGGTGATAGGGCAGACCCTCCAGCCGTTCCCAGGCCAGCGCGGCAAAGCCCGCCGCCAGCAACACCATAAACAGAAGAATCCACCGCCAGAGCTGCGATTCTTCACGCTCCAGATTTTGCGGAGGCTTGGACGGTCGAGGAGCGCTGGAAGAATTCTGCATCATGGGGGAGTCACCGGGTTTCGCGTTAGCAGAACGGTCAAGCCGTCAATCAATCAAGCCATGCGTCATTCTATTCTACTGGCGGCGCCAATCAACCGGAGTTGTTGGAGAATTTGGTACGCCAGGCTCATTCCGGCAGCGCCGCTTGCATTGACTTGATGTTGCCAGCGCTCCTAGTATGGTCGCACACGGGCGGACCCTTTTCGTTGATTGGCCAAACCATCTCGCACTACCGCATTGTGGAGAAGTTGGGTGGCGGCGGTATGGGGATCGTCTACAAGGCCGAAGACACTCGCTTGCATCGCTTTGTCGCCCTGAAGTTCCTGCCCGATGACGTGGCCCGCGACCCTCAGGCGCTCGCCCGTTTCCAGCGCGAAGCCCAGGCCGCATCCGCTCTGAATCATCCCAACATCTGCACCATCTACGACATCGGCGAGCAGGACGGACAGGCCTTCATCGCCATGGAGTTTCTGGACGGCGTCACCCTGAAGCATTTGATCGCCGGACCGCCTCTGGAAAACGAAACTGTGCTGTCGCTGGGAATCGAGATTACCGACGCGCTCGACGCCGCACACAGCGCCGGAATCGTTCATCGCGACATCAAGCCCGCCAACATTTTCGTCACCAAACGCGGGTACGCCAAGATTCTTGACTTCGGCGTCGCCAAGCTGACGCCCGTCTCCGATACGTCGGGTCATAGCGCCTCCACAAGCGGTCTCACCGCTACCATCGACGACGCGCATCTCACCAGCCGTGGCTCGACTCTCGGCACCGCCGCGTATATGTCTCCCGAGCAGGCGCGCGCCAGGGAAGTCGACGCACGCAGCGATCTGTTTTCCTTCGGCGCCGTACTCTACGAAATGGCCACGCGCATTCCGCCGTTCCGCGGCGAGAGTTCCGCGGTCATCTTCAAGGCTGTCTTGGACGCAGCACCCACCTCTGCTCTGCGTCTGAATCCGGACCTGCCACCGGAGTTGGAACGCATCATCCATAAATGTCTGGAAAAGGATCGCAACCTCCGTTATCAGCACGCCTCTGACGTGCGCGCCGACCTGCAACGCCTGAAGCGCGATACGGAGTCCGGCAGATCCGCCGCCGCGATCGAGTCAGCTCGGCCTTCGCGAAAAAGTCCCTGGGCCGCCGCGGGCGCAGTCGCAGCAGCGATCGCCGTCGTGATCACATTCTTTTTGTGGCAGGCACGGCATCCCGCTGTGTTCCGCCCCGATCCAGCAAATCCAAATCTGATCGCCGTACTGCCCTTCCAGAACGTAGGCTCTAACCAGGACGCCGACTTCCTCCGCCTCGCTTTGCCCGATGAAATTGCCACCTCGCTCAGCTACGTGCCGTCCTTCTCTATCCGCCCCTTTGCCACCACCAGCAAATACAACGGCACCAACGTGGACTTGAAGCAGGCTGGCCGCGAGATGGGCGTTACCTCCATCGTCACCGGACATTATCTAACCGACGGCGACCAACTCGTGGTCACGCTCGAAGCAGTGGACGTCGCCAACAACCGAAGCATTTGGCGGGACACCCTGCGCGTTGCCGCCTCCGACAAGATTGCCATGCGCGAGCAAATCACGTCGCGAGTGCGGCAGGGCCTCGTTCCGGTGCTAGGAGGGTTGTCAGACTCCGGCCAAGCCTCAACTCGACCCAAGAGCGAGGAAGCCTACGACCTGTATTTGCGCAGCATCGCCCTTCCTCACGATGTCGCTCCCAACAAGGATGCCATCGCCATGCTCGAGCGCGCCGTGGGGATCGACCCCGATTACGCCCCGGTGTGGGACGCCTTGTCCCTACGCTACTACTACAGCGGCGCCTATGGCGACGGCGGCGAACAGATGCTCAAGCGCTCCGACTCCGCAACCGAAAGGGCGCTGATACTCGATCCCAATCTGATTTCCGCCCTGGCCTGGTCGATTACCAAACGCACCGATCACGGAGATACGCTAGCCGCCTACGCTCAAGCCTCAGCCTTGCTCAAGCGTCGTCCCAACCACGCCATGGCCCACTTCGCGCTGTCGTACGTTCTGCGCTACGCCGGATTGCTCGACGACTCCGCTCGCGAGTGCGATACCGCACTTTCGCTGGATCGCGCCAACTATCAACTCCGTTCCTGTTCCGGCGTCTACGCACAACTCGGCCAAGTCCAGAGGGCGATGGACTTCGTCCGCCTCGATGCCGGCTCCGAATACGCCGCCATGCAAACCGGCACAATTCTCCTGGGCCAGGGCAAACTCGCCGAAGCCCGCGAGGCCGTCAAGAAAGCCTCGAACTCTCCCTTAATGGGCCGCGATTTGATTCAAGCCTGCGTCGACCCTCCGCACTCTGCCGCCTGCGCCGCCGCCGCCCAGAAAGTAGAAGCCACCGCTCTAGCCGGAGTCGATGTCGAACCGCTCTATTCCGTAGGCGCTCTGCTCGCCTACTGCGGCCAAAAAGACGCCGCCCTCCGCTCGTTGCGTCGCGCCGTCGAGAAAAACTACTGCGCCTACACCGCCCTCCAAAAAGACCCGCTCCTCGTGAGCCTCCGCGGAACCCCCGAGTTCACCCAATTGTTGTCCTCCGCCAAGGACTGTCAAAACAAATTCCAGGCCCAGCGCGATCAACCCCTCCACTGAACGACCTCAACTCCTCCAAACATCGGGGAGGGCACGACTTCAGAGGCTGCGGAAAGACTCAATCAATGCGTCCACTGATTCAGATGGTGCGAAAAAACTCAACCAATGCGTCTACTGATTCGGAGGGTGCTCAAAAACCCAACGAATGCGTCTACTGACGTGGAAGAGCGGCGCTTCAGCGCTGCGTAAAAGCTCTAAAGTGAGGTCGGGCTTCAGCCCCCGTGGTCGCATTTCTTATCCGCCGCGACTTTTCCCGCAACCTCTTCAGTCGTGCCAGAAATCTCGGTCTGCCCGATGTTATCCTGCTTCGGTCATGGAAGCCAAAGGTCACGGCGGAGACGAAGAGGACGACAAGGACGTCTGGATGTCGGTCTGGGTGCACGACGTAGACGAGATGCACAAGCATTGCGTCGCCGCCGGGCTGGAGGTCACATGCCCTCCCACCGATATGCCCTGGAACGTTCGCGAGATGCACCTTCGCCATCCCGATGGCCACGTGTCCCGGGTCAGCCGGGGATTCGAGCCTGAAAAGTAGAACTGGCTGCCCCGCCGGGTCAATGAGTGTAGTGGCGATGTTACGTCAACTACGGCTGCAGGATGTTACAAAAGGTATGCGACGCTGGCGCTCAGCTTTGAGGCTCTTGAACTCGGCTAGCGGCGGGCCTAAGCTTTCCCTTAGTCTCGGGGTGAGGGACGGCACAGGTTTTTACCGTTTCCACTGTCCTGGGTTCGACCGAAGGCGAACGGTTGGCAGGCCGGGCCACGTTTCTCATCCCGCGACGCAAATGTCTTCCCCTAGCGCTCACAATCCTTGCGGAGACCGAACAAATCGATGACTCAACACGTATTACTAACCTTGCTGCTACTATTATTGCCAATGAAAGAACCCGCGGCTGCCCAGGCCCCTCGCAATCTAATAGGTAACTCGAACCAACCGCAGGTTGCGCGACACGAACCTGCTAAACACGATAACACGGTGAAGATCAGGGAACTCGTGGACCGGCAGGTGCAAGCGTGGGAGAAGAATGATTTTGGAATTGCCGCCCCTGACTGGCTTCCCAGCGCGGAATTGATTTCGCCGGGGGGGCATGTGCCCGCTGAGGAAATGCAAACAGCGATGGCCGGTTATTTCAAGCAGTTCCGCGATTTGCGAGTCACGGTAAAGAATGTCTTCATTTCGACTGACGGAGCTAAGGCGGCCATCGAGTGGGACTGGGATGTGACTCGGCGAAGAGATGGAGCGCGGGCTGTCACGCACGATGCGATCATCGTGGACTTGGTCGGCGGCAAGATTGCCTCTTGGCGCGAGTATTTTGATTTCGGCAATTCGATCGATGCAAAGCCATAGTTGCGGGAGCTCGACCGGATCAATGAGTGTAACGCTGATTTCGCAACAGTAGACCAATTCCCACTCCGCTGGATTTTTCATCAATTGGCTTCCATTGCTACTATAAGGAGGGTTGTTTGTGAGGTGAATCATGGCCGTTGCGACCGTCACGAGCGTGAACGTTAAGCAGGCTGTGCCGTTTTTCGGCGTCACCAACATGGAGTCTTCTCTGCGGTTCTATGTTGATGGACTTGGGTTCAAAATGAGGAACTACTGGATCCCCGACCGCGGCGAAGACCATCCCGACGGAAGAATTCGCTGGTGCTGGCTTGAGCTTGGCGAGGCCGCGATCATGCTTCAGGAGTTCTTGCCGGAACACCGCCCGAAGGAAACGCTTGGGACTGGAGTAAATGTCTGTTTCCAGTGCGAAGACGCGCTGGCTCTCTATCGCGAGTTCAAATCACGCGGAATTCAGACGCGGAACCGTCCGTTTGTGGGAAACCGTCTTTGGGTAGTGCCGCTCACCGATCCCGACGGGTACCGCATTGAGTTCTCGAGCCCCACCGATGCGCCGGAGGAAAGCGAGCTGGAAGAATGGCGTTGGCTGCGCGCAACAAAGTAACAAGGCACGAAGAGATTCAGCCGAGAACGCCCAGTTCACCGGAAGTTATATTTCCGCCCACCGTTGTGCCCAGGAACGTTCGCGAGATGCACCTTCGCCATCCGGATGGCCACGTGTTCCGGGTCGGCCGGGGCGTCGAGCCCAAAAAGTAGAACTCGTTTTCCTGCCAGGTCTGCGAGTGTAAGTGGGGATTTATCAACAGCGACTGGAATAGGGACGGTGATTCTCGGCAACGCCCTCAAGGAAGCTCATAAATGTTCGATCCTTTTAGGACGAATCTGCCATTCGGACTCACGCGGAGTCGCACCTGTCTACCCCCTTCGATGCTGCGTCGAACTCCGTTCGCAAGATTCTGGGATGTGGCCACTCCCTCGTAGGTCTTGAGGTTCCATACGGAGAAAGTTGAATCGACGTGGACATCAAAAGGAACCATGTCTCCCCAATCGAATCTGGCTTTCACGATTCCGGTATCAGCAACGGCGCGGTCGCCAGTTCGGGAAGCCGAGACCTCATACCGGACCCCACCGCCTCGACCAGATACTTCCTTGATTTTCTTTCCGGTGCGCAGGTCAAACACCCTCAGTTTAGGGTCATGGTTCCGAAACACTCCGACGCAGTCGCTGTCCACGGCCAAAACTCGATCGTCCGGGGTCAGCGCGATGTCGCCCACAAGCAATCCGGTAGTCAGCTGATGTTTGATAGCTCCTGAAGCGGGCTCGACGGCAAACACATCTGGCTCGTTGCCTGGATGCCCACATGCCCACCCATTGGGGACGGCTAGCACCAGCCGTTGCCCATCTGCTGACCAAGTAATCGTTTTGGGTCTCATCCAGCCCACGCCGTGCTCTTTGGTGTTCCAAACGGCTTCCTTTGCAGAATCGAGCTGAACCAAATCGATCCACGCATCCAAGTATCCTCGTACCCACAGAACTGCAGCGAAACTGTCCGACGGGGGACAGCTCAAGCGCAGCAACCTCACTTTTATCGACGACCGTATGCGGCCCCGTTTTTGTTGTGAAGCTGCGCGTAACATCAGGTGGTCCCTTTAGTGGGATTCGCCTGATCTCTTGCAGGTCTCTTTGCCTGAGGACGTATAGGTAATGATCGAGATAGACGGTCACGAACTGCCCGTTGCCCGAGTACCTGACGTATGCGTTTTCATTTACGACTTCTCGCTTTGTCCGTAGTTGTTCCTGAATAACCTTTTCGGCTATCAGCTTGTCCTGCCGGAAATCCCACAGTTGAAGGGAATTTATGATCTTGATGTTCGATGGCTCGTCCGTAGGCTCCGAACGGCCGAGTAACGTGGCTACAAACATTTCGTCGGGAGATATGTCAGCGGAAATCGCACTGCCGTGTAGAGGGTATGTTCTTAACTCACGCTGCGCCGGTGCATCCTGTCCCGCAAGGCCAGAACGCAGCGCAATTAATACCAGCAGCACCGCACGAACTACAGCTCCCCGCATTGTCACCTGTCCACCTTCGGTGGTGCGGCTCGCGGAAAGTGCTTTCATGCAGAGCTCCTCATCACTGAGATCCAATCAAGCGCCATTATGGGATTTCCTAAAAGAGGTGGCAATGCACGGCGGATAAACTATAGGTCATCCCCAAAGTGGTTATGTATCAGTCGGTTGCAATACGATGTCATTTCGACGATGAGGGTGGAAGTTGAGGACAGGCGATTACACGCATTGCCCTCCGGATCTCCGCGTTTTTCGAAGGGTGAGTTCCACGGACCGCGACTTACATGTGCAGTCACCGCACCCAGGTCGCTTGATTTCCGTTGTCCGTGGTGCCCACCCTTCGGCAAGCTCAAGGCAGGCTCTTCCGAAAACCGCGGAAGGTGGGGCAGCCTCAGGCGTGATAGTGCCAACAACAAAAACCGAAGGTGGGCCAGCCCCAGGAAATCCGTCGGGCCGTGTCATTCATTCCCCCGCCTTGAACTTCGCGACGATTGCCGTTACGTCGTCTTGCTGTTCCTGAGAGCCGAAGCGCCGAACTCCATCCACGATTGCAGCCAGCAAACTCTGGCACGACAGTTCCCGGTGTTGCCGCAGCGCTTCAATCAGAAGCCGCTCGCCAAATTCTTCTCCTCGGTCGTTACTGGCTTCGGTGACGCCATCCGTGTAGAGTGCAAGCACGTCGCCGGGAAAGACCTCTTGATCCCGCATGCAGCAATCGAATTCCTTGAAGATCCCCAGCGGCGTGCTGGTCGACTCAAGCTGCTCAACGTTGCCGTCTCTTCTCAACAAAAGGCCCGACAAATGTCCGCAATTGGCGTAGCGCAATCGCCGCGTCGCCTCGTCGTACTGGGCAAAGAAAAGCGATGCATAGGCACTGTCGCTGGTGTTGTCATAGAACAGGCGGTTCACCGATCTTAGCAATGCCTGAGGCTGATCGAAGGCCAATGACCACTGGCTCCGCAAGCTGGCCTGTAAATTCGCCATCAGCAGCGCGGCGGCGATCCCCTTGCCGGAAACGTCGCCGATGATCAGCGCCAGGCGCTGCGGTCCGAGATTCAGAAAGTCGAAGTAGTCCCCTCCTACTTGTCGCGCCTGCAGGCAGATACCTGCATAGTCCACAGTCTTCAACTCCGGTCGAATCTGCGGAAACAACCGCGCCTGCACTTGCTTGGCAATTTCTAATTCCTGAGCGGCACGGCGTTCGGCTTCGAGTTTTTCTGCGCGCGCCCGCCGGCCCAATTCAAGGCTGCGCTTCACCTCATCGAACCCTTCCAGCCCAAACGCATTCCCGTCCGGATCCTCGAAGCGCGCATAGGTGCCGCCCCACCCCGGCGTCTCCGGCGCAAATAAGAACCGAACCCCGCGTTCACTCCATTCCTTGTACGTGGCCTGAACATCTTCTGTCATGAAAAGAACCCAGCGGTAGCCGCCAATCAGCTTGTATTCGGGGCGGTCGGGCTTGGGCTCAACCAGCGCAAGATTGGCGCTGCCGTCGGGAGGCGCCACTTCAATCCAACGGACCCCGGTGGGAAGGGTCTGTTCTGTGATCAGCTCGAAGCCCAGTTGATCGACGTAGAACCGCTTACTCACCTCCAGATCGCGGACGAAAACGACGATGTCCTGGATGCTCAGATAGGGCTCTTCGCGTTCCGGGCGAGGCACGGTCCGGTTCGCCCACGAGAGGAAGGGGTCGCTGGCCATCGGCGTAATTATAGTGCTCAGCGCACCCTGAAAATTTTTGGGGCGGTAGGTCGCACTACGCCGCCGCCGGGCTGGAGGTCACATTTTCGCCCACCGATATGCCGTGGAACGTGCGCGAGATGCACTTGCTACATCCCGATGGGCATGTGTTCCGGGTCGGGTGGGGATTCGAGCCCTAAAAAGTAGAAACCCAAACTGTCAATGAGTGCTATGGCGATGTTTCAACAGTTAGGTCGGATAGGACCGCGTATCGCGCTCGTTTTGGAGTTTGAACCTCCAGCCATTCCACACAGGCGGTCGCGAAATACTCTGACCGCCTAAAGGAAATTCGGATTTAGAAAACTTGAAAAGGGATTGTTTGTAGGTTGGGGGCCACTGACAACCTGACACTCAGTTGAAGTTAATAGGCATTCACAACTCAGAACTCCGATCAATGAGTGAAACTGAGATTGAGCGCCCTGAAAAGCTCGTGAGGAATCCACCGATAGCGGTATTAGCAAGCAGAGTCTGATCAAAATCGCTAATCAAGGGCCGACTCTGAAGATGGTTCCGAGTCGGGAATTGCCACCGTATTCGGTAGTGCCGTAAAGATTGCCGGCGGAGTCCCGAACCACCCCGGCGACGGGACCTGACCCGTCCGAACCCGCGAATTTATGCAGCACAGTTTCCTTGCCGGTCGTATCGAGCTTGAATACCGTTCCGTATCCAAACAAGCCAAGACCACCGCCGGAGGTAGTGCCGTAGAGATTACCGGCTGCATCCCGGATCAGCCGGGCCACGGGATATTCTCCATTCGGCCTCTGACCGAAGCTGTACAGTACGGTTTCCGTGCCGGTCGTATCCAGCTTGAACACGGTTCCAAAATTGGATGTGCCTCCGAACTGAGTGGTGCCGTACAGGTTGCCTGCATTGTCCAGGATGAGACCTGCAAACGGATACGCTCCGTCCGTACCGTTCGCGAAGCGGTACAGCACGGTTTCCTTGCCGGTCGTGTCGAGCTTGAACACCGTTCCATAATTAGAAGTGCCGCCGCCTGTAGTAGTGCCATAGAGATTGCCCGCCGCGTCCCGGACCAAACTTGAGTTTGGAAATGCCCCGTCCGGGCCACCAGCGAAGCGATACAACACGGTTTCCTTGCCAGTCGTATCGAGCTTGAACACTATTCCATAGTTAGATGTGCTGCCAGCAGTCTCGGTGGTGCCATAGAGATTGCCTGCCGCGTCCCGAATCACGCCGCCAAACGGATTTGCCCCGTCCGTTCCACCCAGGAAACTGTAAAGCACACTTTCCGTGCCGCTCGCGTCTATTTTGAACACCGTTCCACAGCTACAGGCAGAGCCACCGTTCAGCGTGGTGCCGTAAAGGTTGCCAGCTGCATCACGGAACAAACCTGCCTCGGGATATACCCCGTCCGCACCCCCAGCGAAGCTGTGCAGTATGGTCTCGGTTCCCGTCGTATCCAGCTTGAACACCGTTCCGATGCGGAAAGTGCCGCCAACCCGAGTGGTGCCGTAGAAATTGCCGGCGGAGTCGCGAACCAAATCTCCGAGCGGAACCGCCCCATCGTTCCCGCCCTTGAACCCATAGAGCGTTACCGTCGAAAGCACCTGCGCTTTCGCAGATGGAATCGCAGCGATTACCTGCCCCAGCCCGGCCGCGACCAACAGCGCTATATTTATCGACCGCCTGTGTATCCGCCAAGTCAAGCCCAGATCTTGCGCTCGTTTCCTCATGATCACGATCCTCAATACAGCAACGAGTCTACCTTCGCGTGCGCAGAGCGGCAAGAGACTTTCGGCCCACTTAGGAAGGACGACATTGGAGTATTGGCAAGTGACAATCGAAAGCCGCAAAACCTCTGCAAGCGTAATTGCCGATGGAAGAGACCCGTGATCTTCGGTCAACTCGTTGCCTAGCTCAATGAGATTCTTGAACGCAAAGAAGCAGCGGCTCAAGACGGCGGCAAAATCCTGACCGTCATAGCAACCAACGCAGTTTCCAAATGACGGGTGCGCCGAACTAATCCGATTCTCCATCAATGACGTAAACAGGCGTGGGTGTTGAAAAAGTCACGTCGATTAGCGGGATGAGATTCGGCAGAAGCATGTTAGAAGAAAGTGATCCTGCCCATGCTCTGTTTGATTCTGATCGT
>Ga0307479_10002052_pt1 | contig 18341 bp, 15 predicted proteins | sample atmos_gasesECM4C_FD_203743 | JGI IMG/M metagenome (GOLD analysis project Ga0307479, IMG submission 203743) | Hardwood forest soil microbial communities from Morgan-Monroe State Forest, Indiana, United States - atmos_gasesECM4C_515 | ecosystem: Environmental > Terrestrial > Soil > Temperate... | reverse complement strand
TAAGTCACGAGCTCGTGGTGCGAACGGGAGGGAGATGACGTATGGATGCCATGCAGACGATCCCCCGCCTCTTTCTCGACTTCATGCAGATGCGGGAGTTCGCGAAGGATCCGCTGGTCTTCGTCGGCGGCGAGGGGATCCGGCTCACCGACACCGCCGGCCGCCGGTACATCGACGGCCTGTCCGGCGTGTTCGTGTGCAGCCTCGGCCACGGCAACATGCCGGTGATCGAGGCGATGGCGGCCCAAGCCAGGCAGCTCGCGTTCGCCCCGCCGCTGCACGGCACGACCCCGCCGGCGCTGCGGCTGACCGAGATGCTCCTGCGCATCGCGCCCGAGGGGGTGGGGGCGGTCAAGCTGCTCAGCGGCGGCTCGGAGGCCACCGAGTCCGCCATGAAGCTGGCGCGCCAGTACCACCAGCAGACCGGGCATCCGCGCAAGTACAAGATCGTCAGCCGCTACGGCTCGTACCACGGGGGCACGATGGGGGCGCTGTCGGCCGGCGGCGGCCGGGACCGCAAATCGGTCTACGAGCCGCTGGGCGTCGGATTCATCCACGTCCACCCGCCCTACTGCTTCCGCTGCCCGTTCGATCAGACCTATCCGGGATGCGGGCGCACCTGCGTGACCTTGGTGGAGCGGACGATCGAGGCCGAGGATCCCGACACGGTGGCCGCGGTGATCGTCGAGCCGATCTCGATCTCCTCGGCGGGTTTCATCGTGCCGCCCCCCGATTACCTGCCGCGCCTGCGGGAGGTCTGCACCCGCCACAACGTCGTGCTCATCTACGACGAGATCATCACCGGGTTCGGCCGGCTGGGGACGATGTTTGGGTCCGAGTATTTCGCCGCCCCGCCCGACATCACGTGCTGCGGCAAGGGGATGAGCGGCGGCTATGCCCCGCTGGCGGCGATCCTCATCCGCGATCGGATCGCCGATGCCTTCTACGGCGAAGCGGATGAGCACCGGGAGTTCCACCACGGGCACACCTACGCCGGCAACCCCGTGGCGTGCGCCGCGGGCGTGGCGGCGGTCACGCAGCTGATCGAGCGGGGGATCGTCGCCAACGCCCGGCGGCAGGGCGAGCGCCTCCGGAGCCGCCTGAACGAGATGGCGGAACGGTTCCCGCTGGTCGGCGATGTCCGCGGCGCCGGGTTGCTCCAGGGCGTGGAGTTCGTCAGGAATCGGAAGACGGGCGAACGGTTTCCCGGGACCGCGCGGCCGGGCAAGGTCGTGGAGCGCGCCGCGCGGGACCGCGGCCTGATCCTGCGCTGCGGCAACGAGTTCGCGGCGCTCGCGCCGCCGCTGGTCGTGACCGCGTCGGACATCGACGAGATCTGCGGAATCCTCGGCGAAAGCATCGCCGTCGCACAGCAAACGCTGCTGCGGGCGGGCGCCTGACCGCCGCCGTGGGCGACACGGGGTTTCGCGCCGGCGTCGGACGGGCGACCATTACCCCTCCGCTCACCGTCCCGCACGCGGGATGGGGGGCGCAGACGCATCTCTACGCGGACGGCATCGAAACGGACCTCTGGGCCACGGCGCTCGTGGTGGCCGGCGGTGACGAGATGGCCGCGATCGTGGACCTCGATCTCGTCGCCGTGACGCCCCAGGACGCGCAGGCGGTCCGCGCGGCGGTGGCGCGCGTCCTCCGGATGGCGCCCGAGAACGTCCGGGTCCAGGAGACCCACAATCACGCCGGACCGCCCCCCAGCACCTGGGCGTGGATGGAGGAGGGCACGGACGCGCTCAAGCGCTACTACGGGCAGCTTCCGGATTTGGCGGCCGGCGCGGCCCGGATGGCCCTCGCGGATCTCAAACCCGCGCGGGCCGGGGCCGGGGCGGGCGAGAGCCGCGTGGCCGTGAACCGCCGGGAAACGGCGCCGGGCGGGCGGGTCGTGACGGGCACGAACCCCGGCGGGGTGATCGACCCTCATGTCCTCGTCATCCGCCTCGACGCGCTGGACGGGAGTCCGGTCGCGGCGATCGTCGGGTATACGATGCATCCGACCACGATGGGCCCGACGAACCGCCGCGTCAGCGCGGACTGGCCCGGCCATCTCAAGCGCACCGTGGAGGGACTGACCGGAACGACGTGCCTGTTCGCCCAGGGGGCGACGGGCAACGTGGGGCCCGGGCCCGACGGATACACGGACGACCCCCGGGTGATCCGCCGGCTGGGTGCGCTGATCGGGTGCGAAGCCGCGCGCGTGTACTTCGGCCTGCAGATCCCGCCGCGCGCGTACCGGCACGAGCGGGTGTGGGAATCCGGCGCGCCGCTTGGGAAGTGGATGGGCGTTCCGGTGGACGAGGGTGAGCCGGTGGTGCGGGTGCTGACCCGACCGCTCCGGCTGCCGCTCCGCCCGCAGCCGGCCCTGGCGGAGGCCGACGACCGGGCGGAGGCCGCCCGGCGGCGCCGTCAAGAACTGGTGGACCGGCGCGCTCCGGCGGCGGAGATCGAGGCCGCGACCTTTGCCACGAAGCGGGCCGCCATGACCCGTGAGCGCGCGCGGAGCTTCGGCGGCCGGTCCGAACTCCCGGTCGAACTGCACCTGCTGCAAATCGGTCCCGCGGTGCTGGCCGGCATCCAATGCGAGCCGTTCGCGGAAATCGGGCTGGCGGTCAAATCGCGCTCGCCCTTCCAGCACACCTGGTTCGGCGGATACACGGGCGGCTGGCTGGGATACATCCCCGTCCCGGAGGAGTACCCTCGGGGCGGGTACGAAGTCGAGACCTCGCCGTTCGCCCCCGAAGCGGCCGGCCGCGTGGTGGACGGCACCGTCGCCGCCCTGCGGGATCTCCACCAGATGCCGGTTTCCCCAGGGCGGCGCTGAGATTCCCGGGGCCGGGAGGCCGCGCCGGCGACGCCGTCATGCGGAGGCCCGCCCGGTTCCTCGCATCATGACCGACTCGCCGGTCATCTCCACGATCGATTACGACGCGCCGGGCAAGCAGTTCGGGCGCCTGCAGATTCCCCGCTCGACCAACGAGAGCGGGTGGTCGAACCTGTGCGTGCCGCTGGTGTCCATCGCCAACGGGCGCGGTCCCACCGTGCTCGTCACCGGGGGCGTGCACGGGGATGAGCCCGAGGGACAGGTCGCCGCCCTCAACCTCGCTCGGGAGACGCGGCCCGAGGACGTGCGCGGCCGGCTGATCATCATCCCGTGCCTGTCCCCGGACGCCTCGCGCGCCTACACCCGACTGTGGCCGAGCGGCGCGAACCTGAACCGGAGTTTCCCCGGATCCCCGACCGGGACCGCCGACGAGGTGCTCGCCGATTACGTGACGCGCGTCCTGTTCCCGCTCGCGGACGCGGTCTGCGATCTCCACAGCGGCGGGCGGTCGATGCTGTGCCTGCCGTGGTCGGAGATCCACCTCGTCGAGAACCGCGGCCAGCGGGCGGCGATGTGGGAGGCGATGCTGGCCTGGAACACCGATTTCCACTTCGTGTACATCGACATCGCCGGGGGCGGGCTGCTCGTCGGCGAGGCCGAACGCCAGGGGAAGGTGGTCGTCGGGACCGAGTTGGGCGGCGGGGGACACGTGACCGCCGAGACCCACGGCCTGGCCGCGCGCGGCCTTCGGAACTTCCTCCGGCACGCCGGGGTGCTGTCGGGCGCGGCGGAAACGCGGACCGCCCTGGGGCTGCGGGAGCCGGTTATCCTCAAGGCGCTCGACCGCGACGACTACCTGCTGGCGCCCGAGAGCGGGCTCTTCGAGGCCCGGGTCGCGCTGGGGCAGCCCGTTGAGGCCGGACAGGCCGTCGGCCGCCTCCACTTCGTGGAGCGTCCCGACCGGATCCCGGTCGACATCAGCGCCGAGACCTCCGGGCGGGTGTGCTCGATGCGGGCGATCGCCCCCACGCAGCAGGGGGACTGCGTCGTGGTGATCGGACAGGGTTGCCGGCGGGAGGACCTCGTCTGACCAACGTCCACACTCGACAAGACACCCTATGCCACGCGCATAGGGCCAAGGAGGGAAGCAGGATGCCTGAGCCGTCCACCGAGAGCGTCGCCAAGCAGTACCGGTACGAGCTGTTGACCTGGCCGGAGATCAACACGGCCATCGCCATGCACAAGGTGGTCGTGCTCCCGGTCGGAGCGACCGAGCAGCACGGCCCGCATCTGCCGCTGGACACCGATTTCAAACTGGCCTCCGCGGTCGCCTACGAGGCCGGCCGCCGGTCCCCGGAGGATCTGCTGGTGCTCCCGCCGGTGCCGTACGGGTACACCCATCACGTCCAGGATTTCCCCGGGACCATCAATATCGAGCCGAGCACCTTCATTCACTACCTCATGGACATCACGCGGTCGGTCGCCTACCACGGCTTCAAGCGGATCGTCATCCTGAACGGCCACGGGTCCAACGCGCATCTTGTCGAGCAGGCCGGGCGGCAGACGATCATGCAGACCGACGCGCTGTGCGTGACGCTGTCCTGGTGGCAGCTGATCGGCGAGTTCTGGAACCGCGAACTGCGCACGTCCGTGATCCCCGGCGGGTGCGCCCACGCCTGCGAGCTCGAGACCTCCATGTACCTCCACGTCGACCCCGGGCACGTGCAGACCGACAAGATCAAGGACAACCTGGCCGAGTACCATCAGCTGCCGGACGAGAATCGCTGGCACTTCAGCGACCTGACCGCGGGCTCGATCGCGACGCTCATCGAGTGGACGTCCACCTACACCCCGACGGGCGTGATCGGGCAGCCGGAGCAGGCCACGAAGGAGAAGGGCCGCCGCGTGTTCGACCATGCCGCCGACCAGCTCGTCTCGATGGTGCGCTGGTTCCGGACGCGTCCGGCGCCGCCGCGGCGCGACCGGCACGCCGCCCCGCCGACCTTCGCGCTGCCGTTTCGCTTCTGACGCCGCAGGAGGCGCGCCGCGCGCCCCGGAATCACGTGCTGTCGAGGGGAGGAGTGGGCATGGAGCCTTGGAAGAACGACAACCGCTGGTTCGTCAGCCCGTACAACTATGACCCGGACGTCAGGTCGTCGCTGCGGTTCGCGCCTCGGATCGAACTGCACGACATCACGCTGCGGGACGGAGAGCAGCAGGCCGGCGTGGTCTTCAGCAAAGACGACAAGATCCGGATCGCCGAAGCCCTCGCCGAAGTCGGGGTGCACCGGATCGAGGCGGGGATGCCGTCGGTCAGCCGCGACGATGCCGACGCGATCAGCACGATCGTGCGGCGCCGGCTCGGCCCGAAGATCTTCGCCTTCTGCCGGTGCATGGTCAGCGACGTCAAGCAGGCCGTGGACTGCGGGGTCGACGGGATCGTCATCGAAATCCCTTCGTCCCAGCACATCATTCAGTACGCGTACGACTGGCCGCTCTCGAAGGCCGTCGACCTGAGCATCGAGGCGACGCGCTACGCCAAGGCCCAGGGCCTCTACACGGTGTTTTTCCCCATCGACGGCACGCGGGCGGAGCCCGGCTGGTTCCTGGACCTGATCGAACAGGTGGCCCGGGAAGGCCACATGGACGCCCTCGGCCTGGTGGACACCTTCGGCGGCTGCTCCCCCCACGCGATCGCCCGCTTCACGCAGCAGGTGCAGGCGCGGATCGCCAAGCCCTTGGAAGCCCACTTCCACGACGATTTCGGCCTGGCGGCGGCCAACACGATCACGGCGCTGACGATGGGGGTGCAGGTGGCCCACGTCACGGTTTCCTCGCTCGGGGAGCGGGCCGGAAACGCGGCGCTCGAGGATGTAGCGATGGCGCTGCGGGTCCTCTACGGCGTCGACCTCGGGATCCGCTACGACAAGCTGTACAAGCTCAGCCAGCTCGTGCGGAAGCTCGCCCGGTTCGAGATCCCCAGCAACCGTCCCATCGTCGGGGACATGCTCTTCAAGGTGGAATCCGGCATCATCAGCTCCTGGCTCTCGCGGTGCAAGGCCGATCGGCCGGTCGAACTGTTCCCATTTCACTGGGAGATGGTGGGGCAGCCCGAGGCCGATGTCGTCATCGGCAAGGGGAACGGCCGAGACTCCATCGCCTTTCGCCTGCGCGCGATCGGCGTCGACATCCCGGGCGATGATCCCAGGGTCGACACCATTCTGGCCCGGGTGAAACAGGCGTCGCTCCGGAAACACGCCCTCCTCAGCGACGACGAGTTCCGCCGGATCGCCTCCGCGGTGGTCCGTCTCGGCAACGGGGCGCGGCGGTCGGCGGCGAGGAAGCTCGCGGCCCGCACCGTGCCGTCCCGCGGGCGGAGCCGACGCGGACCCTCCGGGGCGCGCCGGGCGGCCAAGCGACGCTGATCCCGCGTCTCAGGCGCCTGCTGCGGCGATGGCGCGGCGGACGGACTACGCCTGCGGACGGGCGGCGAAGGCGCGGTCGATCTTCGCCGCCATCACGAAATCGCTCTCGGTGAGGCCGTCGATCTTGTGGGTCCAGAGGTAGACCCGAACCTCTCCCCAGCGGACGTAGAGGTCGGGGTGATGCTGTTCGTCTTCGGCGACCTTGGTGATGGCGTTCACGAAGTCGACCGCCTGCACGAAGTTCTTGACCCGGAACGCCTTGCTGAGTTTCTTGTTGTCCTCGACCTTCCAGCCGTCCAATTGCGCCTGCAGCGGGGCGATCTCCGCCGCGGTCAAAGGCGGCGTGCCGCCCCGGCAGGGGATGCACTTCTTGTCGGCGAGCGGGGTGGTGGCCATGCCCTGTATGCCCTCCGGTGTCCTGTTAGGTTACCCCGCCATTCGCTCCGGGAATGGACGACGCCTTTTCCCTATCCGCGCACTCGCGTGAACGGGGCGAGTGCCCGGGAGACCCCCGTATGGGGGGCTATCCTCCAGGAATCCCGATGACCGGAAGAGTGACGTCACAACCAACGGCCGACGGTTTTCAGATTTCGATTGCGTCGAGGAAGTCTCGGTCCACGCTCCTATTTCTTCCTATCTGGTTTGCAGGCTGGACGGTGGGCGGCGCCGTGGCGATCAGGTCCTTGCTGCATCCGGGTTTCCTTCGCCATCAGCCACCCGAGCTCTTCTTGGTGGTGTGGCTGGTTTTTTGGGCGGCCGCCTGGCTGTGGGCGGCTTACGCGTTGCTTTGGAACGTTTTCGGAAAGGAGCTGGTCACAGTAGACAGTGGCAATCTGGTCTTGAAGATGGACTTTCTGGGCTACGGTCGGAGCAAGGTGTTTCCGGTATCTCAAGTCTCAAGTCTCCGCGCAAGCGGGCTGTTTGGTTCAGACCTTCAACGCTCCTCCGCAACCTGGGCCTGGGGCCTCGGCGGCGGCGTGATCACCTTTGAAAGCGGTGGAAAGACCCACAGGTTTGGCATACAGCTCGAAGAGAGTGAGGCGCAAGAAGTGGTGGGGCTATTGGCTGAACATCTGCCGATGGCTCGGCCGGAGCCGCGTTAGGCGGGGTTGGCCCCGGCGCGCGGAGCCTGCTCCTGATCCTTGTACTGCAGCCGGTACAGTTTGGCGTAGATGCCCCCGCGGTCGAGCAGTTCCCGGTGCGTGCCCTGCTCGGCGATCCGCCCCTTGTGCAGCACGATGATCCGGTCGGCGTGCTGGATCGTCGAGAGCCGGTGGGCGATGATGATGGAGGTGCGCCCGCGGAGCACCCGGGCCAGCGCGTCCTGGATCAGCCCCTCGGTCTCCGCGTCCACGCTGCTCGTGGCCTCGTCCAGCACGAGGAGGATCTCGGGGTTGAACGCGATCGCCCGCGCCAGCGCGACCAGTTGCTTCTGCCCGACGGAGAGGCGGGCGCCGCGCTCCTGGACCTCGGTGCGGGCGCCGTCCGGCAGGGCATCGATGAAGCGGTCGGCGCCGACGTACCGCGCCGCCAGGCGGATCCGCTCATCGGTGATGGCGGCATTGCCGAGCCGGATGTTGTCCTCGATCGTCCCCGAGAAGAGGAATACGTCCTGCAGCACGAGGCCGACGTGGCGGCGCAGGTCCTGCTGGCGCACCCGCCGGACGTCCACGCCGTCGATCCGCACCTCCCCGCGCTGCGGATCGTAGAAGCGCATCAGCAGGTTGATGATCGAGGTCTTCCCGGCCCCGGTGTGGCCGACCACCGCCACGCTCTGCCCCGGCTCGATGGCGAACGACAGCCCCCGCAGGACCCACCCTTCGTCCTCTTCGTAGGCGAACCAGACGTCCCGGAACTCGATTTTCCCCTGCACCCGGGGCAGCGGGACGGGGTCCGGGGGGTCGCGCAGCGTGTTGGGCTCGTCGATGAGGGAGAAGATGCGCTCCGAGGAAGCCATCGCCGCCTGGAAGATGTTGAACTTGTCCGAGATGTCCCGGATCGGCTCGAAGAAGCGGTCGGCGTACTGGAGCGCCGCGACGAGGACGCCGAGTGTCACGACCTGCCGCACGACCTGGCCGCCCCCGTACCAGAGCAGCAGCGCGATGGCGATCGTCCCCACCACCTGGATCTCCGGGTAGAATCGCGAGAAGTTGCGCGTGGCGGTGAGGCTGGCCGCGAGGTAGTCGTCGTTGAGCGCCTCGAACCTGCGCAGGCTCTGACGCTCCCGGGTGAACAGCTGGACCACGGTCATGCCCATGATCTGCTCGTTGAGGTAGGCGTTGATGCGCGCGAGGCGGGTCCGGGCGGCCCGGTAGGCGTCCCGCGCCCGCACCCGGAAGCGCTCGGTGATGAGATAGACGAGCGGCAGCACGGAGAACACCACCAGCGCCAGCCGCCAATCCATCCAGAGCATCACGGCGGTGATGCCGACCAGGGTGGCGATATCGCCGAAGATGGCGACCACGCCCGAGGTGATCAGTTCGTTCAGGGCGTCGACGTCGTTCGTGACGCGCGTGAGCAGCCGGCCCACGGGCGTCCGGGCGAAGAACGCCATCGGCAGCGCCTGCACGTGCCCGAAGATGTGCATCCGCAGATCGGTCATCGCCCGCTGCCCCACGAACTGCATCAGGTAGCTCTGGACCCACCGGGCGCCGAACCCGATCCCGAGGATGAGCAGGTACAGCGCCGCGATGCGCGCCACGCCCCGCAGATCCCCGGTGATTGGCCTGGCGTTCACCGACCCCGGCAGGATGTATCGGTCGATCGCGACCCGGTAGAGATAGGGCCCCACGAGGTCGGTGGCCGACGCCAGCAGCAGGAGGCCGATCGCCAGCCCCGTCGCCCCCCGGTAGGGACGCACGTAGCGCAGGAGCCGCCGGATCATGTTGGCGTCGTAGGTCTTGCCGAGGATCTCGTCTTCCTGGAAGTGGACGCTCATCGCTGGGGGTCCTCGATCAGGTCCTCGGCCTCGAGGGCGTCCTGAATCAGCTGCTTCTCGTACAGGTCCGCGTAGAGCCCGCCGGCGGCGAGCAGCTGCGCGTGCGTCCCTTGCCCGACGATGCGCCCCTCGTTCAGCACGACGATCATGTCGGCGTCCTGGATCGTGGAGATCCGGTGCGAAATGATGAGGCACGTCCGGGACGCCCGGACCCGTCTCAGGCCGGCCAGGATCTCCGCCTCGGTGTGCGTATCCACGCTGCTCAGCGCGTCGTCGAGGATCAGGATCCTGGGGTCGCGGATCAGCGCGCGGGCGATCGCGGTCCGCTGCTTCTGCCCGCCCGAGAGGGTCACGCCGCGCTCGCCGACCACCGTCTCGTACTGGTGGGGAAACTCCTCGACGTCCTTGGCGATGCCGGCGATGGCCGCGGCGCCGGCGATCGCCGCCTCCCCCTCCGCGGCGGGGGAGCGAGGGAGGGTCCCTGCGGCGTCGCCGTCGGCGCCCAGCGCGATGTTCTCCGCCATCGTGGCGGAAAACAGGAAGGTCTCCTGCGGGACGATGCCGATCGCCCGCCGCAGCGACGCGAGCGAGATCTCCCGGACATCGTGGCCGTCGACCAGCACCTGGCCGGAGGACGCATCGAAGAGGCGGGGGATCAGGTGGACGAGGGTGCTCTTGCCCGCCCCGGTGGGCCCGACGATGGCCACGGTGCTCCCGGCCGGGATCGTCAGGTTGATCTGGTGCAGCACCGGCGCGGCGCCGTACGCAAACGTCACGTTCCGGAACTCGATCTCGCCCCGGGGCGCCGCGAGGACCACGGGGTGCGGCGCGTCCGTGATCGCCGGCGGGCGGTCGAAGATCTCATCCAGCCGCTCCATCGACGCCCGCCCCTCCTGCCAGAGGTTGGTCACCCAGCCCAGCGCGATCATGGGGAAGCTGAGCCGGGCCAGGTAGTAGGAGAACTGCACCATCTGGCCGAGCGTGATGCGGCCCCGGATGACGTCGCCGCCGCCCTGCCACAGCAGCACGACCGCGGCGACCCCGAGGATCAGCCCGATCGACGGCCAGAGCGCCCCTTGGATCCGCGCCAGCGTCAGGTTGGCCGCGACGAGCTTCTCGCTCTCCGCCCGGAAGCGGGCGATCTCGGCGTCCTCCTGGGCGAAGGCCTTGACCACGCGGATGCCGCTGAAGTTCTCCTGCGCGCGGGCGGACAGCGCGCTGAACTGGGCCTGGACCTGGTCGAACCGGCGATGGATCTCCCGCCCCAGGGCCACGAACAGCACCGAGACCAGGGGGAGGATGAGCATCGTCCACAGCGTGAGCCGGACATCGATCGAGAGCATGAAGGCGACGGACACGATCAGCATGACGAAGGTATGTGCGGACCGCATCAACCCCACACCGGCGAAGCGCTGCACGGCCCGGATGTCGTTCACCGCCCGGGCCATCAGGTCACCGGTCCGCGCCCCCTGAAAGAACCCGAGGTGCAGGCGCTGCAGGTGCACGAAGTAATCGCGGCGCAGCTCCGCTTCGATCTCGAGCGCCGCCCCGAGGATCTGGATGCGCATCGCGTAGCTGCACGCCGCCTCCAGCACGGCGATGACCACCAGGGCCCCGGCGTACACGAGCAGACGCCCGCTCGACGCGCCCCCCCGGATGCCGTCGATGGCGAGTTTCAGCGCCCACGGGGACAGCTGCGCCGCCATGATCGCCGCGAGCACGGCCGCGTACCCCAGGACATACGCGGGCCGGTGCCGCCGGATGTATTCCCAGAACCTTCGGCTGAGCATGATCGGTCGATTGATCGGTCGACAGAAAGGACAACGAAATTGTCCCGGCGATTATACCACAGGGTTTCTGCCCCGCCGTCGAGAACCCGAGACCGCACATGACGAGGTTATGCGTGATCGCGGTCCTGGCCGTCGCGGTGGGGGGGACCCTGCCGGGGCATGCCGGCGCGGCGTCCGCCTCCCCCGCCGTGGGCGTGGTCGACTTCTACGCGCCGACCCCGCTCGGGGCGTTCTCGGGCCTGGTGCCCGGGCGGTTTGCCGCCGACGAGTTCTCGAAGATGCTCAGCGGCGCGGCCGCGGGCCGGTTCGAGGTGATTCCCCGGGCGGCGATGGGGCGGGCGGAAGCGGCGCTCACCTGGCGGGATGGGGACGTGCTCCGCTTCGCCCGGCTGCGCGCGCTCGGCGATGCCACGGGCGCCGATTGGCTCGTGGTGGGATGGATCTCGCACCTGGTCATCACCACGGGCGGCGCGGGCACGACGACGCCCCCCGACGACAGCGGCCCGCCGATGGCGGATGCCTCGGTCGTGGTCGAGGTGTTCGATACCGCGCAGGGGCGCTTGGTGGCGGAGACCGAGCGGTCGGCGTCTGACATCGGCGGCAGCCGCACCATCCTCACCGAGCGGGTGCTGCACCACGCCATGGAGCCCGCCCTCCTCCCGATCGTCAGCGCGCTGACGGCTCCCTGAGCCCGCGGCCCCGTTCGACCGGCCGGCCCGCCGACTTCAGCCGGCCGTCGTGCGCTCGCGGAGCGGCGGCCTAGTCGGGGTTGGCGAGGCCCATGGATCGCAGGCTGGCGTGCACCGTTTCGACCAGGCGGTCCACCTCGGCGTTGAGGACTTTCCGGCCCAGGTCGGGGGCGGCGTCACGGGGGTCGGCCTCCCGGCGCAGGGTAAAATCCGACGTCGGGTTCCCGTCGAACGCCTTGCCGTCGACGATGCCGTAGTCCCGGTACCGCAGCGGGACATCCGTCGGCGGGAGCGAGGTCACATCGACGAGCTCGGGGCGCATCGCCATCATCAGGGACGTTTCGATTTTCTCGGCGTGCCCAGGGTCGGCATACGGCGGCGTCGCCGGCAGGAAGGCCATGGCGTACTCGACCTTGACGTTGGGGCGCTCGGACTCCTCCGCCGCCAGGCGCCGCAGCGTCCGCTGGTGGTTCACGGCGCCGTGGCCGTTCACGATCACGATCAGCTTGTACCCATCGGCTTTGAGCAACCGGAGGAGTTCCCGGACGGTCACCGCAAACGCGCCTTCCTCAAAGTAGAGGCTCTTCACGGGGAACTCCGGGAAGTCCATCCCGACGACCCGCTCGCTGCCGGTGAACCCCAGGCTGGCGAGGCCCTGGGCCTGCTGGTCGTTGAGCCGGACGGTTTCCGTCCCGACGAAATAGGTGGGCAGGACGATCCCGCCGATCCGGCGGGCGGTCTCCACGGCGACCTCGCGGGCGTGCAATCCGTCGGTGCCGAGCGGAAGGTGCGGCCCGTGCCACTCCAGCGGGCCGATGGGGACGAAGGCCAGTGGCAGTCGGTTCCGCTCCTCCACGATGTCCGGTGGGCGCATCAACTCGTATTCGACCCTACGCATCACGCAGCCCCCCTCCGATCGGTTCCGTCGGCGCTGGCCTTGATGATCAGATCCTCGATGCCGCCCGGTTCATGGTCGGGGATCGCGACGAGCGTCGCTCACGGCGCCGGCGGAGAGGCGAGGCTTGCGGCGCCTTGCGGGGACGCGGGCCCGCCGGGGTCGTAAAACAACACGGCCCCTTGGTCGGTGAGGGCGCGGTGGATCGTGGCCACGTCCAGACGGCGCGGGACGACTCCCTCCCGGCCGCTCAGGGCGGCGATCGTGCCGGCGGCGTGCCCGGTCGCCATGCAGACGGCCTGACCGCGCACCGACCCGGCCGCCTCGTGGGAGGCGGAAATGGCCCGGCCCGCCACGATGATCCCATCGACCTCCGCGGGCACCAGGCAGCGGAATGGGATCCCATACGCGCGCTCGATCCGGCGGAGCGTGACGCCGCCGCCCCCCACCGTCGTCCCGAGCACCTCCGCCCCGGCGTGGACATCGTGGAGGTCCACCGGGTAGGCTCCGCGGGCGATCGTGTCGGGAAAGTCGCGGCCGGAGAGCACGTCATCGAGCGTCAGCACGTACTCCCCGAGGATGTGCCGGGTCTCCCGGATGCCCACCTGATAGGCGGAGTCGAGCAGCCAGGCGCGCTCGAACCCCGGGACGCGGCGCCGGAGGAACTGGAACACTTCGAACGTCTGCCGCTGTGTCTCGATCTCGGCGCGGCTCACCGCATCGGGATCGGTGCCGTCGACCCCGTGCACCCGGGTGGCATTGATCGTCACCACCCCGGGTACCGGGCCGGTCTCCACGCCGATCCGGTCGCGGGGCACCGTTAGCTCGCCCGCGGCGCGCGATCGCGCCACGAGCGTGGGGAAGGCATCCATGACGACGGAGGCGGTGCGCAGGTCCTCCGCCGTATATCCGGACCCGTCCCAGCGCTCCGGCAGGTCCATCTCCTCGGGGTGCTTCCGCAGGTAGGCGAACATCGTCTCGACGTCGACGCCCGCCATGCGGAAGATCCGGGTCGCCGGCTGCATCACGCCGTCGCGCTCGCGCCCGACCACGAATCGAGCGCCGGCACGCGCGGCCACGTCCCCGTCGCCCGTGGCGTCGACGATCGTCCGCGCGGGCACGAGCTCGAGGCCCGATTTGTTGGCGACGACGAGGCCACGCACTCGACGCTCCTCGACCAGCGCGTCGGCGCAAAAGGTGTGCAGCAAGAACCGCACCCCGGCCTCCGTCAGCATCGTGAGGAGCACGTGCTGCAGGACGAGCGGGTCGGCCACGGTCACCGAGCCGACCTGTCGGTCCGGGCGATCCGCGAACGCCGCGCCGAGCGCCTGGAGGCGTTCGAACAACTCCGCGCCGATCCCCCCGAGCGCCCGCCGGCCGCCCGCGTCGCTCACGCCCAGGAAGGACATCCCGGTCGACGCCATCCCGCCGACGCGACCGTACTGGTCGATCAGGAGCGTGCGGGCCCCGGTGCGCGCGGAGGCGATCGCCGCAATCGCCCCCGCGGTGCCTCCCCCACAGACGACCACGTCGGTCTCAGCGCGCGTGCGCATGCCGCCCGTTGCGCGGCCGCTGCGGCCGCCGCCTCCCGTGGTGCTCGCCGGGGCTGCCCCGGCGCCCGGCTTGTCCGGCGTGTCTCATTCCAGGTGGTCCGGCGATGGTCCGAGACGGCGCAGGAGATCCAGATCGACGCCGAGGCTCCTGAGCCCCGCCTGGACGGATCGAACATCGACCTGCCGCGGCGCGACGCCGGACTGCGCGGCCACCGCCCCCGCGACCCCGGCGGCGACCCCCGACGCCATCGCGGTGCCTTGGTTGCGCGTGTAGACGTCGGCGTGGTGATCCACGGACAGGCAGCGGCCGGCCACGAGGAGGCCCTCGATGTCCCGGGGGACCAGACAGCGGTATGGGATCTCGTAGACAAACATGCGGGCGATGAGGTGGCGCGCTTCGACGTCCTGGGGTCCCCCCTCCTTGCCGTCCGGAGGGTGGCCGCCCTGCTGGCGCGGATTCTGCTGATTGGCGTCGACCCCCACGGCGTCGTCGTACTGGCGGCCGGCGAGAATGTCGTCCTCGGTCATCACGTACCCGCCTCGAATGCGCCGGGTCTCGCGGACGCCGATCGTGCTCGCGGAATCGAGGATGAACGAGTGCTCGAACCCCGGAATATACGTGCGGGCGAACGCGGCGAGCTGGATCATCTGATGCCGCGTTTCGATCTCGGCCCGCGACAAGTCCTCCGCCTTTGTCCCGTCGACGCCGTAGACGCGCGTGGCATTCACGGTGAGCACGCCCCGCTCCGGCAGCACCGACTCGACGCGGAAGTAATAGCACTCCGGCCAAAGCTCGCCGCGGGCCTTGGCGTGCTCGACCAGCTTGAAGAAGCCGAACACGCGGATCATGTGATGTTCCAGGTCCAGCATGCACTGGAGGGGATCGGGCGAGAAGTCGTCGGGATGCGACTTCACGTACTCCACCAGCCGGCCGGCATCGACGCCTCCCATGCGGAAGATCAGCGTCATAGGCCGCATCTTGCCATCCTCCTCACGGCCTTTGACGAATGGGGCTCCGGCGCGGGCGGCCACGTCGGCGTCGCCGCTGGCATCGATCGTCACGCGGCTGAGGATGGCCTGGCGCCCCGACTTGTTCTCCACCACGATGCCGCGCAGCACCGGCCCGTCGAGGATGACGTCGCTCACGAGCGTGTGCAGCAGGACGTGGACGCCGGCCTCCGCCAGCATCTCGAGCGCCGTGACCTTGTACAACTCGGGATCGTAGACGACGAACTCTCCTGGGATCGCGCCTCCCCGGGCGATGAGGCGGTCGAACAACTCGCGCACGAGTCCCCGGGATGCCGCGTAGGGGACGTAGAAGAGGTTCATCATCGCGGCGGTGCCCGTGCCGCCGAGAGATCCGAAGCGCTCGACGAGCAACGTCGGCGCCCCGCTGCGCCCGGCCGCGAGGGCGGCCATGACGCCCGCGATGCCCCCGCCCACCACGAGCACGTCCGTGGTCAGCGCCACCGGGATCTCCCGCGCCGGCTCCGCGACGCGCCCGGCCTGGTCGATCACCGCCCCCACTACAAGACACCTCCGGAAGCTGCCGGGATCCCGGCCGCACGCCCGCAGAAGATCCCCCGCGGGCCGCGCACGTCGCGCCGCAACACGCCCTATGCTAACAACCGGCCAAAGGCGATGTCAAATCGATTTGACACCGCCGCCGATCGACGTCACAATATGACAGAAGACATCTCACAATATGAACGTGCCGTTCGAGTGAAAGCACGGCGGGACTAACCGGGGGGCTCATGCGAAAGCCTGCGAATCGTCTTCGAGACGTGGCGCGCCTCGCCGGCGTCTCGGTGCCGACCGCGTCCCAGGCGCTGAACGGTCGGGCGCGGATCAGCGACCAGACGCGCGAGCGCGTCGCGGAAATCGCGCGCCGGCTCCACTATGCTCCCCACGCCGCCGCCCGCCGCCTCATCCTCGGGCGCACGAATTCGGCCGCCATCGTGCCCGGCTCCAACATGACCGGCATGTTCTCGGACCTCTTCTACCGCGCGGTTTTGGCCGGGGTCGGCGGCGTCTTCGAGGAAGCCGGCTTCCGGATGCTGATCACGCCGCCGCTCCGATCCGCATCAGAGCCGCCCCAGTTCGTCGAGATGGCCAGCGCCCGCGAGATCGACGGCGTGCTCATCGCGGGCGCCGTCGACGGCCGGTGGGTGGAGGAGACGATGGAGACCGGGATGCCGGTCGTGCTGCTCGACAACTACCTCCCGGGCACACCCGTTCCCGCGGTCGTCAACGATAACGGAGGGGGAGCCTACACCGGGACCCGCCACCTGGCCGCGCTTGGTCACACCCGGATCGGCTTCGTGGGCGCCGCGGTCGACTACCCGTTTGGCCGCGAAACGCATGACGGATACCGTCGCGCGCTGGCAGACGCCGGCCTCCCGGTCGATCCCTCGCTCGAGATCATCGTGCCCATCGATGCGGAGCGCGCGCGTGAGGGCGCGGGCGCCCTGCTCTCGCTGGCCGATCCGCCCTCCGCCGTCTTCGCCGTGACCGACATGCTGGCGCTGAGCGTGACCGCCGCGGCCCGGGAGCGCGGCCTGGTCATTCCCGCGGATCTCTCGGTCGTCGGAATGGACGACATCGACCAGGCCGCGGTGACCAACCCGCCCCTGACGACGGTGCGGATCGCGAAACAGGAGATGGGCCGGCGGGCCGCTCGGATGCTCCTCGATCTCATCCGCGGCGACGACGTCGACCTCGGATTGGTCGTGCTGCCCACTGAGCTCGTCGTCCGAGGCACGGCCGGAGGGCGCCGATGAGCCGAGGCGCGGGGGAACGACTGGCCATCGACGGCGGCACGCCGGTGCGCACCCAACCGCTCCTGCCCGGCTACCCGGGCGGTCTGCTGATCGGCGAGGAAGAGAAGGCCGCCGTCATGGAGGTGCTGGACAGCCAGAGCCTGTTCCGCCACTACGGCCCCAAGCCGCTGCGCAAGGTCGCGCAGTTTGAGCGCGCGTTCGCGCAGGCGGTCGGTGCCCGATACGCCGTGGGTGTCACCTCGGGCACCGGGGCGCTGATGACCGCGCTCGCCGCGCTGGGGGTCGGACCGGGGGACGAGGTGATCGTCCCGACGTACACCTGGGTGGCGACGATCAACGCCGTCGTGCACCTCGGCGCGGTGCCCGTCTTTGTCGACATCGACGACACCTTGACGATGGATCCCACCAAGCTCGAGGCGGCGGTGACGCCGTGCACGAAGGCGATCCTCCCCGTGCACATGCGCGGCGCGGGCGCGGACATGGGCCCGATCCTGGACGTCGCGGCCCGGCACCACCTCTACATCGTCGAGGACGCGGCCCAGGCGGTCGGCGGGCGCTATCGGGGGCGCCGCCTGGGGACGCTCGGCGCCCTCGGGGCCTACAGCCTCCAGTACCACAAGGTCATCACCACCGGGGAAGGCGGCATGGTCGTCACGGACGACCCGGCGCTCTGGGAGCGCGCCGTCCGGTATCACGATCAGGGGTCGGTCCGGATGGAAGAGCTCGACGAGACGATCCCCGCCGGGAACCCGCTGATGATCGGGATCAACTTCCGGATGAACGAGATCACCGGCGCGATCGGGCTGGTGCAGCTCGGCCGGATGGAGTGGATCATTGAGCGGATGCGGGCGCACAAAGCGGCCGTCCTCGACGGCATGCGCGGTCTGCCGGGCGTGACGATCCGGAGGCTGCCCGACCCGGAGGGAGACACGGGCGCCACGCTGATGTTCTTCCTGCCGACCGATGAGCAGGCGCGTTCGTTCAGCAAGGCGCTGGCCGCCGAGGGGATTCGCACCGATGTGGCGTGGAACAGCGGCCAGCACGTGTACTATCACTTCGACCAGATCATCGAGCGGCGGATGTTCGCGGAGCGTCACTGCTCATGGGAATGCCCCCACTACAAGGGGCACGCCCGTCTCGAGAAGGGGATGTTCCCGCAGACGGATGACCTCCTGCGGCGCGCGCTGCAAATCGACCTCCACCCCCTGCTGACGGAGCGCGACGAGTTCGATATCGTCCGCGGGATGCGCAAGGTCGCCTCGGCGCTCCTGTAGTCCGGGCGCGCCGGCGCCCCCCCGGTCACCGCCGGCTGCCGCTTCAGACGGAACGAGGATCAGACCGGCGATCGCCGCGCTGGTCGGCGAAGATGTCGCAGGTCAGGGAGACCCCTCCTTCTCATATTCTTTACGTCTTCGCCGTGCGAGAGGGATACGATCGT
>Ga0307479_10002049_pt1 | contig 18347 bp, 11 predicted proteins | sample atmos_gasesECM4C_FD_203743 | JGI IMG/M metagenome (GOLD analysis project Ga0307479, IMG submission 203743) | Hardwood forest soil microbial communities from Morgan-Monroe State Forest, Indiana, United States - atmos_gasesECM4C_515 | ecosystem: Environmental > Terrestrial > Soil > Temperate... | reverse complement strand
CCGCCCACCACCAGGATTCGCTTGTTCACGTAGTGATCCGCTTCGATCAGCCGGTACATGACCTTGGGCAGGTCTTCTCCCTTGACCCCAAGCTTGCGGGGAGTGCCGGTACGGCCCAAGGCGAGCAGCACGGCATGGGCACGGAACTGCTCGCTCGGCGTAATCACCGTGAAGATTCCGTTCTCGTCACGCTTGATGTCGTCGACCTTCTGTCCCGTACGAACCTTGAAGTCAGCGCGGTGCAGCACCTTGTCCCAGAAGGCCAGCAGGTTCTCCTTGGAGAGCTCGGTCTTCTTGAACTTTCCGTACATGGGAAATTCCACCGGGCTGGTCATCACCAGTTTCTGCCGCGGATACTTCGCCACCGTGCCGCCGATTTCGTCGCGCTCGAGAGTGATGTACTTCAGCTTGTGCTGAATGGCCCGCAGGGAAGCGGCGATGCCCGCTGGGCCGGCGCCGACAATCACGACGTCGTAGACATCGGGCAGGGTGCGCGCCGTGCCTTTGGCGGTGAAACGCTGCATGATCGCGTCCACACAGTCGCGGCCCTGGTTGACGGCGTTCTTGATCAGCGCCAGTCCGCCTAGTTCCCCAACAATGAACATGTTCGGAACCGTAGTTTCGCACTCGGCGGTGAGTGTTGGCATGTCGCCGCCCATGCTCGGGCTGGCCATCACCATGGTGATGGCGCCGACCGGGCATGCGTCGGCACACAGGCTGTGCCCGATGCATTTGTAGCCGTTGACGATGACGGCCTTGCCGCCCAGCATCGCCAGGACGTCGCCCTCGGGGCAGACGGTGGTGCAGGTGGCGCACCCGATGCAGTAGGCGTTGTCGATGTGGGGGTGCTGGGCCTTGGGGCCCTCGGAAAACAACTTGCCTTTTTCAGCGGCCGCGCGGGCTTTGGCGTCCCGCTCTTTCAGGCTCTTAAAGTAGTTGCGCAGAAAGAAAAGCGTAAAGGCGGCCGCGACAATAAAGGCTATCAGTGTGTCCATACCGCCCTACCACTTTACCACCGATAGCCCATCAAAACAGCCACCCCGATGTGGACCACCGCCAGAAGAGCGAAGGTGTAGCTGAAGGGCTTATGAATTACGTGCCACAAGTGGAATACCTGCTCCGAGCGCTTGAGGAAGAGAATGCGCTTGGTCAGAGCCGCGTCCTCGCGGGCAGCGACGATGGCGCGTTCCACCTGATGGTTGCCCGTGCTGAGGAAGCCCCCAAGCGTCTTCACCTTGTCTCCGAAACCCAGGGCATGGCGGCGCAGACGCGCGACGCGGAAGGCGCGCGTAATGTCGAGAACGAACATGTACCCCAAGGCGGTGAATAGGGATAGGCTTTCTACTCGTTCGCGGCTCGGCATGGTCAGCAGCGAGCGCAAGTCGCCTTGTGAAATCAGGCGCTGCGCGGTCAACTGGCTGCCGTACTTCTGGTGCATCTCCTGTAATTCTTTCTGGGTCATCTCCGCGGCTTTCAAGTTGCGGGGGATCTGGCCGTAGAGATAGCGACCGACAATACCGCTGACCGAAACGGCGAACATGATCCAGAACGCCATGCCCGCGAAGCCGGCGAACTTAAAGGACGAGTGGAAGGCGATCACGAACGGCGCGGCGATGCCCAGAATGACGTGGTAATCCAGCCAGTGCCGGGAGTTCCCCTTCTTCATCAGCCAGCCCCAATGCTTGCGCAACGGGTACAGGAAGATGATCAGGAACATGGTCACGCCCAGCCATCCCAACTTGAGCCCGATGGTCCCCTGGGGCCGGAGCGCGAGGTACTTGGGCGAGAAAGGACGATCAGCCAGCCCAAGGGTGTAGTAGTCATACCCGTAGACGGTGAGGGCGACGATCAAGGTGGCAAATAAAAAGTAACCAGCCGCGACGCGCGACCGGTGTCCGCGCTCGCGGTCCTGAACTGGCGCAACCGCAGTTGCGACAGAAGCATTAGCACTCATTTTTCAGCAACTTTCTCTTCCGTACTTACAGAAAATTTCTTGTAGTCCGTGAAGTTGTGAGAATTGCGCCAATGCTGGCGCGGCGTTTCTACATCGACACTGGCCTGTGCGGGGAACCAGTATATCTCCTTGGCGTCTTTAAAGGGAACGGGGGCGAACTCGACTTCGGAGCGCAGCGACTTCAGCCCGATGTCTTCCATGCTGCCGGCCAGGCCCGCGTCGATCTTACCGATCACGCCCGTCTCTGGATCAATCCAAGCCACGCCAGCCAGATCCAGCGGATACTCCCGGCCGCGCAGAGCCAGCGCCGCCGGGGACCGCATGCCCGGAATATGTTTGAACTGGACTTTGTGAAACTTGTGGCCTGCGATCGTGTCTGCGCCCAGATCGGTGAACTGAAAGCCGGAAGAGTAGTACGGGTGGAAGACCAAGAAGAGGGTTGCGAATCCATTGCTCACGAGCATGGAGACGCCCTTCTTCTGGTCCTTCTTGGCTTCGTGGACGGCAAGGCGCGACTCGTCCAGGTTGATTTCGCCGCCGGCGTTGGTCAGGATGACCAGGTAATCGTAGGTCGAGTCTTCTTTCAGCTCAACCTTGCCGTCGGCCCGGAGCTTTTCCTGAGTCACGTGCTCGGTACATTTTACGTCCGAGAACTGCTCGACGAACTTTGAAACCTGATCGTTGGCGCGCCCGATCATGTCTTCGAGCGGCGTAGTTCCTGCCCAACAAGGACTTAGGGAGAAGCAAACCAAAAGTACGACGGGGGAGAGCCTCATGGCTCCATTATCGCATTTTTGCTGCCACTTCATTGGCCGCCCTTTTGGCGGGTGTCAAAGCGGTAGCCCATGGTTATCAGCCACTGGTCGTAGTTTTGTATCACTCCGCGACTGAACGTGTACCCACCTTGGAGGAAATAGTGTGACCCCATATTCATCTCGAGGTTGCTGGTTACATAGTTCGTATTGCTATTGCTCGAGTAGGCAGAACTGAAGTTCTGCTTACCCCCCAGCACTTCCAGCCGGAAATTGTCGTTGATGTTCCGCGACAGCGACACCGACTCGTAATAACCGCTGCCGAATGAGCTATTAAACCGCGAATAGTGCGCGTCGGCCCGGATCTTGACCCAGGGCACCCGCCCCAAAGTAATGCCATACAGTTCGTTCAACGAGGCGGCGGGATCACCTGAACGGCTGCTGCGGCCCAATTGGGCATACAACCAGACCTGCTTGATGACTTCCAGACGCGCCCCCGCGCTGAACCCCTGGAACAGGTACTTGTCCAGAAGCGTGGTGCTGATCAAGGTGGGATCGAAGGTGGGTACGTCTCTGAAATAGTTATAGTTAGCGTCGAGTTCAATCCGTTCGTGGGGTTGGAATCGAACCGTCAGGAAGTTGCGCCCGATCCCGGGTCCGGGCGCCGTAGCGACGGAGTTGCCGGTGGGGCTGTCTGCCTGCAGTGAGTCGTAAACCGACACATACCGCTTATACGAGACGCCGTTCTCGAAGAAGATGAACGGCCGGTCGATGTTCCACTTGATGGTACTGACGCCGATGCCCGACGTGCTGGTGAAGTGGAAATCGTCGAAGCTGCCGCCCTCGAAATTGACGAACAGGCCGCCGATGCGCCGGTCGGGATTGTAGCTATAGGACGACGGGTCCGGGGTTGACCCGGCGAAGACGCCCACTGTCGAACCGTGCCCCATTCGCCGCCCGAAGTAGCCGCCATCGATGGTGTCCAGACTGGTGGCCCAGGGAAGGTACATGCGTCCAAACCCGGCGACCCACGCCGAATGCGGGTTGTCGTAGGTCATGGCCAGATGGTAGGTGCGGTTGATCACATCCTGCAGGGTCTGGGCGCCCTGGTACGAATTGGCGGTCAACTGGCCCCGCCAGTAGCCGCTGGCGTTCCAGTAGGTACCGCCGATCCGGGTCATGTCGAGGCGGGCAACCAGGCCGACGTTCGTATTGCTTCCACCGCCCGCCCCGTTGACGCCGTGGAACTTCGTCCCGATGTAGTCAAACCCAAACCGGCCACGGGCGCGGTTGATGGAGGGCAGAGGTGGCTTGGGAATCTGCGCACGCGCTTCTTCGTCGAGAGTATCGTCTTCGGTGAACGAGATCACCGTCGGATACTTCCGCGTTGAACTCAGCGTGTTTTCCTGGACCAGCGCTTGTTCGTCTTGCGCCGACAGGTAGGCGATGTCGCCCGGCTTCACGTCTCGGTTGGGTGTATGAACGTCGGTGACGGCGGAAGCCTCGGCCACCGACTTCACTTCTAGTTCGGCGACGATGTGCTCATCGCTGCCGGCAGCTGCGGCAGTGGCCGACCCGGTGGGCGTGTCGCGAACCACCAGCTTCATGCCTTCGGCGAGACCGGCGCCGCGCCCGCCGTCGAGATAGGCGACGCCCTCGGCCACGTACTTCACGCGGAAAGCGGTGCGGAAGTCAGGATGCGTAGCGCGCAGCGCGAGAGCGGCGGGCAGCGGTGGAACCTCGGGTGGCGTCGCTTTCGCCATCAACGTCGTCGCGGGCTTCGCGGCGGTGGTAGTCGCAGTAGTTGCCGCAGTTGTCGGCGCGGTAGATGCGCTTACCGTTGTAGTCTCGGGCGCGGCCCCGGCGGTTACCGTGGCCGAAACGTCGTTGGTCGCGCCGATATCAGTTGCCTCTTCTGCGGTCTCAGCCGTGGGCAGCTTCTCCCCGGGCGCGAGTCCAAGCGGATTGGATACGGTGGCCCCTTCCGGAGCGCTGGCCGTCGAGTTCGTTGCTGGTGAAGTGGTGCTCGCGGTCGCCGTCGATGTATTGGCTGCCAGCCCGAGCGGATTCGCGACCGTCGCCCCTTGAGAAGCGCTGGGTTTCGAAGTCGCGGATGCAGTCGTGCTCGAAGTGGTCGATGTCGCGGTCGCCGGCAGTCCGAGCGGATTAGCAACCGTAGGACCTGGCGGAGTGTTGGTTGCCGCAGCTGCAGTTGTGGTCCCTGCAGTTGTGTTCGCAGTCGCCGGTGTCACGGTGGCTGATACCACCGTCGTGGTCACGTTCGGTGCGCCGGCCGAACTCGTCGTCGCCTGCGTGGGCGTTGCCTTTGCGGTCAGGATGGCCGAAGCCGCGCCGCTCGGATTCGCGGGGACGGCGGAGGGTGCGGGGTTTGCAACTGCCACGGGGATAGTGCTCTGGGCCTTTGGCGTGAGGGTCAGTTTCGCAGCCTCTGCCGTCAGGTCAGGGGCAACCGGCGTCGCCGGCGGCCGAGCCGAAGCGCTCCCGAAGTTCGTCACAGCCTTCGGCGCACCAATATGAAGGATCACGTTGTTGCCGTCAGAACTCAGGTTGTAAGGCCTCTCCTTGTCGAGTTCCACCACCACTCGAGTTACCGGCGGATTGGCGTTATTCAATCCCAGGCGCACGCTCTGCACGCCGTTCGCGTGCACCGGGTAGGTTTTCTGGCGCGCGTCAGAGATCGTACCGGGGAGAGTGAGCACGACACGTTCAGGACTGGTTGCCGTGTCAACCGAGGCCTTGACCGGGCCGCTCAGCGCGACTTCGATATCGACATCCGAACCGTCCCGCTTCACCTGCAACTGCTGCACTTCCGTGACTGCTGCCGATCTTGTCGTTGAAATACTGGCCTTGGACGGCACGGCTGCGCTCGCTGGTATGGATGCCGTCACCTTTGCAGTGGCCGTGCTGGGCGTCGTCACCACCGGGCCCGAGGACCCTGCGGTCGTGATGATTGCCGTCGAACTCGTCGGGGTAGAGGTACCCGCCGCAGACGCCATTGCTTTCGAACCGTTTGAACCGAGCGTCACGATGAGCGGCGGAGCCGTGGCCTTAGCCGCCGGTGCCGCTGCGGCGCTGCCGGAAGTGGAATTCCCCTCTGCGGCACTGGCTACGGAAGGACTGGAACCCGGGATCACGCTCTGCGTCTGTGGGATGCTTCCCGATCCAGGTGTTCCCACGCCAGGAAAAACCGTGCCCTGCTGCAGGCTGCCGAATTTCGGGTGCGTCGACGAAGGCGCGGCCGCCGTGGTGGTGGTCGCGTCCGGAGGCTGGGCGTTCGTCGTCGGCTGGTTCTCCGGAACATTGATCGGCGGAAACTTCGGGGGCACCGGACTGGGCTCCGGGGCGGATGCAACCGTCTCGGCGGGAGGCGCCTGCGGCTTTCTCCGGAATCCGCCGACCAGCGGCGCCGATCCTGCCGGAACCGGTCCGTCGTGTCGGACGTGTGCGACTTCTGCAGTCTGGACGCGGAGAACGATGCGTTTCCCTTCGGTTGTGAGCGCGTAAGGCAGTGCGTTGTCCAGGTCGACCACCACGCGTGTGACCGGAGGATTGGCGCTGTTCAGGCCTACGCGCACACCCTCTACGCCGTCAGTACCCAGCGGATATCGCTTCTGTTTGGCGTCGCTGAGAGTTCCGGGCAGGATCAGGACCAGACGGTCCGGGTTGGTGGCGGTCTCTACCGAGGGCTGCACCGCTCCGGTGAGGATCACTTCGATCTTTATCTCCGAGCCCTCGCGCTTGACCTGCAATTGCTCGACCTCGGCCACGCGAGCAGGCGTGTTCTGGCCGGCTCCGTAGGATCCCAGGAGAAAGAGCGCCAGAAGTAGTCGGGTACGATTCATCACACCTCATTACTCGCGGGGTTTCCCGCGGGGGGAAAGTAACTTCGGCCTACTGCAATTGCATTTCAACAGCCGGTCGACCGTGACTGCGGGCTCGTCCACTCAATCAAAAGAGCTAGCCCTTTGAGTGGCACTGATAGCAGTTCACACTGTTGTACACATACCCGCCGACGTTCGGGTGATGGAAATTGGCCGCGTTGTTGGTGCCGTGGCAACCCGTGCACTGGAAGATCGTGTAGTCGCTCGGATTCGTATGGCAGGTTGCGCAGACTCCATTCGCATTGCCATGGTTCACGTTGAACCAGGTGTGGTTGAAGGTGGCGCCCAGCCAGTTCGTCGTAACCCAGGTCGTGTGGCACGTCGTACAGGTCGTCGGAAATCCCGCGGTGATGTGGTTCGGGTTGGTCGTGCCCGTATAGTCAGCCTTGTGGCAACCATAGCAATCGGTTGGCAACGATGTGTAGTTGTTGTTTACGTGGCACATCGCGCACGTTACCGTTGGCGCCGGCAGCGCATGGTACCCCTGCAGCGGGAATGTCGTGTTGTTGTGATTAAAGGTCGCGCCCGTCCAGTTGGTCGTGCTGTGGCACGTGTCGCACGTCGTCGGGAATCCGGAGCTGGCGTGCGGCGGATTATTCGTGCCGTTGAAATCCGTCATGTGGCACGAGGAACACGCCGTGTTCGCGCTGCCGAGAGCCCACGCACCAGACTGGCTGATGGTGGTGTTGTGGCACCCCGTGCACGCCATCGTGGAGTGGAAGCCTGTCAACGTGAAACCGGTCGTCGTGTGATTGAAGGTTCCACTGCCCCAGTTCGTCGTGTTGTGGCACTGATCGCAGGTCGTCGGGAATCCGGAACTGGCGTGCGGCGGATTATTCGCGCCGTTGTAATCCGTCATGTGGCACTGCGCGCAGCCCGCGTTGGCGAAGCTATACGCGCCCGACGGGCTGAGCGTGGTGTTGTGGCACTGCGCGCACGTCAGTGATGTGTGGAACCCATTCAGCGTGAATCCGGTGGTCGTGTGATTGAACGTCGCAGTCGTCCAGTTGGTCGTGCTGTGGCACTGCTGGCAGCCGGTCGAGAAGCCGGCCTGCGCGTGGTTCGGATTTGTGGTGCCGTTGAAATCCGTCTGGTGGCACGTGATGCAATTAGCGTTGGTGAAGTTATACGCGCCCGACGGGCTGAGCGTGGTGTTGTGGCACTGCGCGCAGGTCAGCGCTGTGTGCGCGCCGGTGAGCTGGAAGCCCGTGCTGGTGTGATCGAAGGTCCCGTTGCCCCAGCTCGTAGTGTTGTGGCACTGCGTGCAATTGGTCGAAATGCCGGAGGACTGATGCGGCGGATTCGTGGTGCCGTTGAAGTCCGTCTGATGGCACGTGATGCAGGTAGTGCTGGTCAGGCTATACGGTCCTGACGGGCTGAACGTGGTGTTGTGACACTGCGTGCATTGCAGCGCGACGTGGGCGCCGGTCAGCTGGAAGCCCGTGCTGGTGTGATCGAACGTCCCGTTGCCCCAGTTGGTGGTGTTGTGGCAATTCTGGCAAGTCGTCGAAATCCCCGTTGAGGCATGCGGCGGACTCGTGGTGCCGTTGAAGTCCGTCTGATGACAGGTGATGCAGTTGCCGTTGGTGAAGCTATACGCACCCGACGGGCTGAACGTGGTGTTGTGGCACTGCGTGCAGGTCAGCGTTGTGTGCGCGCCGGTGAGCGTGAAGCCGGTGCTCGTGTGGTCGAAGTTCGCGCCATCCCAGTTCGTCGTGTTGTGGCACTGCTCGCACGACGTCGAGATATTGGCCGACTGGTGCGGCGGAGCATTCGTGCCCTGGTAATCCTTCTGGTGGCAGGTGACGCAGGCCGCCGTCGTAAAGCTATACGCGCCCGACGGGCTGAACGTCGTGTTGTGGCACTGGGTGCACTGCAAACCGACGTGCGCGCCGGTCAGCGAGAAGCCGGTACTGTTGTGGTCGAAGCTCGACGTGTTCCACGTCGCCGTCGTGTGGCACTGTTGGCATGTCGTCGGCAACCCTGACGTTACGTGGTTCGGATTCGTCGTCCCGTTGAAATCCTTCATGTGGCACGAGGCGCAGTCGGTGGGCGTTCCCACAAACTGCCCGTTGATGTGGCATAGATTGCAGGCCACGCCAATGTGCCCGCCGGTCAACGGGAACTTGGTAAATGTGTTGTGATCGAAAGTCGTCGGATCCCACGCCGTCGTGCTATGGCACGTCTGGCACGTGGTGGGGAAGTTCGCCGCCGCGTGCGGCGGGTTGTTGGTCTTGTTGAAGTCCGTCAGGTGGCAGCCCACGCAAGTCGCTGGCGTGCCGACAAACTTTCCGCCCGCGTGGCACGCGTTGCAATCCAGAGTCGCGTGCGCCCCAGTCAACGGGAAATTCGCTGGCGGCGCAGAATGATCGAACTTCGCACCCAACCAGTTGTCCATGGAGTGGCACTGTTCGCAGCCGGTGGGAAAGCGGAATAAGACGTGGTCCAGTCCGGTCGACTTCGTGTTAATGAAGTCCTGCTGATGGCACGAAACGCAGGCCGTCGACAACCCCTGGAACTGGCCGACCGCGGCGCTCTTATGGCAGGCATCGCAATCTACCGTGGCGTGCGCGCCGATCAGCGGGAAGCGGTTCAGGTGCTGGTTGATCTGCTGCACCGCGACATGCCATCCCTTGACGTTGTGGCACTGTTCGCAGTTGGCGCCCATCTGGCCCTTGTGAATGTCCGCGTGGCAATCGGCGCACTGCTTGCCGACGTTGGTAAACACCATCTTGATATGGCACTGCGTGCAGCTCACGCCCTCGTGCATGCCGCGCAGCGGATATTTCGTGGTGTTGTGATCAAACTCGGGAACGGCGCGGATCGGCTTCCATCCGCTCAGCGTGTGGCAATTTTGGCAAGGCATACTGAGGCTGCCATGGGGGCTCCGCGAGTTCGCGGAAGACTGCGACTGTCCGCCCGCCAGTTGCCCGCCAGGGAGAATCGCCAACGCGAATAGAAGAGGAATGAGTAACTTCGATCTCAATGTTTGCCCCAACCTTCAATCAGAGACTCGATGCGTGAGACGGAAGCCCAATTTTTGGTTAAAGATATGAGAAAGAACAGCAACCCGATGCCCAGCAAGATTAGCCAGCTGAGGATTGTTGTGGAAGGTTACACAAGTACATGACACCTAGCTGCATTTCCTATCAGGCAAACCCTTGAAACAAGCCCCTGGTTTGGCAGCTCCCGCGCTCGATAAGTGTAAGTTCTTCAATCATCAAGGCAGTTTTTTCCTCCATCACTTGGAGGACGCCGTCGCCACCGGAATTTCGGTTACGTCCAATAATTTGTACAAAACGGCATTTTGTGGCCCAAGACTTGCCCAGCTGCGATTCCTACCGGGACACATCCGCCGCTCAAGACGATCGTCCGGTCCTAACTCTTCTTCAGCGGCTTCACTTCGGGTCCGTGGCAGTCCGAGCATTGCTTCAGAACAGGCGCGTAGAACAACACCTGCTTCCCATCGACCGGCTTGAACAGCTTATGACACCCGGAGCACGCTACGTTCCGGTGCTCGCCTTCGAGCGGGAAGCTGCTGCGCTTGTCGTGGTCAAACAGGGAAGGCTTCCACTTGCTGGCGTTGTGGCAATCGGCGCACTGTGTGATCTGGTTGGGGAAGAGCTTGGTGAACTGGCCGCCATGAGCGTCTTCATGGCAGTCTTCGCATTTTTCCGGCGCCTTCTTGAAGTCCACGTTCAACATCTTGGTCTCAAGGTTAGGCGGCTTGTGGCAATCGATACAGGCCACAGCCCGGTGCGCACCCTCCAGCTTGAACGAAGTCTGGTTGTGATCGAATGCGTCCAGTTCGTGCCAGGATTTGGTGCCGTGGCAAGCCGTGCAGCCCGCGGGTTGGCCATTCGCAGCCACTTTTACCATGCGCTCCTTGAATTGCCCATGGTGGATGTCCTCGTGGCAGGTCGTGCATGACAGATCGTTGAAGTGATAGGGAATCAGCGCCTTCGGCTGGTTTTTTTCGGCAAGTTTGTGGCAGTCGCTGCAGGGGATGGCGATGTGGCCACCGGTCAGCTCGAATTTCGTCTTCTTGTGCTGTGCCAAGGTGAACGTCGACGGACTGTAGCCCTTCAGGTTGTGGCACTGGTCGCACTGGTTCTCGTACGGCTTGGCGGCGAACTGGTTGTTGTGTTCGTCCTTGTGGCAATCGGTGCAGCGTTGGAACTTTACCGTCGTGAATTGCGTCTCCTTGCCCTTGGGAAGATGGCAGCCATCGCACTTCACCATGGCGTGGCCGTCCACCAGGGGGTAATCCGTCTTCGCGTGGGCCTGCACGTCGAATAGCGATGGCTTCCAGCCTTCTACCGTGTGGCACGGCTCGCACACGATGCCTTCCTTCCGCTTGGCGAATTGCCCGTTGTGCTCATCTTTATGGCAGTCGGTGCACTTGGCGAAGGGCAGCTCTTTCTTGAAGTCGCCCTTGGCGTGGCAAGCCTCGCATTCCACCGTCTGGTGCTTGCCCAGCAGTGGATATTTCGTCTTGGAGTGGTCGAAGTTGTTGTTCAGCCCCGAATTCGATATTTTCTTCCACCCCATGGTGGTATGGCACGAGGCGCAACTCTTGTCCTTGAAACTGCCTTTGTGCGGATCGGCGTGGCAATCGTCGCACTTGCCGAAGGGAATCCCTTTGTAGCGCGGCTTGCCTTCCGAGTCCGGGGTGTGGCACTTCTCGCACTTCACTTCCTGGTGCAGTCCGGTCAGCGGATAGCGCGTCTTGCTGTGGTCGAATTTTCCGGAAATGTCTTTCCAGTCGACAAAGTTGTGGCACTGAATGCAGTTCTGCCCGAGCCGCCCCTCGTGGAAGTCCTTGTGACAGGCTACGCACGCCTGGGGAATCCCAAGGAAAGTTTTGCTCAGATCCTTCATCTTGATCGCGGCCCGCTCGGCGGCGGCGATGCGGTCGGGCGTGTGGCATTTTTCGCAAGCCAGTCCGGCGTGCTTGCCCTCCAGCAGGTAGCCAGTTTCCTTGTGATCGAACTTGGAGGGCTCCCACTTGATCAGGGCAAACTTCACGCCATTGTGATCGGAGTGGCAACGGATGCATTCCTGGCTCGAACCCGCCGGAATGCGATACGAGCCGTGCAAGCCGCGCTTCGCCGCGACGCGCGCGCCGATGTCGGAGTGGCACCCGACGCAGCGGAACTCAGGCTGGCTGCTGCCCAGCTTGTGACATTCGGTGCAGTGAATGGCGCCGTCGAGAAACTGGTGCTGCTGCGCCAGCGGGCCGGGAGAGATTTGGGCGCGCGCCGGATTCGACACGAGCAGCGCCCACCCGAGCAGGAACAACCCCCAGCCCAGCGATCCGATCCGCGCTGCTGTCCAAGGGGAAAGACGATGTGGGCCTGCGCATTGTCTGCCTTGTTGGTGCTGGCCCCGTCGGATCGCTGCCAACAATTCCTTCCCTTCGCCTGCCGGAGATTTTCCGGTGCGGCCGCGCTGAAATGAGTGAAAGACTCTGAAGGAGTCTACCAAGCCTAGGCCACGCACGAACAGTCCCTGTGAGGACAACTGCCGCCACAACGCCGGGGATATTTCCACAGCCGCTCCTCACGCCGAAGTTGCAGTGTTTACTGTTTTTCCGGTGGAGCGCGCACGGCAGCTACAGGATATCCCTGAGGCGCTGGATCCCGTTCGAGAAATCGCACCCCGCAGCCATGCTTTCGTGGCTCATGGTTTCTGGTGATCTTCGTCACGTCGATTGCGTCTTGCGTCACAGCCGGAGGGACGAGCAGGGGTTAGCATTACAGGGAGAAGAGGAATGCGATGTCGACTGCCTGGACGTCCCGCTACGCGCAACGCACCAAGGGAATCAAGAGCTCAGCAATCCGCGAATTGCTTAAGTTCACCCAGCGGCCTGAGGTGATCTCATTCGCCGGAGGACTCCCGGCTTCCGACCTGTTCCCCGCCGAGCGCTTTCGCGAGGCTTGCGGCCGCGTCCTGGAAAAACCCAGATGGGATCGCAATACGGCGCCACGGAAGGCTACGAGCCGTTGCGCGAAATGGTGGCACGCCACATCGCTCGTTACGGCATCCGGGCCAAGTCCGAGAACGTGCTCATCACTTCCGGCTCGCAGCAGGCGCTCGACCTCATCGGCAAACTCCTTATTAACTCCGGCGACCGCGTGCTGGTGGAAGCGCCCACCTACCTCGGCGCCCTGCAGGCGTTCAACGTGTACGGAGCCGATTACATCAGCGTTCCCAGCGACGACGACGGCCTGCGCTCCGACCTGCTCGAAGCTCCGTTGCGCTCCGGGCCCAAGTTCATGTACGTGCTGCCCAACTTTCAGAATCCCGGGGGCACCACGCTCTCCGAGGGGCGGCGCCACGAACTGGTTCTGCTCGCGGAGCGCTTCGGCATCCCCATCATCGAAGACGATCCCTACGGCCAGTTGCGCTATGAGGGCGACCATCTCACGCCGCTGGTGGTGTTCGACCGCGAGAACCTGCGCCGCGATGACGGCTACTCCATCGGCAACGTCATCTACCTGAGCACCTTTTCGAAGGCCTTGGCGCCCGGCTTGCGCCTGGGATGGATCGTCGCACCGCCCGACGTGATCGCCAAGCTGGTTCAGCTGAAGCAGGGAGCCGACCTGCACACCTCCACCTTTACCCAGACGGTGGCTTACGAAGTCGCGCGCGACAACTTCCTCGATGAGCACGTGCGGCTGATCCGCCGCGTGTATCGCGAACGCCGCGACGTGATGCTCGAAGCCTTGCAACAATATTTTCCGCCGGAGGTGACTTGGACCCGCCCCAAAGGCGGACTGTTCCTGTGGGTTACTCTCGCTGAGGGTATGGACGCACAGCGCTTGTTCGAATCGGCTTTGCGCGAGAACGTAGCCTTCGTTCCCGGCGACTCTTTCTACGCGCCCAACGGTCACCAGGACGAAGGGCGTCGCCACCTCCGCTTGAATTTCTCGGCCGCTCCGCCCGACCAGATTCGCGAAGGCATTCGCCGCCTTAGCGTCGCGGTCAAGCGGCAGCTGGACGAACTGCACCCGCTGCGGCCGTCCGAAGTGCGGTAGTCGCTAACGGTAGCGCCGGCGTCCCCCCGGCTGTCGCGAGGGCGCCCCGCCCTCGTTCATCCCTGCGCGCGCCAGGAGGGCGTCGGACTTACCCCGCCAGCTTCTTCGCCTCCACCAATCGAGCGCTCTGCTCGGCCGTTTCCATCACCAGGAATCCCATCTTCGGGTGCAAGGGTTCGAGGTCGATCGAAATTCCGTACTCGCGCAGCGTCTCCGAGGTCACGGGACCAATCGAGCCAACCACAGCGCGCCGCAGCGCTTGCAGGACCTCATCCCGCATCTTCAGCTCGTCCGCGAAGCGGAACAGATGATGTGCCTGCACCGATGAGGTGAACAGCACCACGCCAAATTCACCGCGCGCCAGTTCGGCGATTGCCTGACGCAGGGGCCGGTCATCCTCCGGAGGCGCCCACTTGTAGACCGGAATCGCAAACACCAGCGCCCCTCTCTGCGAGAGACCTGAATACAATTCCGGACTGGGTAGGCCGTGCTCCTGCACGGCCACGCGCGCCCCTTCCAAGGGCAAGATGGCGGCGTTCTGATCGAGCGTTCGCAGAATCTCGCGCCAAGTGTTGGGCTCGGGCACGGTGAGCGCGATCGGAACGCCGAACTCGCGCAGCACCGTCACCGGCTTCGGTCCGCGCGCCACGACCGCGGTCCGGCTTAATCCCGCCACAAGCTGTTCCCGTGGGCACACCGGCTCGATCGCCTGGGCCAGCGCGCGCGTGCCCACGCCGGTCATGAAGATCACCATCTGAAACTCGCCCTTCGCCAGGCCCGCCGCGAACGCGGCTTCTTCGGGGTTCGGTCCCGAGGGAACCTCCCGCGTCGAAGGCGCCACCGTCGGTCGCCCCCCGTGATTCGTAATCAACTGCGCCATCTCCCTTGCCCGTCGGCTTTCCAGCGACAACACCGGCAGCCCCGCGAACCCCTTTCCAGTCATGCCCTTCCTCGTCAGTGAAAGAATGCGCTAGAACTATCTCATAAACGATTCTTGGGAAGGCGCGACGTGGCTCACTGCGGGAGGACGCCCCCGTCGCGCAGTTTCAAAAGCGGCTGGCTCCCCGAAAGTCAAAAAGACATTTCCCGTGTTAAGCATGTTTGCATGAGGCTTACATCTTTTTTACAGCGGGGCTGGCGAAGTTGGAGTTTAATGAGCCCGCAGGCCTTCCCTCATGGATTCCCGGCGCAGCCCAGCCGGGGAGGTCCGATATGAAAGGCAACCACCGGGGACCTTCCGCCACAGGTCATCCCCGTCAGCCTCGAGAGTTGCGCGATCTACAGGACTCCCTCCTGAGGTTGGAGCCGGAGCATGCGATCGAGAACCGCACCCTGTTCCGCACTGCATTCCAGATGGCCATGGAACGCACCGTAGCCGCCGACGCGCTCGCCGAACTGCACGACCTCCTGGAGTGCTACGCCCCCGCCTGGTACACCCTCGAGCAGCACGAAAGGCTCGAATCCGCGCTCCGGCTTCTGGGTAGGGGTTGATCGGATTCCATCCGTAGTAAAATCGCTCCAGTGTGCGGGTCCTGCAAGGTGACGCCGCGTCCGATTCGCAGCGTGGAACCGGACGATTTTAGAATTCCACAGCCGTGTTGCCGAGTTGGCTTCCGTCCCCCGCTGTTGAGGTTGAGCCTCTCCGCAGAATGCCGTAGCTTGATCTCTAGTGTCCCCCCAGACATGCGAGCCAAAGTCATTTGTTTTGTTGCTCACAGAGTCGAGCGCGCGCACACGCTTTGATCGCAAGCAATTTGCTTCGTGCCAGTCGTAGAGTGATTCCTGACGGCTCGCATCGCTGCCTCAGGGGCTTGGGCATCCCCGGCTCCGGGCGGACGGTGAGGACCGGTCTTACCTCTACGGCTGCTTGAGTCTCTAGGAGGCCATCATGTGGTTCCGCACTCCCATAATCCTTCGATCGGTTAACGCACTTGCCGGCCGCGCCGCTCGAGGGCGAGCGCTCGTCCTGCTTCTTGGACTGGCTCCCGGCGCCCCGACGCTGCACGCGCAACAGACTCCTTCTGGCACCGACGAGGATAAGCGGACCATCCAAATGCTGCTCGAGCGTATCGATCGTCTTGAAGCCAGAGTCGCGAAACTGGAAGCTGCCCAGCCGGCTGCCGCCTCGGCCCCGCAGGCGGCTGCCCCAGCGTCCCAGGCCGCAGCACCGCCGCCCTCGAAGCTCGAAGCCGCCAATACAGTTTCTGCGCAAACCCTGTCGCCGGGTGCGCCGCCAGCCCAGGCCCCAGCGCCCGCCGAAGCCGAGGCGCAGATTGAGACCTCGGTGGACCATCCCGAGCCCGAACGCATGGACATGAGCAAAACCCTTCTCCGCATACGCGGTTTCGGCGACGTGTCCTTTCACGGCGACAATGTTCACGGTGATACCTCGTCGTTCAGTCTCGGGCAACTCAACCTGTTCGTGACCTCCGACATTTCGGAAAAATTCAAATTCCTGGGCGAGATTGTGTTCGAGTCCGGCCCCGACAATTTCTACGAAGTGCCCGGCGGGCACAGGAACGAAGTCGGCGTCGATGTGGAACGATACCTGCTCCAGTATTCTTACAACGACTATTTCAATCTGGCCGTCGGGCGTTACCACACCGCCATCGGCTACTACAACACCGCCTATCACCACAGCACCTGGTTCCAGACCACTACAGGACGTCCGCTGCTGTTCCAGTTCGAGGACACTGGAGGAATTCTTCCGGTGCACAACGTGGGTGCCTCCGCCTCAGGGCGCATTCCGTCGGGCAAGTTGGGCTTGCACTATGTGGCGGAGATCGGCAACGGCCGTGCTTCGCGCGCTCCCCTCGACGATGAGCCAGTTCAGAACGAGGTGGACGAGAACAATCACAAGGCGTTTAACCTCGCCGTGTTCTCCCGCCCGACCGCCGTCCAGGGCCTGCAATTGGGCTTCTCCGCCTATCACGACCTGCTGACTCCGGCGAATCTGCCGAGTGCGGTTGGTGAAACGATTCTGGCCGCGCACGTCATCTACATTGTGCCGACCTTCGAGTGGCTCAATGAAGCCCTGGTGATCCGGCACAGTCCACAGGGCTCGTCGCGCATTTTCCAGACGCCCGGTTTCTACACCCAGATCTCGAAGCGCTGGGGCTCGTATCGTCCCTACTTCCGTTACCAGTACATCAATGCTTCCAGCTCGGAGCCGATCTTCCCCGATGTAAAACTGCGTGCCGGGCCTTCGGTCGGGCTGCGTTACGACGCCAGCGAATCGGTCGCGCTCAAGCTGCAGTATGACTACACTGCTCTGCGGCAGCAGCCGGCCAGCAACGGACTGACTCTTCAGCTCGGATTCACGTTCTGAGCTAGAGGATATTGGCATGAAGCGCGTAGCCGGGGTGTGGACGAGCATGGCGGCAGCGGCGGTTCTGCTGCTGGCTGCGTCTCCACGCGCCATCCTCGGCGCCGCCGGGCAACCACCGCAGGCGGAGGCCAACGGCGATCAGGATCTCGCTATCATCGTCAACCAGTCCAACCCGGTAGATAACCTTTCTCAGCAGGAGTTGCGCACGGTGTTCCTGGGTGAGCGCAGCCACTGGCCCAATGGCCGCCGCATTACGCTGGTCATGATGGAACCCGGATTCGCGGAAAGAAAGGCCGTGCTCCACGAGATCTACCATATGAACGAAAGCGACTTCAGCCGTCATTTCATGCAGGGTCTGTTTACCGGCGAAGTGTTCGTGTCTCCCAAGACTCTCGCCAGCCCGGTGGGAGTCCGCAAGTTTGTGTTTAACGTGCCGGGCGCGATCGGTTACGTGCGCGCCTCCGACGTGGATGACACGGTGAAGGTGATCCGCATCGACGGCCATCTTCCCGACGACAAGGATTACAGCCTCCGGATTCAAGCGCATCCGGCCAAGTAGTTTATGAAACGGCACATCAGTCGCGTCGCCCGGGACAGCGCCAGGAATACGGCGCGGCTGATCGACCGCTTCCTGCACGAAGTCTCCCGCTACAGCACAACCTTGCTGTTGCTGATGGTGTTCTGCGTGGAAACCGGAGTCGTCATCTTCGTGATCCGCGATCTGCGCGCCGCCGACCGCGAGGTGCAGCGCATCTACGCCGGCTCCGTGCGGGGCCTCCGCGGCATTGGCGAGTTGCAGTACCAGGCCCAGGAGACACGCCGCAGCACTCTCTACGCGCTGACCACCAATGACAGCAACCTGCAGGTCGAATATGCCGACCAGTCCCGCGCTGCCGACCGCCGTGTCACCGAGGGCATCAACGACTATATCGGTCACGCACGCATGCAACGCGAGGCAGACGTGGGACAGCGCCTCCAGCGCGACTGGGCCTCCTACCTGAAAGTCCGCGACGAGGTTTTGGCTTCGATCCTGGAGGGCAGCACTAAAGAGGCGGTTGACCTTGACCTCCATGGAGGCGTGCCTTCGTTCGACCGCGTTCGTCAGGATCTCGAAGAAGTGAAGCGCCTGTACGATGAGCAAGCCTCGGAACGCTTGGCCATTGTCGACGAGTCCTCGCGTCGCTCCGCTATCCGGCTGGTGGGTGTGCTGTGTTTCACGCTCCTCTTTGTCAGCGTCTCAGTCTGGGCGATTCAGAAAAGCAGGATGCTGAGCGCGCTCAAGCTCGCCAAGCTGCAGATGGACTTCGTTGCCTCGGTGTCGCATGAATTGCGCACGCCGCTCGCTGTGATCTCTGCTGCCGCGCAGAATAT
>Ga0307479_10002048_pt1 | contig 18356 bp, 20 predicted proteins | sample atmos_gasesECM4C_FD_203743 | JGI IMG/M metagenome (GOLD analysis project Ga0307479, IMG submission 203743) | Hardwood forest soil microbial communities from Morgan-Monroe State Forest, Indiana, United States - atmos_gasesECM4C_515 | ecosystem: Environmental > Terrestrial > Soil > Temperate... | reverse complement strand
CAACCCGGCAAGGCGTCCGCAATCCGGGCGACCGACGATCCATGCGATCCACCGCCAGGAACCAATAGCGAACAAATCTTAATGGCTGGAACGGAAACTAATTTAGTCACAGACTCTCAGCATGACAGATTTCCTCCGACTCAATGCCCTTCTCGTTTGCGGAGGTAGTCGATGAACATTTGTTCCACGGGCTTGTCGTAGGTTTTCAGGACGTGGCGGACGGTGTGGCCGCTGACGAAGTGGCAGACTTCCTCGGCGAGATTTTTGGCGTGATCCCCTGCGCGCTCCAGAGACTGGGTCATAAAGATGATCTGGAGACTGGCCTGACGAGCAATGTTTTCGGGATTCTCGATGTGGCGAAGGAAGATGAGGTTGCGGAGACGATCGATTTCGGAATCGGCGCGGAGGACGTCGACGGCTTTGCCGACGTCGCGGGCGGAAAAGGCGTCACCGACGTCGGTGAGCATTTTTTCGAGGATGGTGGCCATGTGGGTTAGATCGCGGGTATCGTCGGAATCGATGCGGCCAGCGGCGGCTTGAGCGCTATTGGCGAAGCTGAGGAGAAGGTCGCCGATGCGCTCCAGGCTGATCATGAACTTCATGCAGGCGAGGAGTTCGCGAGCCTGAGCGGGATCGACTTCGGTGATGACCGTGGTGACCGCACTGTCGATTTCCATATCGAGCGTGTCGAGTTCACGCTCGCGTTCGCGAAGCGAGTTGAGCAGGGGGCCGGAGCCGGTGGCGATGCCTTCGGCTGCGGCACCGGCGGCCTCCTTGGCCAAATGGCAGGCTTCAATGGTGCGGCGAACGATGTGATGATGCGCAGGTTCGGGCGTGAGGCTTTCGAGGCGTGCAGTACTCATGAGGTCTCCCTGTGGCGCAGACGGGGGAGTGCGCAAAGCTATTGACACTGATTTTGCAGCACGCATAGTGGAAAGGTCAACGCTTAAGGATAGGATTAATGTTTTGGGCCAGGGTTAAGCAGGTGTGAATTTTCGGTCAATTCTTGCGATCGAACAGCCCTGGATATTTGATTTGCTTTGGGTATCTCACGATATCTCGTCAAGGCGCGGGCCTGGCCCCGGCTTGCCGAGGCAGCCGCCACATGAGCAGTCTTCGCTACACATGACTACACATGCGTAAGCTGCGCCGCGATGATCTGCCAGCCCTTCGGCTTTTTCTGGCAAACGAGGGTCACTCGAATTTGCCTCGGTTCCGGTCCGCCGACGGTGTTGATAACGCCCATGAGGACGCTGGTATTGCCAAAGACTCGCACATTGGTTTCGCCCGGAGTCGCACCGGCAAACCCGCCGGGTCCGCGGCGTTCCGGAACGATGTCCTCTTTGCTCAGCATGGTGCCGTTGAAGCTGGTGCCAATGAAATCATCGGCGATGATCCGCCGTAGCGCTACAGTGTCGCCTTTGCCGTCTGCCGTGAGCCAATCGCGCTCCAGTTGCGCGACTTGGTCTTCGGGCTTGCTGTTCGATCCGGTTGTTTGCGATTGAGCGAAACTCGAGGGTGCGAAGAAGGAAACGATCAGAACCAGGCAGATGATAAATCGGGAGAAGACATAAATCCCCTCCACAGTGTTCCTACAGAAATGGACACCTGGCGCGTCTAAATTGTTCCCGGGAGTGGTCATTCAAGGATTGCCGACAACACCTAAATGCTCTAGGCGGTGGGAAGGGTGAATAGGAACGTGGATCCGTGGGCCAGGTCGCTTTCGGCGCGGATGGCGCCGCCGTGGGCCAGCATGATGTGTTTGGCGATGGCGAGGCCGAGGCCGGTGCCGCCGGATTCGCGGGAGCGGGCTTTGTCGACGCGATAGAAACGCTCGAACAGGCGCGGAAGATGTTCGGAGGGAATCCCCGCGCCGAAGTCCCGAACGGAAAATTCCACGGCATGGTGGACCGGGCGGCCTCCGAGGACGATGCGTCCGCCTGATGCGCCGTACTTCAGGGCGTTGTCGATCAGATTGGAAAAAACCTGGTGAATGGCTTCGCGGTCGGCTAAGACCGGGGACAAGCTCTCCGGGCTGGGCGCGCTTTGAATATGAAGATCGATGCCGTGGGTGCGGGCAATTTCGCGAAAGCTTTCTTCGGCGTCATGAAGAAGTTCGGCGGGAGGAACGGGCTCGACATCGAAACGAGTTTCGCCGGATTCCACGCGGGCTAGAGTCAGCAGGTCTTCGGTGAGGCGGGACATGCGCGAGGAATTCTTGCGGATAATCTCCAGAAACTCGCGCGTGGGCGCGCCGTTTTCGGGAGTGCTATCCAGCAAGGTTTCGGCATATCCCTGAATCGAGGTAAGAGGCGTGCGGAGTTCGTGGGAAACGTTGGCGATAAAATCGCGGCGGGTTTTTTCCACGCGTTCGGTTTCGGTAAGATCGCGGAGCACAGCAACCGCGCCTCCACCGGGCAGAGGAGCGGCGGTCACATCGAAGGTACGGCCGGGGACGATTGAGGTGGCGCGGGCAGTTTTGACTTCGTGCGCGGTGGCTGCCTCTTTGACGGCCGCCAGGAAATCGGGATCGCGGATGGTTTCAACCACCGGCTGTTGCAGACGCGTGCCTTGCGGAACCAGGCGGTCCATGGGCTGATTGGCCCATTGTACGAGGCCATCGTCGCTGACAGCGATCACGGCGTCCTGCATGCTGTTGAGCAGAGTTTCGAGCTGACGTTGGCTGGAGCGGACCTCCGCGAAGCTTTGTTCCACGCGGCGCGCGGTTTTGTCGATGGCTCCCGCGACCCGGCCAACTTCGTCCTGAGAAGTCTCGAGTACACGCGCTTTGAGGTCGCCATCGGCGATGCGGGCGGCGACTTCTACGATGTGATCGAGGCGGCGGGCGCTCCAATGAGACGCGGCTGCGGCCACCACCAGAGCGAAGAGGAAAGCCACGCCGGAAGCCAGCGCCAACCGGCGGCGAACCAGGGCAGAAACGGCTTCAATATCAGAAAGCGGATAAGCCAGGCGCACGGCTCCGCCGCTCACGGGCACAGCGACGAACAGAAAAGGGATGCCAATGGCGGCGCTACGCCGCTCGTTACTGCCAATTCTGCCGGATAACGCGGCGGCGAATTCCGGGCGTCCGCGATGATTCTCCATGTTGGCGGGATTCGCCTCGGAATCGGCGAGAACTTTTCCAGTTGGATCGATGATGGTGACGCGGGCGCCAGCGGCTTGTGCTTCCTGAGCCGCAATATCGCCAACGGAGTGGATGCGGTCGGTCTCGACGCGATGGGCGAGCAACTGGGTTTTCTGCGTGAGATTGCGTTCAATTTCCGCGCGCAGTAAAGTTTGCCAGGCCCCGCCAATCATGACGTCGAACGCCACAGCGGCTGCGATGATAACGACCAGGAAGGCCGCCAGGAGCTTGAAGAAAATCCGGCTTCTCACTTCGGGACCTCGAAGCGGTAACCCGCGCCGCGCACGGTCTTGAGGTAGCGCGGGTTTTCCGGGTCCGGTTCGATTTTCTCGCGAATGCGGCGGACGTACACGTCAACCGAGCGGGGCGTCACATACGAAGTGTCTCGCCAGACAGAATCAAGGAGATGATCGCGGGAGAAAACGCGGCCAAGGTGCCGGGCGAAGTAATCGAGCAGACGGAACTCGGTGGCCGTGGTGGGAACGGCTTGTCCGCGAACGGTGAGCACCATGGCGGAGGGATCGATCTCAATCTCCCCGACCTTAAGCGGACTGGGCGGAAGCGGGCGCTCAAAGCGGCGCAGCACTGCCTTCACACGAGCCACGAGTTCGCGGGGGCTGAAGGGTTTTGCAATATAGTCATCGGCGCCGATCTCCAGTCCGAGCACGCGGTCCGCTTCACCGCTCTTGGCGGTCAGGAAAATTACCGGCACTGCGGCCAGGCCAGCAGTCTGGCGGACGGTGCGGCAGAGTTCCAGGCCATCCTTGCCCGGGACCATGATATCGAGCACAAACAACGCCGGACGCTGGCGCTCGGCGTCGGCGATTACGCTCGAACCGTTGGGATAAACGCGTACGGCAAAACCTTCGTTCTCCAGGTGATGACGAACGAGGCGAGAAATATCGGGATCGTCTTCGACGACGAAGATGCTTGGTTTCACGGGTTTATTGTAACGAACGGAGTTGCCAGTACCTAGTACCGAGTGGAGAGTTTGCGACTGTGGGGAATTGTTTTCATCGGATTGTAACAATCGAGTTGGAGGAGAGATCGAGGCTCGACCAGACTTTAGCGCAGTTCGACTGACACCAGGTCTCCGTCCGACACGCCGCCGGGTTTGTAGTTCACTGAAACCGAGCGATCATTCCACGCGCACGAGAAAGCATCGGCTCCGATGAGCAGCAGGGACTTGTAATCGGAGGTGCGCAGCTTCAGGACGGTTCCTCCCGAGGCCACGGTGAGAACTGCGACCGGAGACTGGGAGCAGTCTACGCCCACGAGTCGTCCCTGGAAAAACCTGGCGGGGCGCTTGTCTCCAAGGCTTGAGCTTTGGGAAGCTTGCGTGGCGGCGGCGCGTTTGGCGGCGTCCTGCTCCAGTACGTCAAAGGGAGAACTCTGCGGAGAAAGTTTTGGCGCTGTTGAAGCCGCTGAGAGCCCATACTTCTGCTCGTTGGCCAGCCGCGTCAACTGCTCGCGCGCCTCGGCTGCGACCTGCGCGTTGCTGCTTGTCTTCAAACGGTCCAGCAGGGCTCGCGCGGCTTCCCACTTCTTGGCCTCGATGTAGATTTCCGCGAGATGGTAAACGTACTCCTGATTCCGCGGACTCAATTGCATGGCCGCGCGCTCTGCCTGCATAGCCGCGACCGGGCCGCCGCCAACCTTGCGCGCCATCGCCATCAGGTCATAAGCGTCGGCGAATTCGGGATACCATTCGAGCACGGCCCGCAGATCCTGCATCATGTTGGGCAGACCCTGAATGTCAGCGTGCTTCGCTTTTGCGATTCGGTATTTCAGCACAGCAAGGTAGTAACGGATCCACATATCGCGCTGGTTGAGCGCGGCGGCATCGCCCAGTTCCTGCACGGCGCCGTCAAACTCCCCGCGCTGCAAGTGGTCCCAGGCCAGCGCGCGATGCGCGATCTCATTGCCCACGGCCACCACCAGCGGAGCGGTTTCCTCGTCGTTCTTACTGGCTTTCTTTTCGTCACTCTTGGTAGGGATCGTGGGATCCGGCGCCGTGGCGAGCGCTTGCAACTCTTGCAGTCCGGCTTCGCGGCGTTCGGGAATTCTTATCTTTAGCTCAGCCGCCAGAGCGCGGGCGTCCGCTTCACGCATTGGCTTGGACGTGATTGCGCTATCGTTCGGCTCCACCGGAGCCGCGGATTGGTACACCTGCGGCGGATTGGTCGGCGCATTGGGCTGCTTCGATGCATCCAGCGCCGTGAACAGCGGCTTGAGCGAATGAAAGTAGTCTTTCACTGCCTGATCGAATTGCGCCGGCGTCACTCCATACGCTTTCGGGATAGCTTCTTCCGCAGGGAAGTGCTGATTCTCAACCAGTTCAAAGTATGTCCCCGTCTCGGGCAGCTTCTTCTCGTGAAGCAAGTAATGCACTGTCATCCACGATTGGGCATAGAACAGCGTGTGATGCGTGGCTTCGTTGTAAGCGGAGGTGTCGTGCTTCATGGTCAGCAAATCGGGCAGCGAAAGCCAGACCTGACCTCCGAGCAACTCGGTGAGCGACTTCGGCGGGTTGCGAATTTCATTCTGATTCTCCAGCAAATCCTGGCTGAAGACATTGTTCAACTCAGGGTCACCGCCGATTTCGTATTGCTTATTGTCGACGCGAATCGAACTGAAATATTCCGCCAGGCCTTCATCGAACCAGCCCTCGACGGGAGGATAGTTATAGTTCAAGAGCAAATGCGCGAAGTCGTGGGAAACGGCGCGCCACGATTCCTCCTCGAACAGATTCAGCACGATGAAATTCTGATCTTCACCCGGAAGGAAAAATCCCGGGACGCTGATTGGCTGGCCCTGGCGTAGCGGCGCCGTCTGGTAATAATTCTTGTCGTTCTTGAAGGCGAGAATCGTCAGCGGGACAGGTTCATTCAGGCGATCCTTCATCAGAAGGATAGCGAAGACCGCCCGCATCTGCTCGAAACGAAGAGCAACCTCCTTGCCCTTCTTGTCGCCGGCATCGGTGATCACGGTGAAATGCGCGGAATGGATTTCCAGCCACGGCGAGGCTTCGGACGCCACAGCGAACGTGGGAAAGAGCGCGCCCAGCAACATCGCAGGAAGGACTGAAAGCGTGATGGAACGAGTGCGGGCCATTCGGGTTCCGCCGGGAAACAGCGCCACCAAAATGCTAACACGTGGCTCGACCCGCGAATGCCGGCAACGGGAATGGCTGCTCGGGCGAGTTTAGAGCGCAAAGAAGAAACCCTCCCGTTCGGAACGGGAGGGTGGCAGTCCCAGATCGTATTAAGCGCGGACGACGTTGCCGGCCTGAAAGCCTTTGGGGCCTTTGAGCAAATCGAACTCCACGGTCTCGCCCTCGTTGAGCGAGCGGTAGCCGTTCTCCTGAATTGCGGAGAAATGTACGAAGACGTCCTCCCCCGTGGAGCGCTGGATGAAACCATATCCCTTCGCCCCGTTGAACCACTTTACTGTTCCCTTCTCTCTCACGGAAAAACTCCTTTCACGTATGGTTAAGAATTGTTCCCCGATCTTCCAAATTGTTGTCCCGGCGAACCGGAACGCCCCCTCAGGAAAAACAGTGGAACTCGGTCACGCCGATGCGCGCCGCAGAAATCGCTCCCAAAGCAAAAGACTCCTTGAGTTCAACGCCAGTAAAGACATTGCGGCGTAAACTTTCGGAGCCCTGGACCATCGACGCTATTTCTACGGCCCTACTCAACACATCATCCTGCCTTACCGTCTTGTTACCCGGCAATCGAACCGGGTAACAAGCAAACGATAATAAGGACTAGTAAATCGTTTTACAAGAAGAATTAGAAAAATTGCTTCCAGAGTGACCGAGGGTCATGCGGAAAACTTTAACGCGGTATAAGCAAAGCTGGGGTTCCGCTGTGAACCTTGGAGTTTAGGCGGACACTCCGCGGGCGCGAAACCCTTGGTAGGATGAAGCCAGCGCAATGCCCGATCAAATCACAGCTACTACGCCCCCTCTGGCTGGAAGCAAGCCAAGCCACCCGCCACGACGAGGCCGGTCACAGGGAGTGATCGCTTCCACCGTGAAATACCTTATGCGAACCGATGTCCACACGTTCGCATTCTCGGTGGCTGCCAATTCAATCCTCTCCTTCTTCCCCTTCGTTGTGCTGTTGATGACGTTGATCCGGCGAGTTCTTCACTCCCGCGTGATGTATGACGTGGTGGTAGAGTTGCTGCGCGACTACCTGCCAGCCGGTCAGGAGTTCATGATCCGCAACTTGAACGCCATGGTGAACTCTCGCCACCGCGCGCAAGTGGTCTCGTTGATCATCCTGCTGGTGACGTCATCTGGGGTGTTCATGCCGCTGGAGGTTGCGCTCAACCGGATCTGGAAGTTTCCCAATAACCGCTCGTACGTTGGCAATCAACTGATCTCGCTCGGGCTGGCTTTCGGTTGCGGCGTGCTGGCGCTGCTTTCGATTGCCATGACCGCGGGAAATGTGGCGCTATTGGAATTTCTGCTGCGCGGCCACGGGAGCGGTTTCATTCGGCTGGTGGGATTTGTGGTGATGAAATTGTTTGCCATCGCCGCCAGCATTGCAATCTTTTTTCTGATTTACTGGGTGCTGCCGAACGGGAAAGTTCCGGCGCGCGCCGTGCTGCCGACGGCTGTAATCATGGGATTGCTGTCCGAGGCTTTGAAGTATGGCTACATTCTGGCGCTGCCTTGGCTCAATTTTGCCGAAGTCTACGGGCCATTCGCACTTTCGGTCAGCATGATGTTTTGGGCGTTCCTATCTGGGCTTCTGCTGCTGGCGGGGGCGAACCTTAGCGCAGAAGAGCACGTTCGGCGCGAGCTTTAGGCGGAGAGTTTAATTTTTGGGTTTCGATTGCCACAGAAAGAGCGCTAAGCTTTTTTAGCTTCGCGTTTCAAAGCACGCTCCAAGGTTTGATCGAGAGCGGCTCGGGCTTTCTCGTATTCGGGTTGAGAGATTTGGCCCTGCTTGCGCTCGACTTCAAGGTGAAAAAGTTCCTCTTTAATTCCTTCCATCAGCATGGAGGTTGAGCGCGGAGCAGGGGACGGGCGCGCTATCACTGGAGCGGGTTCGTAGTCGTCTTCCTGCGTCATTGCTTGCGTGGCCGAGCCGGATTTTTGGCGGGTCAGAGCGCGCGCCGCGGATTGCTGCCGGGATGCCACATAGACTCCGCCGATGAGCAGGACTGCGGTGAAACCTCCAAGGATCCACCAACGATATTTTTGCAGGGGATCGGGAGCGTCGATGGGTGGCCCCAATCCTCCGCCGGGACGGCTGCCGGCGCCTGAAGCAGACGCTGAGCCCTGGGCGCTTTCGTCCGAACCTTGCGCACCGCTCTCCTGGGCGCCGGCGAGCGTTCCCTCGCCGGAAATTTTGAAAGCGAGGTTTTGTCCGGGTGTGGTGTTGGAAGCCACTTGTACGCTGGCATCGGGCTCGTTCGGGTAGTTAATCGATTTGAAGCCGGCCGAGTTGACGGCGGCGGTGAACTGCATCGCCTTCGGGAGCATGACCACAAAGTGCTCGAGGGGATAAAGAGACTTGGGATCGATATTGGCACTTCCGCTGTACGCCAGTTGGTAAGTCACCTCGAAGCGCGTGAGGCCCGGCCGCAAAGGAAAGATGAACGAGTACCGATTCTTCTCGCCTTCGGGCACGGGAGCGGACTTCAGGGGATTGCCGTTTTCGGTTGTGGCCGTGGCCGAATCGTCGATGACATGGGCGCCATCCGGAACGTAGAACTCAAGGTTGTGCTCATTCATCTGAGTGCGAGGCGGTTTTGAAGTGTTCTGCACTCCGAACTCACGGGTCACGGCAATCTGGCCTTGCGCCGCCTGGATACGCATGATGTCGGCAACCACTTCAATGCCGTCAATTTTCTTCGCGACGTCATAAACTTCGACGGCCACCGACGTTGTGCCCGGAGGAGCCATGCGGTGGTAGGTGACATCCTGGTGGATGGCGCGAACAAGGTGCGGAGCCTGCGCGTCGTCGAGTTTGAAGCTGAATTGGCCTTTCGAGTCGGTCTTGCTGCGACCGGCTTCTTCCATACCCTGGCCTAGCTTGAAGAGGACCACTTCGTCGCCGGCGGAAGGCTTGCCGGTGGTGGAATTCTTTACGGTGCCGGTGAGGGTTTGGGAGAAGGCGAGGGAGGCGAGGAGGAGGACGATGAGACCGAACGCTGCTTTCGCGGACGCGGCGGGAGAGTGGGCAGAGAACGCCTTGCTGGGACTCGTGCCGCCGCTTAGGGACAAGGGATCCCCTTCGGCAAGCTCAGGGCAGGCTTTCGACTCCGCAAGTGCTTCACTTCGTGAAGCACTTGCTCCGCTCAGGATGACAATGCTGAGTAAGTCTTTCAAGATTTCATTCCTTTTTGCGGTGCGGGATTTTTCTCCAGGCGGGCAATTTCCGCCAGGATGGTGGCGGCCTCGTCCTGCAACGAAGATTTCAGCGATGCATAATCTGCATCCGGCACCTTGCCGGCTTTGTACTCGAAGTTAAGATCGCGCAGGTTTTCGTAGACGGCATCTTTGCGCTCGCGCAGATATCCGGCGCGCGTTTTCTCCGGGCCGAGAAAGAGTCTTCCGGGCAGGTAGAAAACATAAAAGAGGCAGGCGAGGCTGAGCACTATGCAGATGGGGAGCCACGTCGTCATAGATCGGTCTCCTTGCTGGCCTGGTCACGGAAACGCTCAAATTCGGCAATGTTTCCAGAGCCGCCGCCTTTGGTTGATCCTGGGGGAGATGCGCCGCCTCCGGTTGGTCCCGAGGGAGGGCCGTTTCGCCATCCGCGGACGACCATTACCACCAGCCCGAAGCCGAGAATCAGAACCACGAAAGGCATGATGTATGCGGCGCGGTCGAAACCTTTTGTGGTCGGAGCGGCCAGCACGGTGGGTCCGTATTTTTGTACGAAAGCTTGCTCGACCAGGCTGTCGCTATCTCCACGGGAGACCGCGGCCATGAGTTCGTTGCGCATGCCATCGGAGTCTGGACAGCCGACGTGATTGCATTCCAGAAGAATCTGATTGCAACCGCAGATGCACATCATCTGATGCCCGATCTCGTTGAAGCGCGTGGCGGGATCGGCAGCGCCGAGGAGCGCGAAGACGGCGGCGCAGAGCAGGATAGTTTCGATCGCCTTGCGGCTTCGCTTGCTCGGCTTTTGCGGGTTCGAGTTTGTCATCGACACTTTGGAACATCGCGCCGCTCATTACTTAGCGCGAACTAATAGAAAAACTCCAAACATCATTAGGACGGCAAAGGCGATCACGCCAACACCGACAAAAAGCAAACGCTGTTGACTGGGACTCTTGCCCGATACCACAACCTCATCCTGGGCGGAAACAAAACTTAAGACCGCCTGCTTGTAGGATCGCCAGAGCAACGAGTATGGGAGCCCTACGACGAGAAAATAAATCGCAATAAAAATGCCCACACTTCTACCTACTGCATGCTCATTGGGTCCACTTAAGAGGTGATTCACCTCCGTCGACCCAACCGATGACAGGACAATACCTAGCAGGAGTATTGACGAATGAGCAAAGTAAAACATTTTCAGAAAGGATCTGATTTTCAGTTCTTCAGCCTCGGACTTTACAACATAGCCTCTATGCCGACGATCCCCTGGAAAGACAACTATCCGGCTAGCGTTTTCGCTTCTGAAATTAGCACCCACCATGGAGTCAAGAAGCCACATATTCGCCATCAATCTCCGGTCGCCACCGGAGCGGCTTGCGCTTGCTCCAATCGAGCGGGTGCGGGTACGCGGACTGGCGCGGGCGCATTCGGCACCAGCGCGAGCACCGTGCCAATCAGCATGATCCAGACGCCCATCCAGATCCACATCACCAGCGCATTCAAATGCGCTTTCAGAATTGGATGGCCGTTATCCTGATTGAGCCCCTCGAATACTAGATAGAGATCCTCATTCAGGCCGGAGCGAATGTCGGGCATGGTCGAGGTTTGGCGACTGGCCTTGTAGAAACGCCGAACCGGGGTCATGGTGTCAATCTGCTTGCCGCCCTTGTAGACGTCGAGCACGGCCCACTCGCTGGCGTAATTGGGCGCGTCATCGTCCGTGTAGGAGCGGCAGATCAGGGTGTAGGGACCGATGGTCATCTTGTCGCCGTATCCCATCTCTTGCTCTTTGTCCAAATTGAACGCAGCTCCGGCGAAACCGATGATGACCACTACCACGCCGAAGTGAACGATGTATCCACCATAGCGGCGGGTGTTGCGGTGAGTCAGTTGCACCATCGAGGCGAACATGCCCTGGCCACTATGTTTGGAGATAACACGGCCGCCACGATAAAACTCGCTGGCTACGGTGAGCGTCACCAGCACCGAGAGCGCAATGGCCATCAAAGAATAAAAATAAGAAATATCCCGCCAAGGCTTGAGGCCGAAGGCCGATCCCCAGCTTTGCGGGGTGACCATCAGGAAGATGGCGACCACAATGGCGCCGATGGTCGGCCACATAAAGTTGCGCTTCAGACTTTCGAGCGAAGTTTTGCGCCACGCCAGTAGGGGGCCAACGGCGGTGAGGATCAGGAGCAGCAAGGCCACCGGTATGGCGACGCGGTTGTAAAAGGGCGCGCCCACCGTGACTTTGTTGCCTTGCACGAGTTCGGAGATTTTCGGGAACCAGGTCCCCCAGAGCACGGTGAAGCAAAGGAGGACGAACAGCAGATTATTAAACAGGAAACTAGATTCGCGCGAGACGAGGGATTCGAGCTTGTGCTCGCTGCGCAGGTGAGACTTGTTTTTGAAAAAGAAAAATAAAAATACGGTCAAGGTGATGACGAGGAACCAGGCGAACCAGTCTCCGATGGAAGATTGCGCGAAGGCGTGGACCGAACTGATGATGCCGCTGCGCGTGAGGAAGGTTCCCAGAATTGCGAGCCAGAAAGTGGCGAAGACCAGCCACATGTTCCACATCTTCAACATGCCGCGCTTTTCCTGCATCATCACTGAATGCAGGAAGGCAGTGCCGGTGAGCCAGGGCATCAGAGAGGCGTTCTCGACGGGATCCCATCCCCAGTAGCCGCCCCAGCCCAGTACCGAGTAGGCCCAGTGGGCGCCGAGAAAGACTCCGCAGGTGAGGAAGGCCCAGGTGACCATGGTCCAGCGGCGGGTGATGTGAATCCACTTCTCACCGGGATACTTCATGATCAACGCGCCGAGCGCGAAGGCGAACGGGATGGTGAAGCCGACATAGCCGAGATAAAGCATGGGCGGATGAATCACCATCTCGGGATACTGGAGCAGGGGATTCAGGCCATTGCCGTCCGGGGGAATTGCGCCCTCCACGATGGCAAACGGGTGAGCCGCGAAATTTAGCAGCAGAAGAAAGAAGATCTGCACGCCGGCCAGAACCACAGAGGCATAGGCAAAGAGTCGCGGATTGGTTTTGTAGCGCAGGCGCAAAACGAATCCGTAGGCGGCAAGGAGCAGCGACCAGAACAGCAGCGAGCCTTCCTGCCCAGACCACAGCACAGCAAACTTATAAGGAGCAGGAAGGTCGCGATTGCTATGGTGGAGGATGTAGGCGATGGAGAAATCGTCGCGGAAGGCGCAGATCACGAGTACCACGGACGCTAGAAGAACTCCGCCGAAGGTGGCGATGCCGGCGCGGCGTGCGGTTTCGCCGATGCGCTCCGATCCTTGGCGGAGAATCGCGACCAGCGAACTCTCGTTGGAAATAGCACGGCCGCCGGGCCCAACCGCCAGGGGTGACAAAGCACGGTTCTGAAACGACAGCGCAATGATTCCGGCAAGGAACGAGTAAACGCTTAACGCCAAAGCCAGAAGCAGTGCAAAGCTACCAATTTCCGCCATGTGGGGGAACCCCGGCCTATTTTTTCAGAAACGCCCCTCCGAGGCAACCGCGAAGGCGTGACGAATGGATGCCGAAATCTCATGCCAAGGGCGGGCCTGACAGCAGCAACGCGACTATCCACACAGCTCAGGGCGGCCAACCGAATTCGGCCGCCCCGATTTTAGACTTTCAAGAAACCACTAAGCGCTCTGTTGGCGGTAGCGCTGCATGACTTCGCGTTCCGCGGTAAGCCAATCCTCGGCTTCGCTGCCCGAGCCCGGTTCGCGCTGCTGATAGAGTTCAAAAGCGCGGCGCCGAATCTCTTCCTCCACGTTGATGGGAACCACATTCTTGCGGAGTTCCGGTTTCCGGACTTCGAAGATCTTCTTCTCCAGCTTGTTTTCCGGCTTCGTTTCTGGCGTGATTTTGGATTCTTGCTGAATGTCGGTCGCCTCGGCCGCTGCGACCGCATTCACTTCGGGAACACCGGAAGGATTGTTAACGCCGGCTTGTTCTTTACTGGTATTCGTACTCGTACGATTAGCCTTGCCTGAGGTCGATTTTGCTCTTGCCATATTCGGATACTCCTTAACATGATCTAAATTTAGGAATAAATTGAGTTGTTCTGCGAACCACATACACCTTGCCCGCAACGTTTAAGAGAGCATTGGAGATGTTGTAAGAGTTGTCCTCAGTATAAACCGCTCGTGGCTGTGGAAACCGCTTCTCTGCGAAGAAAATGCCACAGCCAGCTTTGCTATAATCGAAGCTCTCCGGATGGCGCTATCGTCTAGGGGTTAGGACGGAAGATTCTCAATCGTAAAATGGGCCACCAATCACGATGGTGGCCCTTAATTTTGTTTGCTTTGCCTTTGCGGACTTCTGCTGGTGTTAGCTGGATTGGGTAAACAATGGGTATAGGAACAACGGGTAAACCGCTGGTGCCCAGCGCCCCCAGATCAATACCCAGCGCCGCTGCTACAATCCCACGCATGGAACTACAAATTGCAGACGAACGCGCACGTATCGCTGCGCTGGATGCGTCTCTTGATAAAGGACGAACGCCTTACCTCAAAAGCCAATTGCGTTTCGCCACACACATTTTGGACGACGCGTCAGCAGCACTGCGCCATGCAGCCAAAGCCCAGTCGCGCGACGCGGAAATGTGGATGGGATTTGCAGCCATGAACCTGCAACACGCCAAAGAAAAGAGGGAAAAAGTACAGGCCGCAGTGGATAAATACGGTGGCACGCAGAACATCCTTGAAATCGGTGAATAGCTACTCGGTCACTTCCCACACGCGCACTTTCTTTTTGCCGGGCTGCTTACGCATCATACGGGCTTGTTCCAGCAGGATGTCAGCCTTCCACTTGTAGCTGCGCGGTATCTTCTTCGCTTCGGCTTCCAAGGATTCGGCCACAAATTCGCCCGGCGTCAATACCCGTACTGTCATTTTCTTCGCCATCACTTGCCTGCCTTGGCTGCAAATGCAGCAGCGCGTGCCTCTTCTTTATCCTTGCGCGCCCGATCAACTGCGGCGCGGAAGATGTTGTTAAGGGCGGGCGACATCTTAGGCACTTTGTGCGATTTATCCAAGCACATGACCAAACCAGTTTGCGTGTACTCCATCCCGCGCCCACACAACGGGCAGGGCGTGCGCTGCACCTTATCCACCTTCGCCACGTAGGTGCGCGCCTGCATCTCAAGCCACCCCTTGTTGCGCTCGGCAAGTGTTTGAGGTTTCCACCCCTGCGCCTTCAGATCAGCCTGCTGCTTTTCCAACTTGCGGCGCATCGCTGCGGTAAATTGCGGTCGTTTTGTCTTGCGGTTTGCCATGCACCACAGTTTGCCAGCACCGCGCGATCAGCGACAAGTTACGTTCGTTATGGGTGCTGCTTGCCCACGTCGCCCCTCACCATCTTCACGACGAAGTCGCCCAAGGGCTCGGCAATCTCCGGTGGATAGGTGTGCCCCAGCGCCCGGTAGGCCATCAGAAGAATTTTATTGAGTTGCACGGCGGCGTTGAACACCGCCATATCCGCGTTACCTCCGCCGCCCTGAAAGGGCTTGCGCACCACAAACACATCAGTGGGCCGCGTGGCATGTCCGTCTTCCATACTCACGACCGTTGCATGTACGTATTGCGATGTCCAGAAGTACATCCAGTCGTAGTCGAATTCCCACTTCATCGGTACGCCATTCACCGATTCATACCTGTCTGGCTCCATCGCCATCATCCACGCACCGCCCTTACTGGCCTTGCTACCTGTGTCCGTCCAGGAAGTACGTTTTGGAAATTTGCGCGCCGTCTTCACATAAGCTGCATACCGCTTCTTGTCTAACATCTTCCGAAAGTCGGCCTTGGTGTAATCGGGGATTTTCTCGCCGTTCGCATCCAGCACCCAATTGCCGTGCTCATCGGTGCGATAGAAATGCTTCAGCCCTCTGCGCATCAATTCCATCTTCCACCGCGCTTCGTAATGAACAAAACGCTTGGCACGCTGCTCTGAATTGCGGTTGGTGATGTAGCGCAAGTTTAAGGAAATCTCCACCATCGTTCTGGAAACGCCAAAAGCTTCTTCAGGGAAGCCCGCATCAATAAGAGCCATGATGCTTTGCGCCACAGTGAGGGCCTTCGATACGTGGGCCAGCACCACCTTATCAATAAACACGTGGCCGCGCGGATACAGAGCCTGATTGTCAATGAAAGTGACAATCTTTCGCAGCAGCCTCTTCATTTGGCGTTTGCGCTGAGGTGTGAGGTCTTGCACGATATTTCCAAGCAATGATTAGCGCTGGAATTCCACGACTCTGTTTTCCAAACATGCAAACCAAAGCACGCGGTCAAAATCAAACGGGAATTTCCATTCTTCGATTCCAGCAGGGATGGGTATGCTGCGGGCGACAGTCACGCGGCTGAACAACAGCAACCAAAGCTCTGCGCCATGCGGTAAGTTGGCGCGATACCTCGGCAGCAGCCGATTCTTCGCTGCGATTTTCGCGGCAATCTCAGGGTAGATTTCAGAAAGGTGGATTCCTCCGGCTTCACCGCACCACCATTCACGGCACTCGTCTGTAATCAAAATGTGGTCAAAACCTTCGGGTAGTTCTTCGCCCTCCAGTACCACAGCGGGATTCGCGCGGTGTCGATGATGTTGCACGGCGTCGACCAGTACGTTTACTAGCTGCCGCTGGCTTTGCTTCTGGCCCCGTGGATTAGAAAAATACACATTCACATGCGTTCGCAAGCCACTAATCTTTTGGAACCATTCTTGCGCCGTTCGCATGACGCTCTGATGAAAGCCTTCCGCTTCGGCAGGCAGAATTCCATGATTGCTGCTAGCAGGCCTCATGATTTCTGACAGTTCGATCCCAAGTTCACTGGCTGCCCTCTCAAAGCGGAAATCTGGTTCTTCCCCTGCGATTTCGCCGTCAGGAATTGGCGCGCCTGCATTGCGCGCCGCGATAAGCACACGGCGCTCGGCTTCCTTCTTACCTAGGTTCGGCCTTGCACCCACACCAGCAGGCATTGTGATGCGTCATTCCCTTTCTGCTAGCGGCCAACGCCGGTCGATTTCGCGCATGATTTCCTCCGCCCAACGCACTGCATCAGAAATCGCGGCGACGGTGGCCGGGACACGCTTGCCGCCATCGTATTGTGCAAGCTTTCGGGCTGCCAGGATACTAGCCGCAATCAGCAACACGCGCTTGCGGCCCTCGTCCATGCTCCACATCGTACACTCTTCGCTATTTGTTCGCCATGGAGTTGCCTTTGGTGCACTGAAAGAGATCGGAAGAATGGCTGATGGGTCGAACTGAAAACCAAGATCGCTATGAAACTCCCTGCCGTCTGAGCTTATAGAAAAGAACCACTTCGTTGCTGCTATTCGTTCCACCTTGCTGGCTGGCATACCATTTGCGATTGGGTACGCGACGCCAGACTCTCCCGTCTGGCGCATTAGCTAGGTGAGGAAACTTCATTTCAGCGAAGCCCGCCCGTTTCATCATCAGCCCGTATCGGGGGAGCTGCCATTCGGGTTCCGAGAACGCAAGCATCTGCACAACGAGTGTATTTTCGTTGGAAATTCTCGCTATCGAACGGAATGCGGCTAATGCCCGATCAAAATAGGAATTGAGCTGAGGCTCCTGCCGATCACCAAACGTGTAAAAGGACGCGCCGTGCCCATCGAGTGCATTTGCAATCCAGTATGGAGCTGGTGTCTCGCGTCGCCCTTGAACCTGCCATCGGTGGTACAAAACGTGGACGCCAGGATAGGGCGGTGAAGTAAGCACTAAGGACACCGGGCGTCCTTGAATAGCATCGTCTTGCTCGACACCAATGGCTGATCTGTGGAGACAGATTGGTGCCGCGATCATCGCCTTGCCTTTAAGAGCCTTTCGCTCCCGCTTTACCGCACTCGCATATGCTGCAGCGCCCTGAACTATCTCCTCGGCATTGATTAAAAACTGGCCGCGAAATTCTGTAGGCGTGGGTACGTCTTTGCGGCAGTCCAACGCCCACTGTGCAGTGCGCAACAGAATGCAGCGGGCTAGCTGCTGCTCTTCGGCGACGTTTAGGATCTCGGTTTCTGCTAGCCCAATCTCCAACAGTTTTCGTATACGCCATGTGGCCGTGGAATTGATATTTCGCTGATATCCGTGTTCCACCCAATGCCCACCTGATTTGGCTGTAGCCCACCACTGCAACTTTTCAACGGTGGAATGCGCCCAGCTACGAACTATCGAGAGTTGGTTGGGTGTGAAACGTCGCGTTTTTACCCGCGCCAGAAAGACGGCCAGGCTGTTGATATCCGTTCCGATCGCTTGACGACCTAGTGCACTCGCCTCGACAAGTGTCGTTCCTCCCCCCATGAATGGGTCGTAAACCAGATCGCCAGGCTTCGTAAACGTCTGGATCATTGCCCGAATGAAGAGAGGGGAAAATCGAGCTGGATACTTGTAGAAATTGTGCGTGAAACCCGCTACTGGGTCCTCGCTGTGAATGGCTTCAAGAAGTCGTGTTTGATTTTGTCTCATCACGCATCGGGGCTTCATGAGCCGGGCTACCTGGTTTACTGCTCCCTTTCTTGATCCATTGGTCCACTTCGTCCTGATCAAACCTCCACGTGCGTCCGATCTTGTGACCGGGGAGGCGTCCCTGCTGCGCGAGCCGGTACAACGTGGACTTCGGGATGCGCAGGTAGCCCTCTAGGGCTTCAAGGTCGAGCCAGATCGCCATGCAGTTCCCCATAATACTCAGCAAGTTGCAACGATAGCAAGCCAAAACTATCAAATGACAACAACTGTGGCTGTTGAAAAACTCTGTGATTGGGTCGACCCTGTCTGAGGTGTGTGGGTGCCGCCCATTCCTTTTTCTCGTTTCTAAGTGGTGAGAAGCGGG
>Ga0307479_10002047_pt1 | contig 18362 bp, 10 predicted proteins | sample atmos_gasesECM4C_FD_203743 | JGI IMG/M metagenome (GOLD analysis project Ga0307479, IMG submission 203743) | Hardwood forest soil microbial communities from Morgan-Monroe State Forest, Indiana, United States - atmos_gasesECM4C_515 | ecosystem: Environmental > Terrestrial > Soil > Temperate... | reverse complement strand
CAACCCGGCAAGGCGTCCGCAATCCGGGCGACCGACGATCCATGCGATCCACCGCCAGGAACCAATAGCGAACAAATCTTAATGGCTGGAACGGAAACTAATTTAGTCACAGACTCTCAGGATGACAGTTCAAGTTATGGCGCCCACGGACCAGATTGCACGCCATCAACTGCTTCTATTTGCCAAGAAAGGACGCGGTCACTAGACTTGCAAAGTGTGGAAATCAGCACGGCCGCCTCGAAGCCCTCACTACCGATGAGCGCCGTTTGGCGAACAATCCGAAGCTACATTCTGTGGCAGCATGAGCGTGGAACGCTGCACTACGACATCATGGTCACGCTGATCCTCCTCTTTATCTTTACTTCGCCCTACTGGATTGATTTCAAAGACAAACCTGTCCCACGCAATCTGCATCCCACTGATGTCGTCGTCACAACCGATGCGCAAGGCGGCTTGGTCTACGAAATTCCGGTCGGCGCAATCAAGCCGGGGGACGATGGCTCGGTGCGCGCGCAGTTGTTGAGCATCATCACGCCGATCTCGGGCGCGGTCTCGATCGTGAGGTATGAACCCGCATCGGATCACGACGGGAAGGTGCAGAGTTACCGGGTTTGGGTGAAGAGAGAATAGTGAGACAAACTTTCTTGGTAACCATCGGCGTTCTCTGTGTGATCTTTCTGAGTTCCTTCGGGCTGAACTCCTTCGGCGCCGCGCTAAATCCGAACACGTCCACTCTGGAGAGCGTTCTCAAGACAATGGACGCGGCAGCAGCCAACTTCCAAACTACGCAGGCCGATTTCGTGTGGGATCAATATCAGAGGGTGGTGGATGTGACCGACACCCAGAAGGGCACGGTTTACTATCACCGATCGGGAAAAGAAATCGAAATGATGGCCGAGATCAAGGAGCCCGACCGCAAATTCGTGCTCTACAAAGGCGGCAAGCTGCAGGTGTACCAGCCCAAAATCGATCAAGTCCTGGAGTACACCACTGGCACGAACCACGAGGACATCGAGAGCTATCTGGTCCTGGGCTTCGGAGGCAGCGGCCAGGATTTGAAAAAATCCTTCGACGTCACTTACCAGGGTGAAGAAACCGTCGGCAACATTGCTACGGGGAAGCTCCAGTTGATTCCGAAGAATGAGAAAATGCGAAGCAACTTCCAACAAATTATCTTGTGGATCGACCTGGAACGCGGCATCTCAGTACAGCAGAAGCTCATGCAAAGTCAGGGCGATTACCGCGTGGCGAGGTATTCCGGAATAAAAGTGAACGCCAAGATCAACAATGAGGTGTTCCGCCTGAAAACCACGAGCAAGACGAAATTCGTGTCACCGCGCGGCTAAGTAGTTGAATTTAAAGCAGAAGAATGTTGTTCTGGAAAATGCACTCGGGGCGCTATACTGCCTTAACGAATTTCATTTGAGTCCACGCATGGCGAAAGTGTTTACTATCCCAGTCCCGCCGAAGTTGGGTCGTCCCACAAAGAGAGAGCGCACATCCGATCCGCGATACGTGGATGGACAGCGGCTGCTGGTGGAGGCCATGAAGTATTTGGCTCAGACCGATCCGGTCACCAACCGTCCCGCGATCGAACTGATTTCCGAGCATGTGCGAACGCGCTTTCGCATGAGCGACTCGCCGCTGTCGTAAACTACCCCCTCGAACGTTGTGGCCAGCGCCCCGACCCGGCGCTGACTCGCAGTCACACCGCCACATTTCTCTTGACTAACCGCCCCCTCTGAATGAAAGATGCCGTATCACGCCGCGATGTGATGCAGGTCACAACTGTTCCAGGAGCCAAAAATGGTACGCGAACGTCTCGTGCGCTACGCATTTGTGGTGTTGGGTTTATTTCTAGTCACCTGCCTGCCAATTTTCGGCCAAACCATCACCGGCGATATTTCGGGCCAGGTGACTGACAGCACGGGCGCCCTGTTGCCCAACGTGACCGTCATGGCCGTGCAGACTGAAACCAACCTTTCCCGGACGGCGAGTACCAGCGAGAGCGGCAATTATCGAATTCCCAATCTGCCGATTGGCCCCTACAAAATTACGGCTACCATCGAAGGCTTTAAGACAGCTGTGCAGACGATCGAAGTTCGTGCGGGCGCCATTGCGCAGGCTAGCTTCAAGATGACAATTGGGCAGCGCGCTGAAACGGTGGAGGTGCAAGGGTCGGCGCCGCTGGTCGAACTTTCGCCGAATGAAAACAACTATGTGGACCGGGAGAAGATCGAAAACGTCCCTTTGAATGGACGCGATTTTAATTCCTTGCTGGCGATTACTCCGGGCGTCCAGCGCGACCCAGGAGGCGGGTTCCTGGCCATCAGCATCAACGGCGCTCGTACGACTTCCAACAATTACTTCATTGATGGTCTATACAACAACGATCGCTACTACGGCGACTCCGCCATTAACGAGACTGGCGTGCTGGGAATCCCGGCGGTCACGTTTCCTCCGGAGGCGATTGAGGAGCTGAGCGTCCAGGAAACGCCCTCGGCTGAATTTGGTGTAAAAGGCGGTGCTCCCATCCTGCTCAACATGAGGAGCGGCACCAACAGCTGGCACGGCAGCACCACCTGGGTGAACCACAATGGCCTGGGAGATGCCGACAACTATTTCGCGAACCACAACACCGACAATTGCCAGTCGCCCGGTGAGTGCAGGCCCACGCCGATCCACAATAACCAGGTCAATGCCACCGTCGGCGGCCCGATCATAAAAGACAAGGCCTTCTTCTTCCTGTTTTATGAAACTCAGCACAACAAGTCGGAGAGTATCAAGAGCAGGAATGTCCCGACCCCGGCGGAGATCCTGGCGGCGCAGCAGGATATTTCTGCTAATGGGCTGACGATTGATCCGGTAGGGCAGGCGCTGCTCAACTATTTTCCCACCAGCCCCACGGGCCTAGTTACGCAGACGACGCCGAGCACGGCCAGCAATAATGAGTTCGGGGTAAAGTTCGATTACAAGTTAACTGCGAACAACTCGCTCGCCGTGCGCTACATCTTCGGCGACAGCTTTCAGAGTTCCCCGCCCTTTGCCGGACTGCCGCCAGCGCCGGGACAGCCTCCGGACTTGTTTAACTCTGTCGCGCCATCGCGGGCTCAAATGGCCGGTGTAAGCGAGACTTGGAACATCGGGAACAATAAGGTCCTTGAGAGTCGCCTCGGCTACACCCGTTTCGCGCAACTGCTGGGCATTGGAAATCATATTGACCCAAAGAGCCTGGGTATCGATACTGGCCCGCTCACCCCGCTCGATTTCGGGGTGCCTTACGTCTATATGTACCACCTTCACTACGGCGGCTACATCGGGGGTGTGCAAGGCTATCCTCTCATTACGAGACCAGATGCGACCTGGGATTGGTCGGAGCACTTCTCCTGGGTAAAGGGCAATCACACCATCAAGCTGGGCGGAAACTTCCAGCGCGCCTACACCAACAGCATTCGCAATGATGCCCGCACCGGAATGACCTTGGGGTACTTCACCTACTATGCGGGATATCCGGCGTCAGTCCTGCCCAGTTGCTCGACGGGATATGCAACCTGTGATCCATCGCCAACTCCACAAGCCGCCGCCGACGTGGAGGAATTGCTGCTTGGAAAGGCAGACGTGGCAGACCGCAGCTTCGGAGACACGCACCGCCATATTTACCAAAACAGTGTGGGGTTTTACGCGCAAGACGATTGGAAGATCAAGCCTCGCCTGACTCTCAGTTACGGCTTGCGCTACGAAATTAACGGAACCATGCGTGACACGGCGAATAAAGAAGCCAACTTCTCCCCCACCGTTGGCCTCATTCAAGCGGGACAAAACGGCGTCGATGGAATCTACAACGTGGACTATCACGATTTCGGTCCGCATTTGGGGTTTGCCTGGGACGTCTTTGGGAACGGAAGGATCGCTGTCCGCAGCGGCTACTCTCTCAGCTTTGATGTACCCAATTTCGGCGCCTTCGCCTCGCCTTACACCTTTGCCCATGCACGCACCGGAGTGTTCACCCAAGCTAATCTGGGATTTTTCAATGTTTCGAATTCAGCTGACGTCGGTGCAGGCAACTCTACCGCCTTAACTCCGCCTTTGCCTACTCAGGACGGTACGGCACTTGGAGCGGGTTGTTATGATCCGAACCAGAAGTTCGGCGATTACATTTGCTTCAATTCGACCGTAGCCGGGTCTCTCTTTGGAAACAGCCCGTCGGGGACGCCACCCTTCAATGCGTTTTCCGTAGTGAATAATTTCAAAACGCCGCGATACCAAAACTTCAACTTCAGCGTTCAGGGCGAACTGTTCCACAATAACGTGCTGACCGTTGCCTATTCCGGCCAGCGCGGGAAGGATCTGCTGATTTACTACGACATGAACGCGTCCCCGATCGGAAGCGGGATTCTTCCAGCTCAAGGCGGGAGCATTTGCACTTCCGATTCCTCCTGTGATCCCTTCCGCCCCTTAACCAACGTCTTCGTAGATCCGACCACGATGGGGCCGCTTTTTCGTCACGTCATCACCGCGACGAATTCAGGCTATTCGCAGTACGATAGCATGCAAGCGTCCTACAACCAGCGGGACTGGCATGGACTGGATACGCAATACAATCTGACTTGGAGCAAGTGCTTTGACTTGAACTCCGTCAACCGCGGCGGCCAGGGCAACTACCCGCAGGTAAACAATACTAATCCTGTTGGAAGTACGGCGCTGGCAACGCCGAACTTCCGCGATGGATGGGGGCTATGCGATCACGATCGGCGGCTTAACTTCAACGTTGGTGGCATATACACGGCGCCCTCGATTCCGAGGCTGGGGCAGCGCCTTGGCGGTGGGTGGCAGTTGAGCACAATTTATACGGCGCTCGCTGGAAAACCACTTAGCGTCTTCAAGAATGGCGGCCCCGACCCATCAGGGCAGGGACTCTCGGGTACGGCCATTCGCGACGACTACAACGGCACGCCCATCGTGTACAACACGAGGAACCCCGATAATTACGTGGCGCAGATTGCGGGTCAATTTACGCCCCCAGCGCCCGGCACTGTAGGGAATTCGCGACGCAACATGCTAACCGGGCCTGGGCTCAGCCAGTGGGACGTGTCGTTGATCAAGAACACCAAGATCAACGAAAAGTTGACCTTTGAGCTTCGCTGGGAGGTATACAACGTTCTGAATCGGGCCAACTTCTCGCAGTCTTCGTTTGACAACACCGGTGGTAGTTCAACTTTCGGCAGAATGAATCAGACCCCGGATGTGACCGCAGGTAATCCCGTGATCGCGCAGGGCGGCCCGAGAAATATGAACTACACATTGAAGTTCATCTTCTAGCTCGTTTGCCGCAGGAAACGCGGGGAGTCTGCCTGTGGTAGACTCCCCTTTTCTATGGCAGTTCGGCCGCGTTGGGCTCTCATTCTGTGTATCCATGCTGCGCTTGCCCTGGCAGCGGCTCCGCCTCGCCCAAACGTCATCTTAATTACCCTTGACACCACCCGCGCGGATCGCATGGGATTTTTGGGCTCGACGCGCGGATTGACTCCCAACCTCGATGCGATGGCCAAACAAGGCGTCGCCTTCAGTCGCGCTTACTCTCATGTCCCGATTACAACCGCATCGCATACAACCATCCTGACCGGGACTTATCCCCAGTTCAATCACGTCAATGACTTCGGCATTCCCCTCGCCAGGCAGCTTCCCTACCTGCCCGACCTGTTGCGACAACATGGATACCACACTGGAGCGTTCGTCGGATCTCTGATTCTTGATCCGCTCGACGGCACTGCGCCGGGGTTTGACCGCGGATTCGATGTGTACGACGCGGGCTTCCACCTGCGGCGCCATGGAGCCGATCGCTATCAGACCGTTGAACGCCGAGCCGAAGTGGTGGTGAGCCACGCGCTGGCCTGGCTCAGTCAATTGCCGGACGGTCCGTTCTTTCTGTGGATTCATCTCTACGACGCGCACGATCCCTACGATCCGCCCGAGCCTTATAAATCCCGTTACGCCTCGCAACTCTACGATGGTGAGATCGCGTATGCGGACTCTGCCGTCGGCAAACTGCTCGATGCTCTGCGCAAGCACGGCCTTTACGATGAGACGATGATTGCCGTGATGGCCGATCACGGGGAGTCTTTGGGAGCGCACGGCGAAAACACTCACGGCATCTTTCTGTATGACGAAACGCTTCATGTGCCTTTATTGATAAAGCTTCCGTTGAACCGGTCCGCAGGCAAGAAGATTGAGACCCGGGTTGGGCTAGTCGACGTGGCGCCGACCATTTTGCAGGCATCGGGCGTCACGGTTCCGAAAGAGATGCAGGGAGAATCGTTGCTGGCAATGTTAAAGCCGGCGCCGCCAGGTGCGCGTGCGGCCGCCGCAACCCCGCAAGACCGGCCTGCCTATGCGGAAACCGACTATCCACATCGCGCCTTTGGATGGAGTTCGCTGCGGGCCTTGCGTGCGGGAAAATATCTGTATATCCAGGCGCCGCAGCGGGAACTCTACGATCAGACGGCTGATCCGCAGGAGGTCCACAATCTCGCCGAAGGCACCAAAGCCGTGGCCGACACTCTCGGGTCCCAGCTGGATGACTTTCGACAAAAGACAAGCCAAACCCTGGTCGCCCTGGCAAAGCCGGATGCGGAGCAAATGCAGAAATTGCAGGCTCTGGGCTACGTAGCATCGGATACGACTCCGGCCCGCGAAGATCAGAAGCCCGGCGGTATCGATCCCAAGGGCAAGGTGGAAGTCTCGAATCTGCTGCACGACGCGATGTTCGATGTGGAGGACGCGCGGTACGAGGAGGCCGTCCCACTCCTGGAGCGGGTATTGAAAGAGCAACCGGAGATGCCGGCTGCGAATATGCAATACGGGATGGCAGAGGCGCGGCTGAAGAATTTTGAGAAAGCGCTTGGCCCGCTGCAAAAAGCGGTGAAACTGCTGCCGGACAATGGCATGGGCCGCTATGAGCTTGGCCTGGCGCTATTTGAAACCGGGGATTGGAAAGCTGCCGCGCCCCAGTTTGAAGCCGCAGTGGGGCGAGCGCCCCGCTGGGCTGATGCCCATTTCTCCCTCGCGGCTGTTTATGCCCGCATTGATCGTGTCCCGGAGGCCATGACGGAATTGGATACGACCCTGGAACTCACTCCCAATCATTATCGGGCTAATTTGCTGCGCGGTAGGATTCTGTCTCTTCAAGGAAATCCGACAGCTGCAGTTGTCAATTTGCAGAAGGCGGTACAGGTTCAGCCCGATTCCCGTGAGGCCCATCTCTTCCTCGGTGACGCATACGAGCAACTGGGGAGATCTCTCGACGCGCAACGTGAGCGTGCGGCGGCTCAGGCCCTACCCTCACTCACGAAGCCTTGAGACTTGGCGGAAGAGCGCCGCCGCTCCGAGGATGACCACGGGATAGCATTCCAGGGTATAGCGGGGTTCGGGATTCTCCAGGCTTCCAAGGAACAGCGATCGCAGGACAAGAAAAGACAGGAATAGTCCGATGCCGGAAAACTGGCGCCAGCGCCGCAATCCAAACGCGGCTGCTACTACGTAGGCCAAATTCACTACGCCGAAGATGATGCTCACCGCGAGCCATCGGGGTTCGTCATTGAATTCCCACCAGCGCGGGTCGGAAGGAAACAGTTCGATGCGTGGACGCAGCCACATATCGGCAATGCGCATCGCCGGAAGAAAAACGTAGTAGCGCAAGGGCGCGGCTTGAATCCGGGCTTTGGCCAGCGCGGCAAAATGGGCGTCGAGTTCCGGAGTCATGTCATGGCTCTGGTTGTAAGCGGCGATGAGTTCCGCCGTTTCCTGCCGCTGCGCTTCGGAGTCAAAAGCGCGGCGGGGCAGGCGCGCGACGTCGATGGCATCGCCGGGCACGTTCCAGTAAATCTCCTGCACGGAGGTGTATTCCGCGATCCAGGTTTTGATCCAGCGATTGAATCCCACCATGACGAGTTCGTCGGAATCGTTGGCATAGCGAGGCGCAAGAGGCTCGAAGCGGTGGAGTGTGTGCCAGTTCCGCAGCGTCCACGGAACCAGGGGCACGAGCGCGCCGATGGCGAGAATGATTCCGGCTAGCGCGATGGGAAGCAGTCGCGCGTCATGGTGGGGGTTTCGTCTTTGCTTAAGCATTGCGCTCACGCAGAGTAAGAACAAATATGCTTCGATGGCTGCGAGCAGAATTCCGCCGTCAGGCCGCAACAGGATGCAAGCCCCAATTGAGACACCGCAGCCTAACCACGGAGCCACTCTCGGCCTACTCGGTGGACCCGTTCTTTGGCGCAAGGCTTCCAGTCCGCAGACGGCAAGATCCAGGGCCAGCGTGCTGAAAAAGATCTCCAGGGTTTCAGTAAGGGCCGCAGCGGAATAGTTAGCGAGGAAAGGGCACAGCGCCGCGAGCATGAACGCGGCTTTCGCGGCCCGTTGCGAGAGCACGCGGCGGGCGATATCCGCGAGCAGCAGGCAGGTGCCGAGGTCGAACAAAACCTGGATCAGCAGGACTGCACGGAAATTGCCCCATCCGAAGAGGGCGAAAATCGCAGCCAGGAATGCGGGGTATCCCGGCAACCTCGAGAGCGTGGGTACGACCTGGCCGGAATCGGTGATACCGTAGACGCCATGCTGCAACCAGTTCATGGCGATATCGGCATAGAGCCGCGAATCGTCCACAATGCCGGGAAAGTGAAGGACGAAGACCAAACGCAGAGCCAGCGCAGCCAGGGTTCCCGCTACAAAGAATCGAGCGTCTTTACGCAGCAGGTCTTTACGCAGCAGGTCGTTACGCAGTAGGTCGTTACGCAGTAGTTCCGGCACGAATGAGAATATAGCTGGTCGGAGTCAACTTGGGGCAAGGAAAGCGCATCTTATTGCCTAAGTATTTCCTTGCCGCACGCCCTGTTCCTCCGAGAATTGACCGTGTGCCGCCCACGGCATACCATGAACGCTTAACTATCCATGGCCGAACCCGTATTTTATGATCCGCAACGCGCTCGCTGGAAGCGACTGAGGCGCTTGGCTGACGCTCTAGTCGTGGCCGTCTCCGCACTCATTATTTTCTTCGTCTATACCACGTTGCGGGATGAGCGTCTGCCGGAACTGCTGTTTTCTCCGCAGAAACGCGCCTTCAAGGCGTTGAAAGAAAGTGAAAAAGAAAAGGCACGAGACCGCCTGAAAAAGCTGGCGAACCGCTCCCACCGCAAATCGAAGTTGCCCGGTTCTGAAGTCAAACTCAATCAAGAAGAGGGGATCCGGGCGGCGTTCTACGTTCCCTGGGACGCGGCCAGCTTTTCTTCCTTGCGCGATTTCGCGCGCCAGATCGACTTGCTTTATCCCGACTGGCTGCATGTGCTGACTCCCGATGGCCGCCTGCAGGGGGTGGACGACCAGACCAATAAATTCTTCGATGTGGTGCAGAACAATCGCGCGCGCCCCGTCGATGACCGTGTTATGCCGTTTCTCAAGGCGGAAGGCACCAGCATGGAGGTCTTCCCCATGGTGAACAACTTCAACGGTACCGACTGGGTGGGAGACATCACTGGATTTCTGAATGATCCGAAGGCACGAGCGGACTTTCGCACCCAGGTAGCGATATTTCTTTCCTCCGATCGTTTCAGGGGATTGATGGTGGATTTCGAGGCGTTCCCTAAGTCCGGGCAGCCGGGTTACGTGGCGTTACTGAAGGAACTTTCATCGGATTTACATGGCCGGGGAATGAAGCTTTACGTCAGCGTTCCCGCACATAATCAGGAGTTCGATTACGCCGCCATCTCGGCCCCTGTGGACGGCGTGGTCGTCATGAACTACGACGAACACTATCCCGGCGCCGCATCCGGTCCGGTCGCTTCGCAGGATTGGTTCGTTGATAATCTGAAGTTTGCCGTGAGTGTGATTCCCCGCGAAAAACTCGTCTGCGCCATTGCCAACTATGGATACGACTGGGTGCTCAAGCCCAAGAACGGGAAGCTGCCAGCAGATGAAAAAGACCATAGCGTCTCTGCACAGGAGGCGTGGCTGGCGGCGCGTGACTCCGATGAAGATGTGACTTTCGACGACGATGCTCTGAATCCTCACTTCAGTTATTTGGACGAGGCCAGCTTACGGCACGACGTGTGGTTTCTCGATGCGGTCACGGCGCTGAACCACATGCGTGCCGCACAAACGCTGGGCATCAAGACTTTCGCTTTGTGGCGACTGGGCGGCGAAGATCGTTCGCTGTGGCGGGTTTGGGATATGCCTGGAGATGCCGGGGCCACGGACAAACTCCGCATCGTGCCTCCAGGACAGGATGTCGACATGGAGGGCCAGGGCGAAATTCTGCGTATCGAAGACCGCCCGACCCCGGGCGTTCGCGACCTCATTATTGATCCAACCACGAAGCTCATCACCGACGAGGTTTTCCAGTCTACACCGGAGCCTTACCGGGTGGCTCGTTACGGGTACAGTCCCAATGAGGTTGTACTCACCTTCGACGATGGTCCCGACCCCGAGTGGACGCCGAAGATTCTGGATGTGCTCAAGCGTGAGCACGCTCCCGCTACCTTTTTCCTGATTGGCATCCAGACCGATAATTTCTCGAGCCTGGCGAAACGCATTTATAACGAAGGCCATACCATCGGAAATCACACGTTCACCCATCCCGATGTGAGCAACATTTCTTCGACGCACATGAGGGTGGAGTTAAACCTCACTGAGCGGCTGTTCGCCAGCCTGATGGGAATTCGCACGACACTGCTGCGGCCGCCCTACGCGATTGACGAAGAACCGGACACCGCCGACCAGGTCAAGCCCCTCGAGTTCGCGCAGGACATGGGTTACATCACCGTTGGGAACAGAATCGATCCTAATGATTGGAGCGACAAGCCGCGGCGTCACACTGCCGAGGAGATCTCTTCCTACGTGCTGGCTCACCTTCCGCCCTGTGGACCCAATGATTTGCGATGCGGAAACATCGTACTTTTGCACGACGGTGGTGGCGACCGCGCCGAGACCGTGCGCGCGCTGCCCATGATCATTGAAGGCATTCGCGCCCGCGGATATTCGGTGGTCCCGGTCTACCAGTTGTTCGGCAAAACCAGGGCCGAAGTGATGGCGCCGTTGAGTACGGGAGAACGCTGGGCCGCGCGCCTGGATGGGCTTGGCTTCTGGCTGTTTGAGGCCGGAATTGTCTCTATCACGTGGATATTTTTTATCGGCGATCTGCTCATGACCGGGCGTCTGCTTTTCATTGGCGCGGCCGCAGTCTACGACCGGCTGCAGGAGAAGATTTTCGGCAAGCCCGCCGAAGTCGCGTCGTACAAGCCGAAGGTGGCCGTCCTCATCCCGGCTTACAACGAAGAGAAAGTGATTGTGCGTACGATCCACGCTGCGCTCAATTCGGATTATCCCAATCTGCGCGTGATCGTGATCGACGACGGATCCAAGGACCGCACTCTGGCGGTGGCCCGCGCCGCATTTGCCGCGGAAGAAAGAGCTGGCCGAGTCCTTATCCTTACGAAACCGAATGCGGGCAAGGCTGAGGCTCTGAACTACGGCATCGACCACATTCAAGACGCCGAACTCTTCGTTGGCATTGATGCCGACACGATCATCGCTGGGGACGCCATCTCGCGACTGGTGCCGCATTTCATCAATCCCAAGGTCGGCGCCATCGCCGGCAATGCGAAAGTCGGGAACCGCGTGAATCTGTGGACGCGGTGGCAGGCGCTTGAATACATTACCAGCCAGAATTTCGAGCGGCGCGCGCTCGACGTGCTTGGCGCGGTCAGCGTAGTGCCGGGGGCGATCGGCGCCTGGCGCGTTTCCGCCGTGCGTGAGGCGGGATGCTACCAGATCGACACCGTCGCCGAGGACGCCGACCTCACCATGGCTCTGTTGCGCCGCGGCTACCGCGTGGAATATGAAGACATGGCTCTGGCTTATACCGAGGCCCCCACCAACGCCAACGGCCTGATGCGCCAGCGTTTCCGCTGGTCGTTTGGAATCCTGCAAGCGGTCTATAAACACAGCGGAGTGTTCGCACGGAAAGGGGCGCTGGGATTTGTCGCTCTGCCCAATATCGTGATCTTCCAGATTTTGCTGCCGCTGGTGTCGCCCCTCATCGATATTATGTTCGCCTTCGGGGCGCTTTGGTATTTCATCCAGAAATACTTTCATCCCGATTCCACTGACCCAGCCAGCTTCCACAAACTCGTCGCGTTCTTCTTTGCATTTCTGATGATTGACTTCCTGGCGTCCGCGCTGGCATTTGCGCTCGAGCGCCGCCGTCCGGACGACAAGGAAGACGTTTGGTTGTTGAGCCAGGTGTGGCTACAGCGTTTTGCCTACCGCCAGTTGTTCTCTGTAGTTTTGTTCAGGACGCTGAAGCGTGCACTTGAAGGACGCAGGTTCGCCTGGGACAAGTTGGAGCGGACGGCCGCGGTGAAGTATGTTCCGGCGGAGAGTAGGGATCGGGTGAACGTACCGTAGTCCGGCGACCGGCGATTCCGGGCTATCGAAATATCAATTGCGCATACTCCACCAGATTCCGCCGCCACACCATCCAGCTGTGCATGCCCGGCGTTTCAATGTCGGCGTGCTTTAAGCTTTTGGTGGTCAGCCAGGCTCGCAGGTTGCGGTTGAGTGTGATCAGACGATCTTCTGTACCGCAGGCGATCCACAAGAGATGGATTTGCTGGTTTGCTTTTGCGTCGAGAGAAGGAAAATCTTTCTCGAAGTCATCGGGAATTCCGCCTGAGCTGAAAGCACCGATCCAGGAAAACTTGTCGAGATGGTTCAGACCGGTGAGCAGAGATTCCGAGCCGCCCATGGAGAGTCCGGTAATGGCGCGTGCGTTGCGATCTTTGGTGACGCGGTATTCGTTTTCGACTCGCGGCATCACTTCGGTAAGCAATTCTTCGGTGAAGAGTTTGAAATTCTTATCGCGCAGTTCGGTGTGGCTCCACGCATCGCTTACGTGCAGAACGAAATCCATGGTGCCGTACCCGAGCGGCATCGCTACGATCATTGGCTTCGCTTTGCCTTGCGCGATGAGATTGTCGAGGATCACGTTGGCGTGGCCAACGGTGCTCCATGCGCTGGCGTCGTCGCTGTAGCCATGCAGGAGATAAAGGATAGGATAGGTTTTGCTCGCGGCGGGATCGTAGTTCGGCGGAGTATAGACATAGTAGTCGCGGTCATCGCCCGCAACTGCCGACTTATAGAAGTGATGATGAATCTCCCCGTGGGGTACGTCGTTCACTTCCCAGGGCAGCGACGGTGGACCGGGGATGTGCGCCGCGCTGGATGTGTCCAGCAGATTGGGCGTCAGCAGCGGGTTTGAAGGGTCGATGAGGCGCACGCCATCGGCGAGGAACGAATAGCTGTAATAGTCGGGGGCGAGGGGCGAACTGGTTAAGGTCCAGACGCCTTTGTCATCTTTTTGCATTACGTGCGGCTCGTAACCCTCGAGATCAAGTTTTACTTCCTTCGCGTCGGGAGCGCGGAAGCGGAACGTGACACTAGAGTCGGAATGTACCTCGGGAGAAATCAACGGAGCGAGGGGCGCAGCGGGAGTCGATTTATTTTGCTGGGCGGCGCCGAGTCCGGCGAGTAACAAAATCATCAGCGGCAACTGGAGAGAACGTGATGAGAAACGCATGCATCCTCCGACAACCGTGGCTGGAATCGGAGCCATTACTGATTTTTCGCAGCCACTTCCAATCGCATCTCGGCTTTGTGCAAGGCGTCGAGAGAGCGCTCGACGTCGACGTTGGCGTCGCCACTGGTCAGCCGTTGCTCGGCGCGGGCTTTCGCTTCGCGCGCGCGCGCGACGTCAATCTCAGAGGGACGCTCTGCGGTTTCGGCAAGAATTGTGACTTTATCCGGCAGCACTTCCGCAAAGCCCCACGCCACCGCGAGATGCTGTTCCTGCCCCCCGTCGCGGTACGTAATCTCGCCCACTGCCAGTTCGGTGATGAGCGGCACGTGCCCCGGCAGGACGCCAAGATAGCCGTTCTTGCCGGGAATCTGAGCCTCGGTGGCCGCGGTGTCGACCACTTTCTTTTCCGGGGTGACGATTTCGAGTTGGAATGTATCTGGCATCTGTCGTTGGTCGTTAGTCGCTGTTCGTTAGCAAAATCGTGCTCCGCTGGTCTGTCGGCTGCTGTCCCCGAAGGGTTGGCCAACGACTAACGACGGATTCTACGCTGCCGCTTTCATCTTCTCTGCCGCTTCCAGCACTTCTTCAATCGGGCCTTTCATGTAAAAGGCCTGCTCGGGGATGTCGTCGTATTTGCCTTCGACAATCGCCTTGAAACCCTTTACCGTGTCGGCGATTTTTACGTAACGTCCCGCGGCGCCGGTGAACTGCTCGGCTACGTGGAACGGCTGCGACAGAAAGCGTTGAATTTTTCGCGCACGAGCTACCGTGAGCTTTTGATCTTCGCTGAGTTCGTCGATGCCGAGAATCGCGATGATGTCCTGTAGATCCTTATATGTCTGCAGGGTCTTCTTCACCGACTGGGCCACGTCGTAATGCTCTTGTCCGACGATGCGGGCGTCGAGAATGCGCGATGTTGAAGCCAGGGGATCGACTGCGGGATAAATTCCAATCTCAGTCAATGCGCGCGAAAGCACAGTCGTCGCGTCCAAGTGTGCAAAGGTCGTGGCTGGCGCGGGATCGGTTAAATCGTCAGCAGGAACATAGATCGCCTGGACCGAAGTGACCGAGCCTTTCTTGGTGGACGTAATGCGCTCCTGCAGTTCGCCCATTTCCGTTGCCAGGTTCGGCTGGTAGCCTACGGCGCTGGGCATGCGGCCCAGCAGTGCAGATACTTCTGAACCCGCCTGCGTGAAGCGGAAAATGTTGTCGATGAAGAGAAGAGTGTCCGCGCCCTCGGCATCGCGGAAATATTCCGCGACTGTAAGTCCAGTGAGCGCTACCCGCAAGCGCGCCCCGGGAGGCTCGGTCATCTGGCCGTAGATCAGCGCGGCTTTTGATTCGGCGGGCTTGCCAGGCTTGATAACGCCGGATTCGGTCATCTCCAGCCACAAATCGTTGCCTTCGCGGGTCCGTTCGCCCACGCCCGCGAAAACGGAATAGCCGCCGTGATTCTTGGCTACGTTATTGATCAACTCCATAATCACGACAGTCTTGCCAACGCCCGCGCCGCCAAATAATCCGATCTTACCGCCCTTCAAAAACGGCTGGATCAGGTCGATAACCTTCACCCCGGTTTCGAACATTTCCGCCGTCGTGGCCTGTTCGTCGAATGAAGGCGCCAGCCGATGAATCGGCATGCGCTCTTTGTATTCGACTGGGCCGAGTTGATCCACAGGCTCGCCGATCACATTCATCACGCGCCCCAGCGTGCCGCGTCCGACGGGCACAGAGATCGGCCCACCCTGATCGATGGCATTCATGCCGCGCACCATCCCGTCGGTGGCCGACATGGCGATGCAGCGCACGCGCCCTTCGCCCAAGTGCTGTTGCACCTCGAGAATCACGTCGATCGGGCTGGGAACAGTGAAGCCGTCGCTCACCACGCGCACCGCCTGGTAGATGGGCGGCAACTTACCTTCGGGAAACTGCACGTCAACTGCCGGCCCCGCTATTTGAACTACATGTCCTACGTTTTCCATAAAGTCAGCTTCTAGCTGCTAGCTCCTAGCTTAGTCGTACGGCTCTCTAACGGCAGATTCCTGCCGCAAAATCCGAAATCAAATCCGTTTGCTAGAAGCTAGTAGCTAGAAGCTAGCAGCTTCTTTACATCGCGGCCGCGCCGCTCACGATCTCGATAATCTCTTTGGTGATTTTGGCCTGGCGCGCCCGGTTCATCGCCAGCGTCAGTGAGTCGATCATGTCGGTAGCGTTGCTGGTTGCGGAATCCATCGCCGTCATACGCGCGGCATGTTCGGCCGCCACAGACTCGAGCAACGCGCGGAAGATCTGAACGCCAACATATTTCGGCAGCAACGACCGGAACAATTCCTCAGGCGACTGCTCGTAGATGTAGTCCACGTCTGCAGTGGCAAACTTCTCCGCGACTTTATCAGCCGGACTCTCGCCGCGCAATCCTACTCCCGCGCCGATTGCGGCTTCTTTGGCTTTCTTCTTCTCTTCCTCGGTCATCTCTTCGGTCATGCGAACGGCCTGCTCGCCCACCTTTTCGATGGGCAGGATTTGCTCCACAACCAGCCGCTGCGCGATCACGGATTTGAATTCGTTGAAAACTAGATAAACCGCGTCGATGTCTTCGCGTTCGTAGCGCTCAATCACGCTCTCCGCCAGGTTCCGCGCCTGGGCAAAGTCCAGTTTGCCGAGAACTCCAACGTGTTCGCCCGTAATCTGTATCGGGCCAGCGCGCTTTCCAGCGTCAGGGCGGGTTTCAGCGGATTCCTCAGTCTCAGCCAGACTACCCGTTTGCACAACCGCGGCGGGATAACGCCTGCGCAAAAAATCGCGCCCCTTGCGGCCGATCGCTTCAATGTCGACATTCTTCCCCGGCTTGGACTCGAGAAAGCGGCTTGCCGCTTTCGTGATATTGGCGCTGAATGCGCCAGCCAGCCCTTTGTCACCGGTCACGACGATCAGCAAAATGTTCTGCTCCGGCCGTTGTGCGAGCAGAGGATGCTTCGGCTCACCAGTCTCGGGATCATAAATCTCCGCACGCGCCACCAGCGATTTCAGCACATTCGTAAGCATCTGCGCATAAGGGCGCGCGGCCATGGTGCGCTCCTGCGCGCGACGCAACTTCGCGGCCGAGACCACTTTCATCGCCTTGGTAATCTGCCGCGTGTTCACCACGCTGCGGATACGGCGTCGAATGTCAAGAATGTTTGCCATGGTTCGAGTTGCTAGTCCCGAGTCGCAAGTCCCGAGTCAAGATCTTCGCTCGGTACTCGGCACTTGGTACTCGGTACTATTTCGCTACCGCTTCCCGCTCGCTCACAAACTGCTGTTTCGCCTGTTTGATCACATCGGTCAACTGCGCCTTCAGCCCATCGTCGAGAATCTTTTTCTCCATGATCGCGCGCAGCAGGCCGCCTTGAGTCGCGTCCACGTACTTGTAAAGCTCATTCTCGAACTCGCGTACCTGATTCACCGGCAGGTCATCGAGAAATCCTCCAGTGCCGGCGAAGATGATCAGAATCTGTTTCGAGAATGGCAGCGGCGAAAACTGGTTCTGCTTCAGCAGTTCGACCAGGCGCTGCCCACGATTGAGCTGATTTTGCGTGGCTTTGTCGAGGTCGCTGCCAAACTGCGCGAACGCCGCCAGTTCGCGGTACTGTGCGAGTTCCAGCTTTAACGTTCCGGCAACCTGGCGCATGGCTTTGATCTGCGCGCTGCCGCCGACGCGGCTTACTGACAAACCTACATTCACCGCGGGACGCACCCCCTGATTGAACAAATCGGTTTCCAGATAAATCTGCCCGTCGGTAATCGAAATCACGTTCGTCGGGATGTAGGCAGAAACATCGCCCGCTTGCGTTTCGATGATAGGAAGCGCGGTCAACGAGCCGCCGCCGTTCTTGTCGCTCAACTTCGCCGAGCGCTCCAGCAGCCGCGAGTGAAGATAGAACACGTCCCCGGGATATGCTTCGCGTCCCGGCGGACGCCGCAAAAGCAGCGAGATTTCGCGATACGAGGCCGCATGCTTCGAAAGATCGTCGTAGATGACCAGCGCATGCCGTTTCGTATCGCGGAAGTATTCTCCGATGGCACATGCCGCATACGGCGAGATGTACTGCATGGGCGCGGGTTCTGACGCCGAGGCCGCCACGACGATGGTGTACTCCATGGCGCCGGCGTCTTCCAGAATTTTGACCACCTGCGCAATGGACGAGCGCTTCTGACCGATCGCGTTGTAAATGCAGATCAGGTCGTTACCTTTGCTGTTGATGATGGTGTCGAGGGCGACCGCGGTTTTGCCGGTCTGCCGGTCGCCGATGATCAACTCGCGCTGACCGCGGCCAATCGGGATCATGCTGTCGATGGCCTTCAATCCGGTCGCCATGGGTTCGCGCACCGGCTGCCGGTCGATCACGCCCGGCGCTAGACGCTCCAAGGCAATGAACTTGTCAGTGCTGATGGGACCTTTGTCGTCGATGGGCCGGCCCAGGGAATCCACCACACGGCCAATCATGGCATCGCCGACGGGCACGCTCATGATGCGGCCGGTGCGCTTCACTTCGTCACCTTCTTTAATCTCGGTATATTCGCCGAGCAGCACCACGCCCACCTGGTCTTCTTCCAGGTTCATGGCGATTCCGGCGACGCCGTGCGGGAAGGAAAGAAGTTCGCCGGCCATTACTTTATCGAGTCCATACACGCGCGCGATGCCATCGCCCAGCGTGATGACCGTGCCGGTTTCGTCCACGGAGATCTTCGATTC
>Ga0307479_10002046_pt1 | contig 18369 bp, 19 predicted proteins | sample atmos_gasesECM4C_FD_203743 | JGI IMG/M metagenome (GOLD analysis project Ga0307479, IMG submission 203743) | Hardwood forest soil microbial communities from Morgan-Monroe State Forest, Indiana, United States - atmos_gasesECM4C_515 | ecosystem: Environmental > Terrestrial > Soil > Temperate... | reverse complement strand
CTCGATAACGAAGGGAATGCCCCTTTCTCCGAGTTCGCGCGCCACCTCGTCACGATGGAAATGGGAGCGGTAGAGCACCGCAAAATCGCTCCAGCAAGCGCGGGACTTTCGATGTTTTTCTTCGATCATCGAAACCACGTCCGCCGATTCAAAGTCTTTGCCGCTGAGAGGAACAATCTCGACGGGGGTGCGGGGCAACGCCTTCCCTTCCGTGAGGGCTCGTTCTTCTCGCGCCGATTTCAAGGGCGAGCGCCGGTAGACAGGAGGTGAGGCTTTGCCCCCAATTGCTCGTGGATCGCTGGCGAAGACCGGCGGATTCCTGTCGATCACCGCGAACGAGCATTGCAGGATAGGCGTGGTCGAACGCTGGTTCTTTTCAAGTACCACCAGGTTCGCACCCGGAAAATGCCGGTGAAACAATCCGAACGCCGCGCTCGAAGCCCCTCGAAAACGGTAAATCGCCTGATCCGGATCCCCGACGGCGAAAATGTTCCGCTCCTCCCCCGCCAGCAGCGACAGGACCTTGACTTGGGCAAAGTTCGCATCCTGGAATTCGTCGACGAGTATGAAACGTGCTCGCTGTCGCTCCGCCTCGAGCATCGACACATCGTGCTGAAGCAATGCATAGGCGCGCGTGATCATGTGGCTGAACGTGCCCAGGTTTCCGTCCAGCAGCATTCTCTCTACGGTAGCGAAGACATCCGCGATTTCACGGCAGCGGCCGAGAATTTCCTCGTCGGTCACGGTGTCAGCGTCTTTGGATTTGGTGATTCTGGGCAGCGGTAGTTCACCCCGCTCCAGGCGCCGCACGTACTCCGCGTACTTCTCGGGGCCCACCAGCTCGTCGTGGCAGCGACGCACGAAGTCGAGCAGATCATCGAGGAACTGCGCAACGTTCGCGGCACGCACAAAGTAGTTCAGCTGGAGATCGCGAAGGCGCTTGCGCAGGAAAATCCATAAGTCCTTGTCGTCCAGCAGGTCAAAACCCTTACCGTTCGCTTTGAGGAGTTCGAAGCAGTAGGCATGAAAGGTCGTGGCGCGCAGTCCGGAAACGTCCGCAGCCCGCAGCTCTGCCTGCACCCGTTCGCTCATTTCCCGTGCGGCGTTGTCGGTATAGGTCAGCGCCAGAATTTCACTCGGGCGCGCATGCTCATCCCGAATCAGACTGGAGATTCGGCGGGTTAGAACCGTCGTTTTGCCTGTGCCTGCGCCAGCCACGACCAACATCGGCCCGGAGACGTGTTCGATAGCCTCTCGCTGCCGCTCGTCAGGAATCGTCGTGGGGGTACGGGACGTGGACTTCGTCAATGCCATTGACCGGAGCATAGCAGAGGTGGTTGTGGATGTCCCTGTGCGAATCCGTACCGGTTAGGACGACTCGGAGAGAGCGATCGCCGTAGCGGCGATGGCTGCCGTCTCGGCGCGCAGGATGGTGTTGCCGAGGGATGCTGCCGTCCAACCGGCCTGAGAAAACAGCGCGACTTCTTCCTCGGTCCAACCGCCTTCAGGACCGACGGCAAGCAGCAAATCGCTCGCCCGAGAGCGCGATTGCAGCACATCCTTGAGAGTGACTTGTTGCTCAGCTTCAGCCAGCAAGATTCGGGTCGAGGCGGTCAAGGCTACGGCCTCTTTGAGTTTGAGGGGCAGCAGTACCTCGGGAGGCGTCGAGCGGCGGGATTGTTCGGCCGCCTGACGCACAATGCGCTCCCAGCGTTCTACCCGTTTGGCCGCCGATGCCGCCAGGTGAGCATCGGTCCGGCCGGCCACGAGGGGAACAATGCGCGACACACCGAGTTCGGTGCACTTCTCGATCGCCCACTCCATCCGGTCAAACTTGAAAATTGCCAGCAAAAGGTTGATGTTCGGCACTTCTACTGCCGCGATCTCGTCGCCCAGTTCGAATTCGACACGCTGCTCCGTCACCTTGGTGATGCGGCCCGCGCGTATCGTGGCCCCAGTCGCGATGTCGAATTCCTGCCCGACGCGCGCGCGAAGAACTCGCACAAGATGTTCTGCGTGCGCTCCAACCAGGGCAGCATGATTCCCAGAAGATTCGTCGGCGATCCAGCGGCGGCGGGTCATGGGTTGGGAATCGGGAACGGGTCGAGACAACCCCTTCGGCAAGCCGGACCCGGCGCCCGCTACTCCGAACAGCACCGCGCCAGCAGCCCGCGCTATCCGAAGATGTCCTTCATCTTCTCGACCAGCGTGCTGCGCTGCGGCTTGTTCTCGACATGCGTCAGCCCGTCGAGTTCCTGCAGCAGTTCACGCTGGCGCTTGTTGAGCTTGCCCGGCGTCTGCACCCGAACCTCGACGAACAGATCGCCCTTCCCGCGGCTGTTGAGCACTGGCACTCCTTTGTTCTTCAGGCGGAAAGTCGTGCCCGACTGTGTGCCTTCGGGAATTTTCAGACCTTGCTCGCCCTCCAGGGTAGGCACTCGTATCTCAGTCCCCAGCGCCGCCTGCGTAAAGGAGATCGGAATCACGCAGTGCAGGTCGTTGCCTTCACGTGAAAAGAAGGCATGCTCCTTCACATGCAAGACGACGTAGAGATCGCCCGCCGGCCCTCCAAAAGCTCCCGCTTCGCCGTATCCCGTGAACCGGATGCGAGTCCCGTCCTCCACGCCAGCCGGAACTTTTGCCTCTACCGTTCGCTGCCGCAGCACTCTGCCCTCGCCCTTGCACTTGGGGCAGGGATCGGTAATCACGCTGCCCACTCCCTGACAGGTTGGGCAGGTACGCGCCATGGAGAAGAATCCTTGCTGATAACGCACCTGCCCTCTGCCCTGGCACGAGCGGCAGGTGACCGGAGACTTTCCCGGCGCGGCCCCGGAACCGGAGCAATCCTCGCACGCCTCGTGACGGCGGACCGTGACCTGGGTGTCTGTGCCGAACACGGCCTCTTCGAACTGAAGCGTAAGATCTTCCCGTAGATCCGGACCACGCTGCGCGCGCGTGCGGCGACGGCCACCCCCGGTTGCGCCACCGAAGATATCTCCGAAGCCAAAGAACTCGCCGAAGATGTCGCTGAGGTCCTGGAAGGCATTGGGGTCGAATCCTCCGGCTCCGCCTCCAGAGCTCGCTACTCCCGCGTGTCCGAAGCGGTCATACATCGAGCGCTTTTCACCGTCGATCAGGACGGCATAGGCTTCGGTAACTTCCCTGAACTTTTCCCCGGCGTCCGGATTGTTTGGGTTACGATCCGGGTGGTATTGCATGGCAAGCTTGCGGTACGCGCTCTTCACCTCCTGCTCCGTGCAGGTGCGCGTGACGCCCAATACCTCGTAGTAGTCGCGTTTGCCGTTACTGGTCAGAATAGCTTTCTCCCCGCTGGTTCAAGAACCGTTGTGACGACGGATCAGGGTTTGGGATTCCTGGCAACCCTCACCATCGCTGGCCGCAAGAGCCGATCTTTGAGCTTATAACCGCGCTGCAGCTCATCGATCACCTGGTGGTCGGGAACTTCGGTTGTCTCCACCATCTCGATCGCTTCGTGCACGTGGGGGTCAAACAACTCGCCCTTGGCTGGCACGGCACGAACCCCAAGCTTGGCGAGTGCGTCCTGCAGTTGCTTGTAAATTAGCTCGACTCCGCCCCGGAACTCGTTCAGTTGGGTCGCCGGAGATTGCAGCGCCCGTTCAAAGCTGTCGAAGGCCGGCAGCAGCGCTTTGATGGCATCCGCGGTCGCGAAGTCTCTGAATTCCTGCTGTTCGCGGGCGGCACGCTTGCGGGCGTTTTCAAACTCTGCCTGCAGCCTTGCCAGCCGGTCCAGTAGGGTATCTCTCTCGACTTTGAGCTTCTGCAGATCGGTATCCGTTGCAGCAGAGACGTCAGGCACATTTGCGGACGGGCTCCCGCCCTCGTCACCTTCGTCCGAGGCGGGAAGTTCGTGCTCGAGATCGAGTTCTTGCGGATCTACTTGTGACTTTCCGTTTGTCTTCGCCATAAAACTACCTATTCTGATTCGTTGAGGATCTTGTCGAAGAGCCGCGCGATGTAAGAAACTGCGGTCATTGTGTGCTGGTAGTCGATGCGGGTCGGCCCGATCACCGCGAGCGACCCCATCACTTCATTGCCCACGCGCGCGGGTGCACCGATCAGCACGAAGTTGCTCATGGAGGGTAGCGCCTCATCCAGCCCAATCACCACCCGCACCGCCTCCTGTTTCGTGTCGAGGTAGGCGCTCAAAAGCTTGACAATCTTCCCTTTCTCTTCCAACGTCTTCAGCATTTCTTGCAGACGCTGCCGGTCCTGCTCGTTGGCGACCAGGTTGGATGCGCCTTCCACGAAAACTACCTCCGTACCCTGTTCGGCGGTCAGAGCTCCCTGTTTGTAGAGCTGCTCCAGCGACTGCATCAGCCGGTCATACTCGCTGCGCTCCTGTTCGATGCGGTGTTGCAGCTCGGCGCGCAAGCTGTCCATGGTCCAGCCGCGGAAGTTCTCGTTGATATAGCGTGCGGCCACATCCAGGTCCGCTTGCGAAATGTCCAGGCGCAACACGCGATCCCGCACCAGCCCCGACCGCGTCACTACCACCGCGAGCACTTTCTGATCGGCGAGTCGAGAAAAATACACGTGCTCCAGCGCGTTCTTCGGGCCAGTGGCCGCGATCGCCACTCCCACGTTGTGGGAAACCAGCGAGAGCACACGCGACGTGCGCTCCATGAACTCCTGCACGTCGGTGATGCCGGTCAACGAGTCATGGATGATGTTCTCATCCTCGTGCGACAAGTGCGCCTCACCGCTGATCTGCTCGACGTAATAGCGGTACGCCTCCGTCGTCGGCACGCGCCCTGCCGAGGTGTGGGGCTGCTCCAGATATCCGGCATCCGAAAGGTCAGCCATCACGTTGCGGATCGTGGCTGCACTCAAGCCCTCCGGGTTCGAGCGCGACAGCACACGCGACCCCACCGGCTCACCCGTGGCGATGAACGTCTCCACAATCGCGGTAAGAATTTCGCGTTCCCGATGACCAATCGATCCAGACGGCGCCATCATCCTTCTTCTTGTATCACCTTGCGCGGGAGCCCGGAAGTCACCTTCGCAGCCCCCACGCTCATTCGCTCAACTAACCACTTTAGATGCATAAACTTAGATAACGATTCAACAGGAGGCCTTCACCTCGATTTTAGGAACTTGAGCGAATCACTGTCAAGTATTGGCCTGGTCAAGCAGCGGACTGCCTCCCTTTGTAACCGCGCCACTTGCGATATGCTGGCACCCCGGTCGCGCCCTTGGCGTTCGGGTTCGAGGCAATTGTGAAACGAAAACTCCACGTGGCCGTGATTGGCGCTGGCGCGTTCGGCGGATGGACCGCCCTTTATCTCTCACGTCGAGGCGCCAAGGTCACCCTGGTTGACACCTGGGGACCTGGTAATTCCCGAGCTTCCTCTGGCGGAGAAACGCGAGTTATCCGCGGCACCTACGGACCCGATCAGCCCTACACCGCGATGGCAGCTCGCGCCCTGACGTTGTGGCGTGAGAACGAGCGCAGGTGGAAGACCCAATTTCTCCATCGCATCGGAGTCCTTTGGCTGGCGGCCGGGGGCGACGACACTTGGGAGCGCGGTTCGATCGAACAACTGAAAGATGCCAAGATCCCGTTTCAACGTCTATCGGCTCGTGCTCTGACCAAGCGCTGGCCGCAAGTTAATTTTGAAGGCGTCGAATGGGGAGTCTTTGAACCCGAGAGCGGATTCCTGACGGCCCGAGTTGCGTGTCGTAAAGTGGTCGATGGCTTGGTCGCCGAAGGCGGTGAGTATCGGCAAGCTGCTGTGCTGGGGAGCGAATTGGATTCCGGCCTCAGGAAAGCCATCGCACTTTCCGACGGATCGCAGCTCAAGGCCGACCGCTATGTCTTTGCCTGCGGGCCGTGGATGGCTCAGCTCTTCCCGCAGACCATCGGAAGCAAAATTCAATCGACCAAGCAGGACGTCTTTTTCTTCGGCCCTCCGCCCGGCGATCCCCGCTTCGACGACCAGCACTTGCCGGTTTGGGCCGATCATCGCGGACACTTCATGTATGGGATCCCCGGCAACGAGGGTCGCGGATTCAAGATCGCCGACGACACGCGTGGGCCGACCTTCGATCCCACGGCGGGCGAGCGCGTCGTCGACGAGGAACGCTTGCGACTGGCACGGGACTACATCTCGCTCCGCTTCCCCGGAATGAAAGATGCACCCCTGGTGGAAACACGCGTCTGCCAATACGAACAGACTCCCGATAGTCACTTCCTGATCGATCGCCACCCCTCGGCCGAACATGTGTGGCTCTTGGGCGGTGGCTCCGGGCACGGATTTAAGCATGGACCCGCGCTGGGCAAGATGGTCGCAGGAATGGTGCTGGAGGAACTCGAACCGGAACCTTGTTGGAGACTGAATCGCTTCTTCAGCAAAGTTTGATCCCCTTGCCTGGCGTCGCGAACACGCTTTACTGAATCTGGATCACAGGCTCGGCCGCGCCCGCCCGTATCTCGTCCACCCTCGCAATGACCCGGCGGGCAAACTCGTAAAGCGATTTGGCGTGAGGCGAGTTCTCCCCTTGCAGCACGGCCGGATTCCCGGTGTCGCCCGACTTCCGGAGCTCGGGATCCAGTTGGATGGCGCCCAGAAATGGCACTCCGAACTGCTGCGCGGTTCTTTCCGCGCCCCCGCGGGAGAAAATATCAATCTCATGGCTGCAGTGTGGGCAGACGAAGAAGCTCATGTTCTCGACCACACCAATCAGATCGACTTTCATCTGGCGGAACATCTCGATGGCCTTGCGTCCATCCTGCAACGAGACATCCGATGGTGTGGAGACTACGACCGCACCCGTGAGCGGGACAGTCTGAATGAGCGACAAAGCAACATCTCCCGTCCCCGGCGGCAGGTCGATGACCAGGTAGTCGAGTTGTCCCCACTCCACTGAACCCAGGAACTGCCGGATGATCTGGTGCAGCATCGGGCCGCGCCAGATGATGGGTTTGTCGCCCGGGTTCAAAAGTCCCACCGAGATGACCTTCAGGCCGAAGGCGTGAATCGGCTCGATGCGATCCTTACCAGTGGCCTTCGGCTGCGCGTTTGTGCCCAGCATCAGGGGGACATTGGGACCGTAAACATCCGCGTCTAGCAAGCCGACCTTGTACCCCAGCTTTCCCAATGCCACCGCGAGATTCACCGAGAGCGTGGTCTTGCCCACTCCACCTTTGCCAGAGCCAACCGCGATGATGTTGGAAACGCCGGGCAATGGTTGCGGTGACGGAGGCTGCTGACCGGGCTGCGCGTGTATGTGGCTCAAGGAATCACCTTCCAGACCGGCCGTGGAAGAAGGCCGAAACTCCGATTATACAAGCGCATTACGTTGAGGGTATGACGTCCCCGGCCGTCTCTGATGGCCAGCTTTCCTATGGCGGCTCGGGACCTGACGCCGCTACACCGCGAGATATCCCCCGTCCACCGCCAGGGTAGCACCCGTTACCCACGCTGACTCGTCGCTCGCAAGGTAGACGGCCATCCCAGCGACGTCTTCGGGTTGGCCCAATCGGCCAGCCGGATGCACCGAAATCCGCTCGCGCCGCACCGCCTCAGGATCCGCGGCCCCGCGTATGACTTCCGCTGTCAGATCGGTTTCGACAAAGGACGGGCAGATTGCGTTGACCCGGATCTTTTCGTGCCCGTGATCGATGGCCATACACTTTGTGAGCAGAATCGTGGCGCCCTTCGAAGACGCGTACGCCGCGCGGTTACGCGCCCCGTTAATCCCGAGCACAGAGGCAACGTTAATGATCGAACCTCCTCCGGATTTGCGCAGATGGGGCAGCACCGATCGCGAAAGCATCCAAAGGCCACGCACGTTGATGCTGAACGTTTCGTCCCATTGCTCTTCGGTAATTTGCTCGGCCGTCCCGACGTGCAAAATTCCAGCATTGTTCACCAGTACGTTGAGCTCCCCGAGGCGACGTGTGATATCGGCAAGAATGCGATCAATCTCGCCGTCTTTTGACACGTCCGCGGCCAGCACGAGCGGTGAACCGCCTGCCTCTTTGGCAACCGATTCGAGGGGTCCCTGACGCCGCCCGACTAGAGCAAGTTGTGCGCCTTCGCGGGCAAACGCCAGTGCAATGGCGCGGCCAATGCCGGTACCAGCGCCGGTAATGAGAGCCATCTTGTTCTTGAGGCGAGACACGGCCACTAATCTACCAGCCGTGCGACGAAAACGCAGGTCCTGCCCTGCGCAAACTCAGTACCCGCCGCCTTCGAGTTGCACCTTGCCGCAAAACATCCGGTAGATGAAGACGAAGTAGCCGACGGACAGAATCATCCCCAGCGCCCACCACACCAGGCCGACGATCAGGCCGTGATGCCCCGCCGCCGCGTTGTAAATGGTAAGGCTGTTGCTGGGATCGCTGCTGGCGGGGAGCACCACTGGGTAAAGCGCAGGGACCGCGCCCACCAGCATCCCTGTGATGTAAATGCAGGAAGCCAGAAACGGGTGCAGTTCCTTCCCTTTTCGCGTCCACGATGACATCAGCAGCAGGCTGCCGAACACCACGATCGGGATCAGGAACCCAATCGGATAGGCAAGGTAGTTTTGCTTGATCGAAGGCTTCACGAACCAGGTCGCAATCAAGCTGATCAGCGTCAAGGCCATTTGGGCGGGCCACACAATCAGGGCGGTTTTGCCGGCGCGCTGGCCATGTTCTCCATCCGTCTTGAGCGAAACGTAGTGGGCTCCGGGCACCGTCAGGGTGATCAGCGCCACGACACCTGTCATCACCGTGTACCAATCGAGAATCCCTGGATGCGGTCCCGGTTGAAAGTCTGTCCACAGCGGCTCGAAAAAGTAGTGATCCACACCCAGCGGCACTCCGCGAATCACATTGCCCAGGGCCGCTCCAAAGAAAATCGTGAGCAGGGCGCTCGAAACGCAGAACACCGCGTCGAATAAGGCGAGCCAGACCCGGTTCTTCCACGTGCGTGCGCAGTTCAATGCCGATCCCCCGCAGCATGAGCAGCCACAGCACCATCATGAGCGGGAGATAGAATCCGCTGAACGCCGACGCGTAAGGCTGGGGATACGCGAAGTAAAGAGTTCCCCCGGCGGCCAGCAGCCAGACTTCGTTCCCATCCCACACCGGCCCGATCGATCGCAGCACCTTGCGCCGGTCCTCGTTGGTCTTGCCGACCAGCAGGTAGATGATGCCCGCGCCCAGGTCAAACCCGTCGAGCACCACGTAGGCCGCGATCATCACAGCGACAATGACAAACCAGACTGTTTCCATCGAAGACCTCGAGTGAGCGGTCCCGGCCGTGGTGACGGGGCCATTTTCGATCTCGCGTCGCAGCAGGAAGATGAAGAGAATCCCCAGTACCGTGTACATCCCGAGGAAGCCGAGCAGCGTAAACATGCCGTTCCCGGCTGACACCAGCCTGGAATAGCCGTCCGCCGTCCGCATCAGGCCGTAGACCAGCCAGGGCTGGCGGCCAATCTCGGCCGTCATCCATCCCGCCGTGTTGGCAATTTAGGGGAACGGCAGGCTGAGCAAAAGGATCCAGAGCCTCCAGTTGGCGTCGAACAGCTTGCCGCGCCACAAGAGCAGAACCGCGACCAGCATCACCGCGATGAACACCGTCCCGAGCCCTACCAGGATGTGATAGCTGTAGTAGAGCAGCGGGAGGTTGTCGGGCCAGGTATCCGGCGTTCCATCGGAATTCCAGTCACCACACCCAGCACAAAGTTGATGCCGAAAATGCGGGTCCAGAATCGTGCCGCCTGATTGTAGATCTCGTCATTGCGGCGAAGCGCCAGGGTCTTGAAAACCACGATCAAAGGCGCCAGCCCCATCGTTAACTGGGGGAAAAGGTAGTGGAAGGTGATGGTGAACGCGAAGTGCAAGCGGTGAATCAGGAGGGCGCTATCCATAGTCGCGGTCTCGCAGTGCTCCTCGAACGGAGCATTATGCTGGGCCCGGCGAAGTACCTGATGTGACGAAGATCACACCGATCCGGCTATGAGTGCTTGTTCCTCTCGCGGCGCTCCGTTTCCGCGCGCCACATCTCGCGCCGGCGTCCTGCGTCATCGAAACGCCGTCGTTGCTCTTCCGTGTCTGGAATCACGCCAGGCACCGGTACGCGGCCGCCCTTGCCATCCACGGCTACAAACGTAAGGTGAGCGGACGCCACGTGCAGACGCTTGCCCTGAATGTAGTTCTCTACCCACACTTTGACCCCCACTTCCATCGACGTCCGGAAAACGCGATTAACTGACGAACGCAGGATGACCAGCGATCCCACCTCCACGGGCACCAGGAAGTCGATACGGTCCACGGATGCTGTGACCACATAGCTCCGGGCATGGCGATGTGCGGCCAAGCCACCTGCGAGATCAATCCACTGCATGAGACGTCCACCGAGCAGAGCGCCCAGCGGGTTGGCGTCGTTCGGGAGAACAATTTCCGACACCTCCGACTGCGATTCGTGCACCGGGCGCGGCGTCAGGAAACCAGCTTCGTTCATGAAATTCTTTCCTCTGGGGATGTGAGCAGACATTGTACTCAGCGAATCAGGAACTTGTCAGCGCGATCGCCACCGTCCCAGGCGGCCTCTCGCGGAATCGCAGCCCGGTGGTGTAGTAGTCTATTTTTCACGACATCAACAATCCCGAGCCGAGAAACGTCATGGACCGCGTCGCAATGCTCCGAGAGATTCTTTCCCAGAACCCAGACGATGCCTTTGCGCGTTACGGCCTTGCGCTGGAGCATTCCAATCAGGGCAACGTAGAACTCGCCTTGGAGGAGTTTAGGAAGCTTCTGGCCGCTCATCCGGACTACACCGCCGGATATTTCATGGCGGCGCAGACCTTGGCTCGCGCGAATCGCACCGACGAGGCCCGAAGAATGCTGGCCGACGGGATCGCGTCCGCAAAGCATACCGCCAATGCGCACGCGCAGTCCGAGATGGAAGCGATGCTCGCCGATTTGGGGTAGGGCTACTCCGTAGGCTTGGCGAGTCGCAGCATGGCCCGCTCCACGATCCCGGGGAAAAGCTGGTAGAGCTTGATGACCGGAATCATCGTCCAGGGAACAACCACTTCCCTGCTCCCAGCGCGATAGCCCTTGAGCGTTGCCCGCGCCACGCGCTCCACCCTGATGCCGCGCACGCTGGTCGGCCGAACCTTCTTCAGTTCCCTGCCTCGCACGGCATTTGCACTGAATTCAGTCTGCACATAGCCCGGACAGACTGTCAGCACGTTGACATTCCGTTTTCTGAGCTCGATCCGGGCCGCTTTTCCCATCGCATTCATGGCGAATTTGCTTCCCGAATAAGCCGAACTGTACGGCAGGGGCAAGTGACCCGCGACGCTGGAAATGTTGATAATCGTGCCCGAAGCCTGCGCTTGCATCACCGGGATCACGGCCTGCATCGCCGATATCGAGCCGAAGAGGTTCGTCTCAAACAAATCGCGGCCCGCGGCCAGGTCCATCTGCGCGACTGAATCGATCAGCCCGTGACCCGCGTTGTTGACCCAAATGTCGATACGCCCGAAATGTTGCAGCGTCAGGCCGATGACGCGGTCAATCTCTTCGCGGTTGCGGACGTCGCACGATAGGGCCAGAGTCCGCTCGCGGTGGCCCACTCGGGCGCGGGCAGCTTCCGCACGGCCGATATCTCGGGACAGCAGCACCACGCTGGCCCCATGATCTGCGAAAATCTTCGCAATCCCCTCGCCGATTCCCATCGACGCCCCCGTCACGACCGCGACTTTCCCGGTGATTTCCATTCCTGGCTTTTAGTTGCCGCCCGCTCAGAAGTCAAGTTCGCCCTGTACAATCTTCGATGCGATCGTCTTTAGCCACGCGCGCTCGTTGTGGAGGTTTCGTGGGCTCACTTCTCCCTCTATTCCCCCTGGACCTGGTCCTTCTTCCCGGCACACCCCTGCCGCTCCACATTTTCGAACCGCGTTACAAAGAAATGATTGGAGAATGTCTGGAGCAAAAGAAAGCATTCGGCATCCTCCGGGTGTTGAACGAAGGCTTGGCCGACATCGGCTGTACCGCCGAAGTCGTCGCCGTCACCAAAACCTACGACGATGGCCGCATGGATATCGTTACCCAAGGCCGGCAGCGCTTTGAATTACTTTCGGTCAATCAGGAACGTGCCTTCTTGCAGGGTGAGATTCTCTATCTTCCCGACGAACCTCAAGCACCGACCGCGGACGAGACCGCCCGCGCCATCGACCTGCACAAGCAGATCTTGACGCTCGCCAACGCCCAACAGGATCTTCCCGATAGCGACGACTCCCCCCTTTCCTACCACCTGGCCGGATCCTTGCCTCTCGACTTGGATTTCAAACAAAAAATGCTCGCGCTCCGATCGGAAGCCGAGCGTATGCGGACCATCATCGCGTATTTCGAAAACGTCCTTCCTTCTCTGCGCCGAGCTGTCCAGGTTCGCCAGAAGGCGGGCGGCAACGGTCACGCTCACTAAGTCTTCCCAGCGTCTAACCCCGCCCAAAAAATCCCATTCTCCTTGCGGGCGTATAATCACTGACAAGTTGTTTTTTCGGGGGTTCCCATCATGAGTTTTCCTCGCACTCTGGGTGAGCTGCGCCAGAGTCCTTTCTCTGAACCACGTTTGCGGGACCGGCGCGTCAAGGATGAGTTGCGCGACAACCTGGTGGCGAGACTGCGTAGCAAAGAGCAAGTGTTCCCGGGCATCGTCGGCTACGACGACACGGTTGTGCCGCAAATCGTGAACGCTATTTTGTCGCGTCACAACTTCATCCTGCTGGGCCTGCGCGGCCAGGCCAAGAGCCGCATTCTCCGGGCGTTGACCGGACTCCTCGATCCACAACTGCCTTACGTCGCCGGATGTGAGATCCACGACAGCCCGTACTCGCCCATCTGCCGCCATTGTCGCAACGAAATTGCCAAGCATGGCGACCAGACCCAAATCGCCTATTTGACGCCCGATGAGCGCTACGTCGAAAAGCTCGCCACGCCCGACGTCACCATCGCCGATCTGATCGGTGATATCGACCCCATCAAGGCCGCTCGCGGCGGCCACGAACTCAGCAGCGAGCTCACCGTTCACTACGGACTGTTGCCACGTGCCAATCGTGGGATTTTTGCTATCAACGAATTGCCCGATCTCGCTGGCAAGATCCAGGTAGGTTTGTTCAACATCATGCAAGAAGGTGACGTCCAGATTAAGGGCTATCCCGTCCGCCTCGCCCTCGATGTTGCGATGGTGTTCAGTGCCAACCCCGAAGACTACACCGCCCGTGGGAAGATCATCACGCCATTAAAGGATCGCATCGGGTCCGAGGTCCGCACCCATTACCCCGCAACCGTCGAAGAAGGCATCGTGATCACCGCGCAGGAAGCCTGGACCCGTCGCGATGGTTACCAGTTGCACCTGCCCAAGTACGTGCAGGAAGTGATCGAACGCGTAGCCTTTGCCGCGCGCGAGGACAAGAAAATCGACAAGCGGTCCGGCGTCAGCCAGCGCCTGCCGATCTCGGCCACCGAAAATGTAATATCCAATGCCGAGCGCCGTGCCATCGCCAACGACGAGAAGGTCGTCGTACCCCGCATCAGCGACGTCTACGCCGCGCTGCCCGCGATCACCGGCAAGCTGGAACTGGAGTACGAAGGCGAAATGAAAGGTGCTGATCACGTGAGCCGCGAGTTGATCCGCGTCGCTATTGCCAAGACTTTCGACGACTATTTCAGCGGCGTCGACATGCGGCAGATCGTCCAGTGGTTCGACCTGGGCGGCGAAATTCAGGTCGCCGACAGCGCCGCGTCGCGCGATGTGCTCTCCCATATAAAGACCATCCAAGGCCTTATGGAGAAGCTCAGCGCGTTAGACGTTTCGCCGAAGGCGCCTCTGGAATCGCAGGTCTCCGCCGCCGAATTCGTCCTGGAAGGCCTGTACGCCCACAAGCGCATCGGCAGAAACGAAGAACGAGTGTTCACCGCTGGAGAGAAGCAGCCGAAGAAGCCGGAGCAGCGCACCTATGAACGTGAAGAGCCATCGCGCGGACGAAGACCTTACAACTAGGGTTGCCCGTTGGTCCTTAGCAAGTACAGGTTTTCACTCCGATTCCCAGCGCCCCATACCTGGCGCCGAGAATCTGCGGTTCTTCAGAAGAACTGACAACTGGCTTTTAGCCAAACGACCGACGACGAACGACCAACGACTGCCGTTATGAAACGCATCCGCTACACCAAGTACGTGCCCGATCCAGCCGGCGAGATGAGCATGGAAGACCTGCTCAGCGCCCTCTCCGACTATTTCCTGCAGAGCGGATTCCAGAATTACATGTTCTACGAGATGCCCGACGATGAGCAGTCGCTGGACGCGCTTCGCCGGGCGATCGAACAGGCCTTGCTGGACGGCGACCGCTTCGACGAGGAAATGCGGGAACGTCTGCAACAAATGCAGTTGGACGGCACCCTTGATGAGCTGATCGAGAAGCTTATCGAGCGCCTGGAGCAGGAAGACTTCATCTCGATCGAAGATCCCCCGGACCCATCTCAGCCATCGTCTGCCGCTGGTCAGGTGGGAGAAGGTCAGCAACCGACAAAGTTTGAGATTACCGACAAGAGCCTGGATTTCCTGGGCTACAAGGCTTTGCGCGATCTGCTGGGGTCGCTCGGAAAATCAAGCTTCGGCCGCCACGACACCCGCGACATGGCTACCGGCGTCGAAAGCAGCGGCGCATCCAAGGTTTACGAATTTGGCGACACGTTAAACCTCGACATCACCGCCACCCTCTCCAGTGCCATCCAGCGCGAAGGATTGACCCTGCCCCTGAACATCGAGTATTCCGACCTGAACGTCCATCAGTGCGAGTACCAATCTTCGTGCGCAACCGTCCTGATGCTCGACTGCTCGCACTCCATGATCCTCTATGGCGAAGATCGTTTCACCCCCGCCAAGAAAGTCGCGATGGCGCTATCGCAATTAATCCGCACCCAGTATCCCGGAGACTCTCTCTCGCTGGTCCTGTTTCACGATTCGGCCGAGGAAGTGCCCCTATCGCAACTGGCACGCGTGAAGGTTGGCCCCTACTACACCAACACTCGCGAAGGATTGCGGCTCGCGCAGCGCATCCTGCAGCGCCAGCGCAAAGATATGAAGCAAATCGTCATGATCACCGACGGCAAGCCTTCTGCGCTCACCATGGACGATGGCCGCATCTACAAAAATGCCTTCGGGTTGGACCCGCTCGTGGTCGGTCAGACGCTGGAAGAAGTTTCGAAGTGCAAGCGCGCCGGCGTGCTCATCAACACCTTCATGCTTGCCTCCGACTATGGCCTGGTGAATTTCGTGCAGAAGGTTACCGAGATGTGCCGCGGGAAAGCCTACTTCACTACCCCCTACACCCTGGGGCAGTACCTGCTCATGGACTACATGTCCCGGAAGACGAAGACCATTCACTAGCTGAAGCGCTCAGCTGTCCGCCGTCAGCGTTCAGTATCCGCCTCTCCGGCTAGCCTTTCTTCTCCGCTTGCACCGCGGCTTCCGCGGCCTGGAATCCGATGCGGCTGTGCGTCCCGTCACAAAACGGCTTATTCACGCTGGCGCCACAGCGGCAAAGCGAAAATGCAGGCTTGCCGGTCAGGTCGTAGGGATTGCCGTTCGCATCGACCAGTTCGATGGACCCTTCCGGAGCTTCCACTCGGTACGGGCCATTCGGCCGGACCGTGATCTTTATTTGGTCCACGCATGCCTCCATACGGATGATTGCTGCAGCTCGGCAGAAATGTTGGAAACGCGGCTAACGAAGATACAACGCAGCTGCGGCACTAGGCCGCCGCCCACCCCACCGAAGGCAAACTTCGGTACAGCTGCAAATACTCGTCGATCATGCGCTTGTGGTTGTAGCGGTCGCGCGCCCGCTGGTACGCGCGATTCGCGTACGAGCGACATTTTTCCCGGTCTTCGGTGAGCTCGCGGATGGCCGACGCCAGGCTCTCCGCATCATTCGTGCGGAAGTACACGGCATCCTCACCCCAGATCTCGCGGAAACTCGGAATATCGTTCGCGACAATCGCGCAACGTGATAGGGCCGCCTCCAACGGCTCCATCCCAAAAGGCTCGTAGCGGGCCGTCGCCGCGTAGACCGCCGCACGGCTGTACAGGTTCCGCAGTTGCGCTTCCGTTTGAGGTCCCTTTAGCGACACACATAGCTGGTCGGTCGACACTTTTACGTCGGCGCGAATCGGAATCCGCGGCGCGTTCACCGGCTGTTCCGACCCCACAATGCATACGGAAAGCGGGTGTTCATGCTGTGTCAGCAGGTGCACCTGCCGGCTCGCGTCGAGTAGCCGACCCACCGCCAGAACCGAGTCTTCTTTGCTCACGTAAGGATTGAAGAAAATCGGATTCCTGCCGTTATAGATCACTTGCTCGCGGCTCACCTGCACGTACGACAGATGGAGGGCATCCAGCATGGACGACGACGGAGCCACCACCGCAGTGGCACCCAACAGTCCGCGCACCACCACTTCCCGATACCGGTTCAGCCACCGCGCCGACTTCGGCTCGTGGCCATGTACTGCCAGCCACCAGGTGACCAGGTCACCGTGCGCCACCACCACTCGCGGCACATCCACCCGCAGTGCCCCGTAACAAAACTGGTTCAGATGCAAAACATCCGGCTGGATCTCCTGCACGAGGCCCGCCAGGTAGGCCGCCGAGTCCTCGCAGTCCAGCTCGCCTTCATGCATCCATTCCAGGCGGAACGCGGTCGGACGGTAGTCGAGACCGTGCAGACTTTCCATCCATGCAGTCTGCTCGGGAAGCGGAACCTCGCCAAAGCTCACCAGCGTAACCCGCAAGCCTCGGCTCACCAGCCCACTCACGAGTTCGCGGGTATAAGTCCAAACGCCGGAGATCGTATCGGTGGTGACGAGAACATGCATAGGGTCTAGGGGCTACCACTAACCATAGCGGGCGTATGCAACGCCTGATCCAACTGGCAGTATTTTATTCGGCCGCGTCCCCTTTTAAGAATTTTATTCTGCGGGTGGCCCGCCACGAGCCACACATTGGCTGACTCAACCGACCCTCCACCTAGGACAGGGTTGCAGGGGAGCGATGTCACTAACCACTTCTCTTTCAACACCTTCAATTGGGAAAAAACTGCACCCTTCGGGAAAATATTCTGTATTGACCACCGCTGACCCAGCAGCTTAGCTTTGGAGACGAATCGACGTACTTCCCGGCATTTCGGCGGCTGGCATCGCGCTTTTGCCACGCTCTCACGCTCTGCCGTCGTCGCATAGAGGAAACACATGAGTGTGGCCGCTCAGTTGCAATCGCCCTAGAGCGGAGAATCTCAGTCCCGTCTACCGCATTAAGAGCTGGTTGTCTCGCCACTTCTCTGCTCCTAACGCTTTTGGCTCCCGTTCCCTGCGGCCTTCACGAGTTGCTTCTAGTCCGGTTCAATCGCGCTGGCAACGCGTAGGGGTCCGAGCAGGAACAGTTTCACACCGGAGGACGAGCATGGCTGATTTCTACCAAATGGGAGTCATCGCCACCCTGCACCGCCTGGGTGCAGGCGATATCGGGATCATCGAGCGCCAGCTGGAGTATTTTTCCCGGCAGCAGCCCATTGCGCTGATCCTACCCGCCCTCTATTCCGAGTTTGAGAAGTCAGCCATGGATACCATACTGGCAGAACTACGCCAGGCCTCCTATGTGCGCCAGTTCGTCCTGTCTCTGGCACAGGCCACACAGGAACAATTTGAAGACGTGCAACGGCGTCTGAGCATTCTGCCTGGAGACGTTCGGGTTCTCTGGCACGATGGCCCGCGCATGCAGCGCCTGTACAAGACGCTCGAAGAGAACCGCCTGCAGATCGGCCCGGACGGCAAGGGTCGCCAGTGCTGGATGGCCTACGGCTACGTGCTCGCCAGCCGAAAGGCCTCGGTGATTGCACTGCACGATTGCGACATCGTCAACTACAGCCGCGAGATGCTGGCGCGCCTCTGCTATCCGGTTGTGCATCCAGACATTGGCTTTGAGTTCAGTAAGGGCTACTACGCCCGGCTCAGCCACCAGATGCATGGGCGGGTAACACGCCTGCTCATGACGCCCGTGATCCGCGCACTGCAGTCGATCGTGGGCCATCTGCCCTTCCTCATGTATCTGGACAGCTTTCGCTATCCGCTGGCAGGCGAGTTCGCCATGCAGGCGGACCTTGCACGTGTTAACCGCATTCCTTCGGACTGGGGTCTGGAGGTCGGCGTTCTCGCCGAGGTCTATCGCAACTGCTCCATCCGTCGAATCTGCCAGGTCGATATCGCCGACAACTACGAGCACAAGCACCAGGAACTCTCCCAGGGCGATCCCTCCAAGGGCCTGATGAAGATGG
>Ga0307479_10002045_pt1 | contig 18375 bp, 16 predicted proteins | sample atmos_gasesECM4C_FD_203743 | JGI IMG/M metagenome (GOLD analysis project Ga0307479, IMG submission 203743) | Hardwood forest soil microbial communities from Morgan-Monroe State Forest, Indiana, United States - atmos_gasesECM4C_515 | ecosystem: Environmental > Terrestrial > Soil > Temperate... | reverse complement strand
GATGTAAAGTTCCATCTTGATACTGTGTTAGTTTTGTGCTACCATGCTTGGGCAGTTGTTGGAGGGTAGCCGAATGCCTACGCCGGTTGTTACCGTCTTCGTTCGCCACAAACAAGATTGCCGTTTCAGAGACGATGAGACCTTCAAGCAATGCAAGTGTCGCAAGCATCTGCGATGGTCCCACGCGGGGAAGCAGTTTCGGCAATCGGCTAAGACCCGCAGTTGGGAACAGGCGGAGAAATCGAAGCGCCGAATTGAGGAAGCCTTCGACGCCAATAAGACGCCCGCGCAAGCTGCCGCTTCTGTTGTTCCTGAAGACCGAAAGACCCTTGGCGCAGCCGCTGAGACCTTCGTTGCAGGCAAAGCAAACCAAGGACTCACGGAAAAGCTCGTTAACAAGTTCAAATTGGAATTGGCGCGGCTTGACAGTTTCATGTTTAAGCGGTCTCGTTTCTTTCCTGCCGAAGTCACGCTTGAGGATCTCGAAGCCTACCGGAGCACGTGGCCGGAGATTTATAAATCCGGTCTGACTCAGAAGCGAGTGCAAAACAGGCTGAATGAATTCCTCCGTTACTGCTATGACGAAAAACTCATAGACCGGATTCCACGGCTCAGGCCGATAAAAGCTGACGGTCCCCCTACGCTTCCGCTGGATGATTCCCAATTTAAGACCCTGCTTAAGCACATACCCGAAGTGTTCAAAGATAACCATCCGGCGAAACCCAAGCGCGTACGCGCACTAATTCAACTCATGCGGCATTCCGGGCTTGCGATTCGGGATGCTGTGACCCTGGAGCGTGGCGAGATACAGCATGACCCGAAAAAGAAGATTTGCCGCATCGTAACGAGTCGGCAGAAAACAGGTACTCATGTATCGGTGCCCATCCCAAAGGAAATTGCTGACGAACTGATTAGCGTTCTCAACGGCAACCCTCGTTATCTGTTCTGGACCGGCAACGGGAAAGAAACAAGCGCCGTTACCTTTTGGCAGCACGATTTGAGAAAACTGTTTCGAGCCGCGTTCCCAATTCCGAAAGACCATCCCCGGTATTGCAAATGTCACCCGCGCCATCCCCATCAATTGCGGGACACCTTCGCTGTTAACCTGCTAAAAGATGGCGTTCCCTTGGAGGAAGTATCTAAACTGCTCGGGCACACTAGCATTACTACTACCGAGCGGTCATACGCGCCTTGGGTTCAAGCACGACAAGACCGTCTCGACTCCCTGGTAATGGCAACCTGGAAAAAGCGCCGCTAGAGTCCCACATTGATTTTGCACGGACGCGCTATAAGTCAAATGCGTGCGATTGCGTGCCATTCTGGACTAGGAAAATCCCGGTCTGCTCCCGCCGTACGCGCTTCACAACTACATAGTCATTCGCAATGAGAGTCAGCAACACGATTGCGGACGCTTTCGTCTTTTTGCCCGCTCTGGCTTTACGTAGATCGCTATCAAGATCCTTGGTGCTAATTCGTTCTGCTTCCGCATCTGTGCGCCTTGAGTACATTGGGACCTGTCCCCATGTTCCCTGTTCCCCCCATGTTCCCCAAAGGCAGTTCCCTGCGAACCCACTTCTCAATCCTTAGAGATCATCAAGTTGGTCAGATTCCAAGGGTTCTGAAAAGTCTCGATCTCGACCTGTTTCTTCTTCTTATTCACTGTCAGTTTGCAGGCCGGAAGTACCGTGCCGGAGCCTTTGCCGTCTGGGGTAAGGTTCAACTCGATAGCGCCAACGTTGTAGTCGACGTTACGATTCGAGTTGTAGAGTTCTCTGAAAGAAAGATTGCGGTCAGTGATGAGCCGCAGTTTGCGCCCGTTCTTGGACGGCAATTCGATGATGTACTTGACATCATTACCCACGCCGCCACTCGAGAACCTGACACGCCCCTTGGGCTTCATGTCCTGCAGGGCATCCACAAGGCCATCTTGTCCGCGACGCTTGAAGGCCTCAATCAGGGTGTTTCTATCGTCTTGCGTGGAATACGCCTCGATGTAAATGTTGACGTCGGCTATTCTGCCGAGTTGGGTACTGGTCCCCATGGCGGTTGCCTGGATTGTCATGCGTCCCTGATCGGAGGCGAGAGTCCCAGATCCAGCCACCGACAACAAAAGCAAGCCAATCAGACCGTTACGAAGACGTCTGCTGATGTAGCGCATAAGTTCTCCTCATTATTGCGGTCATCTCGGCCAGGCATGATCGCGTCGCCCCGAGCAAACAGGAATCTGTCCACCCCTTCATCGACTCTAGGGAGCCAACTGTCGGGATGGGAACTGGCACTTAAGACAGCGACAGAACGTCAGTTAGGGTTCAGGGTGGAAATTGGGGAAATTGGGGGCAGCCTGAGAGCCTGTCGGAGAGAACGATTCCCGAACCAGGAATCAACAACTTACCGGCCGGCGATTCTTTGTAAGTGATTGATTCTCCGTTCAAGAAAATCTATCTCCGACAGGCGCCTGATCTGCCCTATTTTTCCTTCAAGCTGCGGCGGTTTCAAAATGGGGCCACACTGTCCCCCTGGTCAATCCTGAGATGGCTGCAAAGCCGCGCGACGCGGGTTTTCGAAGAAATGGGCGGTCACAGCTCCGAAGATGAACCCGCCGACGTGTGCCAGGTAAGCCACACCGCCGGTTTGTACCTGCGCCACGGCGCCGGCGTGTGCCAGTTGAATGAGGAACCAGACGCCGATCAAGAGCGCCGCCGGGATGAACGTGATCCGCGCGAAAACGAAGATAAAGAGGACTGCCTTAATTCGATCGCGAGGGTACGTCACCAGGAACGCGCCCATCACTGCCGCGATCGCTCCACTGGCTCCCAGATTGGGCACGCTTGAATGCGGGCTGGCGGCAACCTGGGCAAGCATTGCCACCAGGCCGCCCAGCAGATAAAAGATCAGATACCCGCCACGGCCCATGGCATCTTCGATTTCCGGGCCGAAGGCCCACAAGAAAATCATGTTGCCGATGATGTGCGACCAACTGCCATGCATGAACATCGCGGTCAGAATCGTGATCCAGTGATGTCCGGAAACAATCTGCGCTGGAACCGCTGACCACTGCATGACGAAGGCGTCGCCGTGTGTGAGCTCGAGCAGGAACACCAGGACATTCACCAGAACGATGAGAGGGGTGACTACAGGCATGCGCATCGGCCGCCGCGACGCGTCACTTAACGGAATCAGGCCACCCATGGTCTCCTCCCATCGCGCGTGCTAGCCCATCATCCTACGCGCAGATCTAAGCCAAAAGGAAAGAGGCTTCCGGCTACCAGCTTCCGGCTGAGGGACGAGCAACGACAAATGCTCACACGGATAACCGGGGCCCCCAGCAACTCGGGGTTGTTGCTGGGGTGGCTACACGGATTTAACGGATCATGCGGATAAGACAAAGCTGTGGAGCAAAAGAGAACAGCACAATCGAAAAGCTGCTTCCGGCTAAGAGAGTGCTACCTGCGGTGGCTGGCTGGAATTATGGCGTCGACTGCGGCTGTCTCGTGAGTTGGGGTCGATACTCTGCGAACTGTGGGTCGTTTTGGAGTAATGTTGGAAGCAACTCCACGTAGTGTTTGAGCTGCGGAAGAAAAAGCCAGGCATAGTGGAATTGATGCATTTCAGAGATGGCGTCGGTGACCGCCTCATGCTCGACCGAAATGCGGTATGCGGCAATCATGACTCCCGTACGATCTGCGCCGCGCCGGCAATGAACAAATATCCTGGTATTCGGGTTGGCGCGGACCAAATCGAGAAATTCCACAATTTGCGCAGTTTGGGGTTTGTGCATTGCGCTCCATGGAATCCCGACGTATTTGATTCCGAGGGATTCAACTTCGCGCTTCTCAGTCGCCGTTTCTTCGGGCTCTTCGCGAAAATTGACAACCATTCCCACGCCCATCGCGCGCAGCGCGTTGAATCCATCTAAGCTTGGCTGCCCGCCGCGATAGAGGTTGCCGGTCACGCGGCCGAAGTTGGGTACGCCCTGCAGTCTCTCTGCCGGCTGGCACCACGCGACTTGCGCTCCCGTCAGCAGCAACAGAATTGCTAAGAAGCCGGGAACAGTAATCTTTCGACCCTTGATTTGAGCCATTCGCACAATGAAAGATCGATCAGCCGGTTGCACCGCATCTGGTGGCAGCGCATAGCGGAAAGCCTGGCCTGGCGCAGCGGTTATTCGTCTTCTCACAATCGTCTCTCTATCCTGAAGATACTCTTTGAGGGTGTACTTTGAAGATACTCCAGGGAAGCTCGCGGACGCATAAAGTTTACTCTTAATACTTCGCGTAATCCTTCCCTTCCGCCTCGGTGCATAAACGAGCGAAGCTCGAAACCCAAAGAAGAACAGGTTTTCCACCAGTTGCCGAAGTGTCCGCCTTCCATATCGCCTCGGAGTAGGGAAGGGCACGGATTTATCCGTGCCATTTGAGGGCCGTTTTCTTTGCGCGTTAGCGCCGAGGTTAATGGTTTCGTCTGCGACCGCGAAGACCTTACCTCAGCGGCTGAAGCCGGAACTAGAATGGGAATCGCTTCAAGCCGGCACGGCTAAAGCCGTGCCCTTCCCTAAATCCCGAAGCTTTCCGGAACCGCGGACAGTCCCCCAAGCTTCCGAGAGGAATTAGGCCCTGTGTTCAGTGCGCCATGGGCATGCAGTATTACACTTCACAGTGTTCGATCGCGAGCACATCTTGGGCAGATCCGCGGTAGTCGACAGTTCTCGACTGACTCTTTGCTGTTGCACATGAACGAACCGCCACACTCCTCACACAGATGGGTATGTGTGCTTCGGGAAAGAACTTTAGGGTCAGATTCGCTCATAGCGACGGAAGCTTGAGGACCGACGGGACGTCTACTCGATCATTATCCTGTAGTCGCCGCCCTTCATACTCACTTTTTCTTTACGATGGCGACGGCTTCAACTTCGATCATGAATTCCGGGCGGACCAATCTCGGGACCTGGATTGCGGTGCTGGCCGGCGGATTTGCTAGGTTTACGTAGCGGTCGCGAACTTCGCGGAATTCGGACAAGTGGGAAAAGTCGGTGAAGTAGCTGTTCAGCTTGATCACGTCGTTGAAGGTCCCGCCTGTTGCCTCGACCGCTGCTTTCAGGTTTGCGAACACCTGCTCGACTTGAGCGCGAAATTCGTCTTTTCCCACAACATTTCCTGATTTGTCGAGTGCGACCTGGCCGGAGATGAATACTACCGTTCCACCTGTGACCGTTGCGATTTGGGAATAACCCATCGGTTTGGGCATGGTGGCAGGATTGAGCATTTGAAAATCTTCGGCATTCGACACGTGTGTAGAGACTCCTTGGTGTTCTTCCAGTCTTCTGCTGGCAGCAAAAGTGAGACAGCCAGTCAGCAGTGCGGGCAATAAGAAGCTTTTCATTTGCATCCGGCTCTCCGTCCTCTGCGAGGATATACGCGAGCAAAGCGAATCTATCTTAATGCGCTCCATTCTTCCAATCGATTGCATATATATGCGATATTCATGTGATGAATCTGGCGTCGCTGGATTTGAATCTTCTCGTCGCGCTGGAAGCGCTGCTCGAAGAAGGGAGTGTCGGCAGGGCGGCCGAGCGTGTGTCGCTATCGCAACCGGCAATGAGTCATGCGCTCAAACGCCTTCGCGACCTCATCGCCGATCCGTTGCTGGTGCGGGTGGGGCCGCAGATGCAGCTTACGGTGCGGGCCAAAGCTCTTCGATTGCCACTGCAGGAAATCCTCTCGCGTACCAGGGAGCTGCTGGAGAGCGAACCATTCGATCCGAGTCGCAGCACGCGAACGTTTCGCGTCTCGGTCTCCGACAACGCCACGGACCTCCTCCTGCCGGCTTTGCTCAAACGACTCCAACGCGAGGCTCCGAATGTTTCGCTTCGCATCCAGGCCGGTGCGCGTGGCGCGATCGATCAAACGGACCCGGGCCGCGATCTCGATGTGGCGGTTGCCTGCTATCCCAAAAACTTCAAGGGTTTTTACCAGCGACGCTTGTTTACTGACCGCGATGCTTGTGCCGTGCGCCGCAATCATCCGCTCAGAAAACGTCTCAGGCGCCAAAAGGACTTTCTCGCCGCTCGACACGTGGCCGTGGTTGGCCGGACGGTGATGGAAGATCCTGTGGATACCTGGCTGCGCCACGAAGGGTTTGCGCGCAACGTCGCGCTTACAGTTCCGCACTACCTGCAGGCCCTGCACGTGGTCGCGCAGTCCGATCTTATTGCCGTGATTCCGGAGCGGCTGATTCGAGCGTATGCGAGCGCGCTCCGTCTTGAAGGGCTGGCCGTACCTTTAGACGCAGGTACATTCGACGAATTTCTGCTGCATCCGGCGCCCACGCATTCCGATCCGGGATGTGTCTGGTTGCGCGGGCTTTTGGTGGACATCGCGCAATCGCTTGGGCCGCTGGAATGAAAGAAGCTGCGAAGCCGCGAAGCTTCGTAACTGCGAAGCGGACACCAACGGCAAATGCTCACACGGATGAACACGGATTTAACGGATTACACGGATAAGACAAAGCTGCGAAGCTGCGGAGCGAGTGCCGGAGGCACGGAAGTATGCCGGGCTATTATCAACCGTGCCGCAAAAGACGCGGCACTCTGGCATTCGCGATCTGTAAGCCTTATACGCGACAGGCAATAGGCAAACGGAACAACAGCCAGCTTCCGGCTACCGGCCACCAGCTTCCGGTTGAGCAGCGATGACGAATCGCCACCCGCTACCACCCCGCCTGGCGCATCCGCTCCTGGATGAGCGCGCTGTAGCGCGTCATGCGGTCGGGTCGTCGCTTGAGGGGCGACGGCAGAATGGCGGCGAGTTCGGCCGACTGTTGCCGGTCGAGATTCCGGGCTGAGCTTCGGTACCAATAGCGGCAGGCCGACTCCGCACCGTACACACCAGGTCCCCATTCGACAACGTTCAGGTAAAGCTCAAGAATGCGCCGCTTGCCGAGAACCAGTTCGGCCACCGGGACAAGCGTGGCCTCGGCGCCCTTGCGCAGGATCGAGCGGCCGGTTCCAAAGAACAGGTTTTTTACCAGTTGCTGCGTGATGGTGGAGCCTCCGCGAAGGCGTCCGCCTTGCACATCGTCTTCAGCAGCGATTTCCATCGCGTGCCAATCGAATCCATGATGCTGGTAGAAGCGCGCGTCTTCCGCCGCGATGACCGCATGCTCGAGATCGAGCGAGATCTGGTTGAGCGGAACGAACGTGTATCGTTCGCGATACGGTCGGCGGTGAATCCAGGCCTGCGCGCGGCGCTCGATGTGCACCGTGGTGGTCGGTGGGTCGATCCAGCGAGCAGCCACAAGAGTCAGCGCCGCAAGAGTCCAAAGGAGAGCCACTCCGAGCACGAACCATCGAAAGGATCGGAGAAACCCTTTCCGAAATGGGGCCTTGGGGCGTCTCAGCGAACCCGCGTCGGTAAGAGATGTTGCAGGCGTGCTGCTCATGCTCGACGCCCCAACGCTACCATGAGTCCAGCGAAGCCGCGAAGCTTCGGAGCTGCGAAGCACAAGAAAGGCAACTGGCTTCGGCCTGCGGCCGCCGGCTGAAGTACTCAGCCAGAGCGCTGCCTACAGTCAACGCCAATATTCGCTGCTAATTCACTGACACCCATCTTTGCTTCAGGAGAAAAGCTGCGCTAACTCACAGCATGAGAACACGTTAAGCATTGAATTCCCTGGAATCGCTGCAACGTTCCCTGAGCACGAGGCAAAAATTGCGGATTTTGGGCAGAAATCGCGGAAATCAGGGTCTCAAAAAAAATTATTCGCTGTTAAATTCGCTGATGCAGGGAATTGGCAGACAGGAAAAGAAGCAGTCAGAAACGCAAATCCATCCGCTACCGCGGGACGGTACTGACCCCTGACACACACCTGTCCGCTACCGCGAGACGGTACTGACGCTTGGGCGACCCTCCTGTCTAGAATGCTTGTAAGACAACATGAACCTTCCCTTACAAGACAAACTGGCAATCGTCACAGGTGGCAGCCGCGGGATTGGTCTGTCCATAGCTGAGAAATTGGCGGATCTGGGAGCCGAGGTCGTTATCACTGCCCGCAATCAGAATGAGTTGGACAAAGTGGCGGCGCAGATTCGCAACAAGGGCACAAAGTGCGAAGGCATCCGTTGCGACGTGAGTTCCCTCTCCGATGTTGAGCAACTGGCAAAAAACTTGAGCGGCCGGCGCGAAAGACTCAAGATCATTGTCAACAATGCAGGTATTGGCGGATTCTCGGCTCCGTTGCACCAAACCAATCTCGAGACCTGGGAACAAATCATCAACACCAACCTGCGCGGCGTCTATTTGATGATTCGGGCGTTCGCGCCAATTTTGATCGCCAATAAAAGTGGCGACATCATCAATATATCTTCCCTGGCCGGCAAGAATGCGCTGCCCAATGGAGCCGCTTATGCCGCTTCGAAGTGGGGACTGAACGGATTGTCCTACTCCGCTGCGGAAGAGTTACGCGGCCACAACGTGCGGGTAACCGTGATCTGTCCGGGATCGGTGAATACCGATTTGAGTCCGCATGAGGGAAAAAATCCCAGCAAGATGTTGCAACCGGCAGACGTCGCGCATGTAGTTGCCATGGTAGTGACGCAAGCTCCGCAGTCATTCGCCAGCGAGATTCTGTTGCGCCCGTCGCAGAAGCCGTAAAACCAAAAGCAAGAGCGAACACCCCTCGGCTGCGCTCAGGGCAGGCTACGAAGACGATGTCAACCCTGGTCCAAAACGGAATCCCGCAGACGCTGCTGATCGATGCCGACGATACGCTCTGGGAGAACAACATCTACTTCGAGCGTTCTATCGCTGACTTCATTTCTTTCCTGAATCACCACGAATTCACTCCGGAGCAAGTGCGCGAACGTCTCAATCAGGTGGAGCGCGAATCCATCAAGACCCACGGCTACGGCCTGAAGAGCTTCGCCAATGCCCTGTGCAAAACCTTCGAATGCCTCAGCGTTGAGCCGCTGACACCAGAACTGCGGGAGCGCATTCATCAATTCGCGCTGCGCATCGCGGAACACCCGGTGGAAATCATTATTGACGTTCCCGAGACCCTTGCTTATCTCACCACGCAACGCCACCATCTGATCCTTATGACTAAGGGTGCGCCCGCCGAGCAGATTGCCAAAATCGAACGATCGGGACTTAAGGAGTACTTTGCGGCTGCCGAAGTAGTAGCCGAGAAGACAGCATCGGCTTACAAGGACGTGGCAGAAAAGTACGGTTTGGACCGCGATGTGACCTGGATGGTTGGAAATAGTCCCCGTTCCGATGTGAATCCTGCCTTAGAAGCCGGCTTCCACGCCGTCTTTGTGCCTCATGACATGACTTGGGTCCTTGAACACGAGGAGCTTGGTTCGCCTCTGCGACCCGGACAGAAACTATTGAAAATACAGCGATTCGGGGACCTCAAGAAGCACTTCTAAGGGGTTACTGCTGGGCAACTTTCATCCCCGATTGTGTTTAACTCAGGTGGGAACTGTTGTATTTTCAGCGAGAGACTGCCTTTTATGCGCCTCAATCAGAAGCTGTTTGCTTCCCTGCTTTTAATTCTGACCTTGATGTCCGCTCTGGGCGTCGTCGCCTCCGATAAGAAAAAGAAGAAGTCCAGGGATCAGGCCGCGGCTGCCGCCCTGCAGATGGACGAACAGAAGCGCGCAATCCATGTCCTAAACCGCTTCACATTTGGTCCGCGACCTGGCGACACGCAAAAACTTGAAGCCATTGGCATCGACAAATGGTTTGAGCAACAACTCCGTCCCGATAAGATCGACGACCCGGCGCTCGAAGCCCGCCTGTCTCCATTCCGCACCTTGAAGATGAATTCCACAGAGTTGGTGAGGAACTTCCCTCCGCCACAACTGATCAAGATGGTCGAGAACGGAAAAGCTTCGATTCCACGGGATGCCCAGGAAAAGGCGATCTACGAAGCTGCAATCGACCGAGAACGGCAGAAACAAGCCAAGAAGCAGGATGCCGCTGACACGCAAAACAATACTCAGAATGACGCCGGCAATGCTCAGCCGAATGGCCGCCGACCTGGTCGCAACCTAGAGGACAAGATGTATGCCTCTCTGAATGCAGACGCGCTCATGGACGAACCTCCCGACCAACGATTCAAGGACTTGATGAAAATGGGTCCGGACGACATGCGATCGGTGGCGCAATCGCTGAACCAGCAGGACCGCGAGCGATTGGTCGATGGCTTCACCCCACAGCAGAAGGAAACGCTGCTAGCTCTGGTGAATCCCCAGCTAGTGGTTCAGGGCGAGCTCATGCAGGCGAAGTTGCTGCGCTCCATCTACAGCGAACGCCAGCTCGAAGAAGTGATGACCGACTTTTGGATGAATCACTTCAACATCTTCATTAACAAAGGAGCCCCAGAACATTATTTCCTCACGTCTTACGAGCGGGACGTTATCCGCGCACACGCACTTGGCAAATTCAAAGATCTCTTGGTTGCCACCGCCAAAAGCCCCGCGATGCTGTTCTATTTAGATAACTGGCAGAGTATTGGACCAAATTCCGATGTAGCGAAGAATGGCGGCCGTCCGAATATGCGGCCGGGCCATTTCGGCCGCGGTCCTTTCGGCATGATGGTCTATTATCCGCCGCGGCAGAGACCGAACCAAAACCCTCAGAATCAGCAGCAAAAAGCCAAGCGTCCCAGCGGTCTGAACGAAAACTATGCGCGTGAGGTGATGGAGCTACACACGCTCGGCGTAGGCAATTACACGCAAAAGGATGTCACCGAATTAGCCAAGGTTCTTACGGGATGGGGCATCGACAAACCTCAGCAGGGTGGCGAATTCCGATTCAACGAGCACGCTCACGAGCCTGGAAAGAAGTATGTGCTGGGCAAAGAATTCAAAGAGGACGGCGAGAACGAAGGCATGAAAGCGCTGGAAATGCTTGCTCACTCTCCGACCACGGCACAGTTCATTTCGCGAAAGTTGGCCGTTCGCTTCGTTTCGGACAATCCGCCAGAATCTCTTGTCCAGCGCATGGCCCAGACTTTCACCAAGACGGATGGCGACATCAGTGATGTGCTACGAACGATGTATCAGTCACCGGAGTTCTGGGCGCCCGAGGCCTATCGCGCCAAGGTGAAGACGCCGTTCGACTTCGTGGTTTCGGCTGTGCGTGCTTCGGGAGCCGACGTCGAACACGGCCAGGCTCTGATTCAGCAATTGCAAAAGCTAGGCATGCCGCTCTATGGAATGCAAACGCCCAACGGATACTCAATGAAGGCTGACGCGTGGGTGAACTCTGCTGCATTGTTGAGCCGCATGAACTTTAGTCTGGCTCTCGCGGCTGGGAAGCTGCCGGGAGTTCAGTGGGATCCTTCGGCAACTGTAGAGAGCGCGCAGCTTCCAAACGATCCAACCGGAGCATTGGCGAACTTCGAGAATCTGCTGCTGGATGGGGATGTCTCCAAGCAGACTCACACGACGATTCTGAATCAATTGAACGATCCACAAGCAGCGGCACGCAACAGCGTTCCGGCTGCCCAAGGCACAAATCTGCGGCTGATAGCCGGATTGCTCCTGGGCTCACCGGAATTTCAGCGTCGATAGTTCCTGCAACTTACTGTTGATTTCGTGGTTTGAGAAAGTTAAGGAGTTCGGTATGGCAATCACGAGAAGGGCATTTCTAAAGGGCGGCGCCCTGGCAATGGTCGGCACTGCTGCGGTGCCGAGCTTTTTGGCCCGCGCTGTATATGGATCTACAGCTTCCGTTACCGGCAAGAAGCGGCTCGTAGTGCTCTTCCAGCGTGGAGCCGCCGATGGACTCAATATCGTAGTGCCCCACGGCGAGCAAGCCTACTACGCGATGAGGCCAACCATCGCAATCCCGCGTCCTTCAAGTGCCCAACTCTCAGCCATCGATCTCGACGGATTCTTCGGACTGCATCCTTCGATGGAAGCTTTCAAACCGTTGTGGGACCAGGGCCATCTTGCCATCATCCACGCCGCTGGCTCGCCCGACGAAAGCCGCTCGCACTTCGATGCCCAGGACTTTATGGAGTCTGGGACACCAGGAGTGAAATCCACCGAAGACGGCTGGCTGAACCGCGCTATGCAGACTCTCGGCGCGAACCAGCAGCATTCTCCATTCAGCGCGATTGCGCTTAGTACAGCGATGCCGCGCACTCTTGCCGGAAAATTCCCTGCCGTAGCCATCAGCAACATCAACGACTTCGGCGTTGGCGGACGCAATCCGAATGCCGCCCCCATCAGCAATACCTTCGAAGCCATGTACGCGCAATCAGTAGATAGCGTGTTGCACGGAACCGGACAGGAAACCTTTGAAGCGGTGAAGATGCTTAAGGCTGCCGACCCAGCGCGTTACACTCCCGCTCCGGGCGCGAATTATCCACGCGGCCGATTTGGCGACAGCCTCCGGCAGGTTGCTCAACTGCTGAAAGCTGATCTCGGCGTCGAGGTTGCATTTGCCGATATCGGAGGATGGGACCACCACGTGAACGAAGGCAACACCCAAGGCCAACTTGCCAATCTGTTGCGGGAGTTTTCGCAGTCAATTGCCGCGTTCTGGAACGACTTAGGCGATCTGGCGGAGAGCACTGTGCTGGTTTCCATGTCCGAGTTCGGACGCACCGCTCGCCAGAACGGCACCGGCGGCACCGATCATGGACACGCGAACGTGATGTTCGTTGTGGGTGGACCGGTTCGCGGCGGCAAAGTCTATGGGCGCTGGCCGGGACTCGAGCAATCGCAATTGTGGGAAGGCCGCGACCTCGCCCTTACCACCGACTTCCGCCAGGTGCTGGGAGAGATGGTCTATCGCCATCTAGGGAATCGCGATCTCGCGGAAGTATTCCCCGGCTTTCAAAGCAACTCAAATAGATTCCTGCGGATTTTGGGATAGCATTGCTCTAACGAGATTCGAGGCGCGGCTTGGCCGCGCCTTTCTTATTGACGAGTTCCGTTTTCCGCACGCTAGAATCTGTCCTCACCTAGAAAGCAATCGCTGGAAGGATGATGTTTCAGAGAACTGCTTTCAATTACGCGGTGTCTAATGCCCAGCGAGCAGATCTCTAAAGCCGCTCTGCGAATCTGTGGAATCTGGAAGTGCAACTCTCGCCAACGCAGTAAGCAGGATGAATCCCATTTCTTCAAGAGAAACTACAACATCTTGCCGCAGCTTCTCTGAAAGAAAAGTTCTGCAAGAATTTTTTTTCTGGTTCATCACATTTTTTTCTTTTGCGCAAGTGATTCGACGTTCATTGTCCTCGAAGTTATCTCCGAACTCGTTGACAAAACTTCCGTGACGGTTAGAATACGAATGCTTCCTCTCACTTCTGAGTAGCAAATCATCTGAACTTGAGCGCTGTGTTGACCCAATCCGAGCTATCCGCATTGACGTTGCATGCTCGGGGCAAAGTGCGCGACATCTACGCGGTTGGGGACGACCTGCTTTTCGTCGCTTCCGACCGAATCTCGGCCTTCGACCACATCCTCCCGACAGAAATTCCCGATAAGGGAAAGGTGCTGACGCAGCTCTCATTGTTCTGGTTCGATTTCCTGCGCGATGTGGTTTCCAATCACGTGATTACTGCGCGGGTTGAGCAGTATCCCGAGTCTTTGCGGGATTTTGCCGGGCAGCTTCGTGGGCGTTCGATGCTGGTGCGGCGCGCGAACATGTTTCCAGTGGAGTGTGTCGCTCGCGGATATCTCTCCGGCTCCGGTTGGAAGGAATATCAGAGGGCTCAGTCGATCTGCGGCATTCGCCTGCCTGCTGGGCTGCGGGAATCCGGCCGTCTGCCTGAGCCGATCTTCACTCCGGCAACCAAATCCACTACTGGCCACGACATCAATATTCCATTTGGTGAAATGGTCAGACTCGTTGGCCGCGATTCGGCAGAAAAGCTTCGAGATCTCACGCTCCGCATCTATTCACTCGCGGCGGAGCACGCAAGGAATCGAGGCATCATTATTGCCGACACCAAATTCGAGTTCGGTTCGGTGGATTGCAACATCACGCTGGCTGACGAAGTGCTCACCCCGGACTCCTCGCGCTTCTGGCCGGCTGAGAGTTACCGGCCCGGCGGAGCGCAGCTCTCTTACGACAAACAGTTCGTGCGTGATTACCTGGAATCGATCCACTGGGACAAGAATCCTCCGGCTCCCGCGCTGCCTGAGGAAATAGTTCACAAGACGCGTGAAAAATATATCCAAGCATTTCGCCAACTCTCCGGCAAGGAGCTTGAAATATGACGCTCTTTGATGTGGGGATCGTGGCCATCATCGTGCTGTCGATTTTGCTGTCGGCCGCTCAAGGTTTTCTGTACGAGATCTTCTCTCTGGCCGGAGTGGTTCTCGGATACTTGAGCGCGGTCTGGGGGTATCACCGGTTGTCGGGGTTGTTTCGTCCATACGTCAATGCTACGCAGTACGCGGACATCGCCGCGTTCCTGACCATCTTCTTTGCCATTCTCATCCTCGCCGGCATGATGGGACGCCTGGCGCGATGGGCAATGAAGGAAGTAGGACTGCGTGGCATCGATCGGGTTCTCGGAGGAGCTTTCGGGCTCGTCCGCGGCGTCGCTATCGTCACTGTCGGCGTGCTTGCCATTGCCGCATTTGCTCCTGACAATCAGGCGCTTTCTCGTTCCAGCCTGGGCGGATACTTCCTCGTGGCCGCTCGCACTGCGACTTGGGTAGCGCCGTATGAGTTGCGATCCCGCGTGCGCTCCGGAGCGCAGGCGATCGCCAACTTGCAGGGCAATGCGGAGATGCGCGCCGAAACGGGCAAGAAGGCTGCTCCGGAAGGGACAGCCAAGTAGATTCATCGTTCATACCCTGCGGCCGTTGCGGCTGCATGCAGTTGACTCGATTACTGGCATGCTTTGGAGGCTCTGTGAAGAACCAGCTAGAGGCACTCGTTGCGCAGATGCACGAGTCGGGCATTCTCTATTCGGAGGCAGTTCGCGAATTCAAGAAGCGTTTCATCATGAATGTGCTCGACCGCAATCATGGAAACCAGAGTAAGGCAGCGCGCGAACTTGGAATGCATCGCAATACCTTGAGCCGCACGATTTCGGAGTTAAACCTCGATTTGAATGAGCTGCGCAACGGCGCTCGCCGTCCACCGCGCAGCGCCCGCCCCGAGCCGGAGACCATGGAGAAAAAAGCTGTACGATGATGGAATGAGTCCAAGGCCCAGCGGCATAATCGCTGACCAAAGAATCAACGGCACCGAGGGCAAACGGGAGCAAGCATCGACTCAGCAGTTGAAGACTGGCTGGGCTGGCGCGGAGAGGACTGATCGACTCTCATCGTGCGTCAGCCATGTCCGGTCTGGTTTTGACTGGACGGCTGCGGACGCCTATCTCTTTGACATTGATGGCACGCTGCTGAACAGTCGCGACGCGGTGCACTATCATGCATTCCATCGCGCCGTCGAACAGGTTTTTGGGCTGGAGCTTCGGCTGGACGGCATTCCGGTGCACGGAAACACCGATGTCGGAATCCTGCAAGCTTACCTGCAGACGGCCGGCGTTCCGGAAAGCCATTGGCGCGCTCAACTGCCCAAAGTACTCGACGTGATGAGCTCCGAGGTCGAGCGCAACGCCGATGATCTGCGGCCGGAACTCTGTCCCGCGGTACTCGAATTGATTCAGAGGCTGCGTGCCGAGGGGAAGTTGTTGGGCGTCGCCTCCGGCAACCTCGAGCGAGTGGGATGGGCCAAGCTGCGAGCCTGTGGCCTGCGCGATTACTTCTCGTTTGGCGCCTTCTCCGGCAGGCTGGAGAAACGCGACGACGTGATCGCCCACGGGGTCGAACAGGCGCGGGCAATCCGAGGCTCCGGCGCGAAGGTTTATGTAGTAGGCGATACGCCAGCCGATATTCGCTCAGCTCACGCCAACGGCATCGCAGCCATCGCCGTGGCCACCGGAATCTACGGAATCGACGAACTGCTCTCTCACGCTCCCGACATGTGCGTTTCCTGCTGCGCCGACCTGCTGACCACGTAGCCGAGTTCGTCGGTTGCCGCAGGTCGCGTCTTTTCTTCCAACCGCAACTTGAAACCCGAAACTTGAAACCCCGTTGTTTTTGGCTTTCCGTGTCCCCAGCACCAATGACCGTCGACGGATCGATTGCCTTGCCTTGAAGCTGGCGGCTTAGCGGCTTGGGAACTTAGCAGCTTCTTTTGGCTGTTGGCCTGTGCTTTAGCTGAGTGCTGAGTGCTGAATGCCTATTTCCGAGATGCTGAAATATTCATCTAACAAGCTGCGCTTTTGCACGTCTTTCTATCCGAGTAAACTTTCAGTCCCGAATGCGAGTTGGCGGGAATGAACACGGTCTTTCAAGATCTGAAATACGGTCTGCGTGTGATGGGCAAGAACCGCGAGTTCACTGCGGTGGCGGTTCTAACCCTGGCCCTCGGCATCGGCGCCGCGACCACGATCTTCAGCGTCATCGACAACGTCCTTTTAAATCCCTTCCCTTACGTCGATGCGCAGCGCATCGTGATGATCACGATCCACAACACCGCCGACAACCGTCCCGGGGGACGTTCGGCGTTTCGTGACGCCGAATTTCTCGACTTACAGGAGCAGAACCACGTTTTCGACGCGGTAATCGGTGGCTCCGGCCAGGATGTACTCTACTTCAACGGCCAAGGCACCGAGCAGTTTGACGGAGGGCTGACAACCCCGAATATGTTTCAGGTGCTCGGCGTTCCAGCCTTGCTTGGCCGCACGCTGCTGCCCGACGATGCCAAACCAGGCGCTCCTCCCGTCTTCCTGATGGCTTACAAGCTGTGGGCCACTCGTTTCAATCTCGACCCCAGGATCGTTGGCCGCATGTTTATTTTGAACAACGTTCCGACGACCCTGATCGGAGTGATGCCGCCGCGCTTCACCAAGCTGGGATCCGATGTCTGGATTCCGGTTGTGCCCGACCGTTCCCGATCCGAAAAAGACGGGCACTTTTACATGTTCCAGGCTCATCTCAAGCCGGGCGTCACGCTGCGCCAGGCACAGGCGGATGTGAACGTGATCGCGCACCGCCTGGCCCAGATCTATCCAAAGAACTACCCCAAACAGTTCAGCGTGGAGATCGACACCTGGGTGGACCGGCTCGTCGGGCAATTCGGCAAGACGCTCTATACGCTGGCTGCAGCCGTAGGTTTATTGCTGCTGATTGCGTGCAGCAATGTCGCGAACATGCTTCTGGCGCATGGCTCGGCGCGGGAGAAGGAGATGGCGATTCGCGCCTCGGTGGGCGCCAGCCAGGGAAGACTGGTCCGGCAACTGCTGATCGAGAGTTTCATATTGGCACTCGGCGGCGCTTTCGCTGGATGCATGTTGGCCTTCGCCGGCGTGAAGATCCTGGTGAGATTCATTCCTCAGGACACCATCCCTCACGAGGCCGTCATCGGGCTTAATCTGCCGGTCCTTGCCTTTTGTGTGGTGGTCTCGATTCTTACCGCGGTGCTGGCCGGGCTGGCTCCGGCACTGCAAACTGCCCGGCTCGACATCGTAGAGCGTCTGAAGGATTCTGCCGGTACGCTTAGCGTCGGATTCCGGCGCGGCAAGCTGCGCAGCAGCCTGGTCGTGGCCGAGGTGGCGCTGTCGCTGGTTCTGCTGGCCGGAGCGGGATTGCTGATGCGCAGTTTTGTTGCCTTGCAGGAAGTCGATCTCGGGCTTAGGCCCGACAACATTCTTGTGGCGCGCATCCCTCTACCGCGCGGCCAATACACCACGGCAGCGGCCAAACAACAATTCTTCCGCTCGCTTCTGGAGCGCGTCTCGGCATTGCCCGGAGTTGTCTCCGCAACCGAAACCAGCACGCTGCCACCCTATGGAGGTATCCCGAGCGAGATTGAAATTTCAGGCAAGACGCATTCCGACAAGTGGGATGCCATCTTCCAACTGGTGAGTGAAGGCTACTTTCGCACGCTCGGAATTCGTCAGCTCCGCGGGCGCACTCTCTCCGAAGTGGAAGTGAACGATGCGCGCAAAGTCGCCGTGATCAATCAGACGCTGGCGAGAAAGTACTTCGGGCAAGACGATCCTATCGGTCGAAGCCTGACGCTGAAGATGCTCGGCACGGAAATCACTCCTCCGGTCACCGATCCGGTATTCGAGGTTGTGGGCATCGTTGCCGACGCAAAGAATCAGGGCATTCAAGAGCCACCGCGTCCTGAAGTGTTCATTCCTTACACCATCTCCGGCTCGTTTGAGCGCGGCATTCTGGTTCGGACAGCGCGCGATCCTCTCGCCATGCTCGACACCCTGCGCAAGGAGATTTGGTCGGTCGATCGCAACGTGGCGCTTACCATGACGGGAAGTCTGGACGACTATCTCAAGCGCTTCACCTATGCCGAACCGCGCTTTAGCCTGATTTTG
>Ga0307479_10002044_pt1 | contig 18376 bp, 14 predicted proteins | sample atmos_gasesECM4C_FD_203743 | JGI IMG/M metagenome (GOLD analysis project Ga0307479, IMG submission 203743) | Hardwood forest soil microbial communities from Morgan-Monroe State Forest, Indiana, United States - atmos_gasesECM4C_515 | ecosystem: Environmental > Terrestrial > Soil > Temperate... | reverse complement strand
GCGAATGAAATGACCAGCCGGCCCTTAACCATGTGCGCCCTCCCTCACGAGTTGAACTGCTCAGTCGCTCGTGCACTATTTGACCGGAACAAATTTCTGAATCCGCTCACCGGTAGTGACCTCGCCGGTGTAGATATTTCCATGAGAATCTGCGGTGGCTACGTGCAGCGTGCGAAAATCTCCCGGCTCATGCCCAAGGTGCCCGAACCAGCCGGCCACGCTGCCGTCATTGCGATTGAGAATGTAGACTTTGCTGTCCATTATGGACGAGACAAACAGATATTTCTGCTGAGGGTCTGGCGAGAAATCGATCGAGCCGACCGTGCCACTGCCGCTACTAATCGACACCGGAAATTCCTTCACGAACTTCCCTTGCTTCGTGAACACTTGGATGCGGTCCCCGCCCCGGTCGCAGACGTAGACGAAACCATCTTTTGAGGCATGCACGCAGTGCACCGGCTGCCGGAACTCCTTGGCCGGTGGATCGCCGGGCTTGCGTGGTGGCAAAGGATCATTGCTAATCTGGTCCAAGGACGTCCCGTACGCTCCCCACCCCCGCTTGAACGCGCCAGTGTCGGTGTCGTAAACAATGACGCGCTTATTCAAATAGCCGTCCGCAATGTAAATTTCGTGAGCGTCCTCATCCAACTCCGCACCAGCCACCCCGCGCAGCAGCAGCGACGTCTGCTGGTTATCCTCTTGTTGCTTCCCAGTCTCGTCCGGAGAAAGCTTGGGCCCGCGATGACCAAAATCGGAGATGAATTTCCCGTCCGCCGTAAACTTCAATAATGTATCTCCGGCCGTCGCTCCTCCGATCCAGACGTTCCCGGCTCGATCCGTGAAAATGGTATGTTCCGAACGCGGCCACCCCGGCACCGAGTCTGGCACGCCCCAGGACCGCAGCAGGTTTCCTTCCGTATCGAATTCCAATACGGCCGGCGGTTGTATGCAGCATTCTGCCGTAGGAGGATTCAGCAGGGCGAAGCTTTCGCCTTTGTCGAGATCGCGCGGACGATTTAGCACCCAAATGTGGTCATCTCTATCGACGAACATTCCGGTGACGCCCTGGATCGTCCAGTTGGGAGGCAGCCTCTTAGGCCAACTGCCATCGACCCGATACTGCACCCCATGCTTATCGATGGTTCCCTCCTGCGCTCGGAGTTCGGATACGGACAGAAGGAGAATGCAGCAGCTTAGTGCAATCCATAATGCCGAGGCTTTCACATGTGTTCTCTGATTACGCATCGCTTCCTCTCTGTAAATGTCGTCGGGGCCGAAACGACCTGAATATTCTGGAAGAACCTTCAATATCCCGTTCTCTACATCCGGCTGACTTCAAATGTCAAGCAGAGCCTCCAGCTCAGCGCTGCTGCTAGGTGTTTGGTACGGGGGGAATTCCTCGCCAATCCGTTCCCAGCCACAACTAGGAGCGTTCAAAGCCTACTGTCGTTGCCGAAGCCTTTCGTCTTCGCAAACCTCCTCCCAGTTGATCTCCGCGCCTGCTTTTAGTTGGAACTTGAGTTGAGTCGTCCACGCCTTTGTGTAGGCTTTGGGATCCTCAATCGTAATATCATCGATGAGGGTTCCGTGCTCAGGTCGCCGGAATCGTTCCATGATGTGCAGGCCATCGCTATGGGGATGTCCTACACGGTCGAGCCAGGTTTTGTCGTTGAATCCGATCACATCCACGACGAGTGCATCGCCCTTCCAGTTGCCGACCGAGTCGCCCATCCACAACGGAGGATCGATAAAATCATCGTGTCCGCGTCCATCCGTATAGATGTGGCGCACCAGACGGTCATACCCGTACGCGATGATCACTTCTTCTGGTGTTTGCAAAATTTCCATCGGCTTGTTTTGCAGATAAATCCGCGGCAGGCCCGGAGGAAAACAGCCATACACCGGATCGTTTGACTCTTGCGGGCCTGTCTTATGAGGCCCGAGAACCGGCTTCGCGGCCTTGTACTTTTCTTCGGCCCAAGCCGTCATCGGCGGCTCATCTTTAATGAATGCATAGCTGGAATACGACCCTGCGCCTGCGGGGATCTCCAGCACCCAAATTCCAGAGAGATCGGAAGCCGAGGACGTGGTGGAGGCTTCCACGCCTCCGAATTGCTGATTAACTTGGGCGAGGTTACGGCCAAAAGAAAAACTGAGCGCGACCCACAGGATCGAAACCACAAAGCGATTCCACATCCCTGGCGAACTCCTATCGCTGACTCACAGATGTCGCGAACGGATTCCGGTTTCAGCAGACTTACGGTCGCTATCTTCCCGCTTGACTTCGGCGTTTGCCGATGTTACACGCCGCCTATCGTTTAGGCCAGAATTCGTTTTAGAGAACACCCCGCTGGAGGAGCAAATGAATCGATTGCTGAGGTTTTCCACATTCTCGCTCGTTTTGCTCCTGGGCACTTATCTGGCTCTGGCGCAGCAAGCGCCGCAGTCAAAAGCGCCACAGCATCCCATGACGTTCTTCGTCACAAGCATTCCAATCGGCAACGGCGGCAATCTCAGGGGACTGGCGGGAGCCGATGCTCATTGCCAAGCGCTGGCGACTGCAGCAGAAGCAGGTGATCACACCTGGCATGCTTATATGAGCACGCAAGCTCAGGGCGACCAGCCGGCTGTCAATGCCCGCGATCGCGTCGGGCAGGGTCCTTGGTATAACGCCAAGGGAGAAATGATCGCTCGCGATCTCGCCACGTTGCACGGAGACACCCTTGAACTGGCGCGCCTCGGCAATAACATCACTAAGCTCACCGCGCTAACCGAGAAAGGCGACATTGTGCCCGGCCTGAATGACAACCCGGATCCCAAAGACCGAACCTGGGCATATGCATCTACGCACCCCAACTCCAATCGCCACGAGATGCTGACGGGTTCACAAACAGACGGCCGCGCCTACACCGATCATAACGATCACACCTGTAGCAATTGGACAAGCAACGCCGCTGGTCATGCACAGGACCTCCGCAATAATCCCGGTCCTGCCGGGCAGATTGGACTTTCTGATCGCAATGGCGGCGGCAATGGATCGTGGAATTCGTCGCACGGCACCAGGGGCTGCAGCCAGGAGGATCTGGCATTCTCGCATGGCGTCGGGCTTTTCTACTGCTTCGCCATCAATTGAAATCGCCGCGCGCGAGGCGCCCCGCCGTCACCGAGTTATCATTGCGGTGAGCGGCGAAAATCCGGGGCATAGCAAGGAGAGTGCCGTAAACGCGGGAAATATGCAGGACCTGGCAACAAACGCAACCGGCGTCGCACGAATGGAACCCTCGAGCTTAACATTTTCGCAGGAGGCCGCCAGCGGCCGCACGCTCGGTTACGTGGTGCTGCGTGTTTGTCTGGAGTTTGCGTTCATGCTGCACGGCGTGGCACGCATCTTCTTTGGATATTTCCACCCTTACCTCACCGAATACACGAACCGCTTCGTGGGCAGCCCGTTGCCGCTGGTTGTGGCCAAAGATTTTCTGGCTGTCCTGCCGTTCGTCGAGGCGGTGCTCGGTTTCCTGTTGCTCATCGGACTCGCCACACGCTACGCGTTGTGCCTCTGCGGGTTCATCATGCTTTGTCTTCTTTTCGGAACTTGCCTCCGTCAGGATTGGAACGGGGCACAAACCGAGCTCATCTACACCTTCCTTTTTGCTTATCTCCTAATGAACATTGAATGGAATCGTTGGTCGATCGACGAATTTCGGCAGTCACGGAAATGAAGCAAGCACAAACCGGCCGTGCACAAGGATAAAGATTGAAATCAGCTGCTCAAAGCCTCTAAGCAGCGAACGAGGAAACGCAAATGACAATGACGACGCGATCTCTTGTTGCCGCCCTCATGTTGCCTATGGTCTTTGGCGCGTACCTATTGCTTGCTCAAGAGGAGGGGGCCCGGCAAAATCCTCCGCAACGGCATCCGATGACTTTCTTTGTAACCAGCGCCGGAATCGGCAAAGGCGGCGATCTCGGCGGATTGGCCGGAGCCGACGCCCACTGCCAGGCGCTGGCCGCCGCGGTCGGAACCGGAAATCATACCTGGCACGCCTATCTGAGCACGCAGGCTCGCGGCGTTCAGCCGGCCGTCAATGCCCGCGATCGCATCGGGCAGGGTCCTTGGTACAACTCGAAAGGCGCCGCCATCGCGCAGGATCTTTCTGACCTGCATGGCGATACCGTGGAAGAAGCCCGTCTCGGCAGCAATCTCTTTAAGCAATCAGCGCTGAATGAAAAGGGACAGGTGGTGAACGGCGCAGCCGACACCCCTAACACGCACGACATGCTAACTGGCTCACAGCCTGATGGGCGCGCCTACACAGACAGTGCCGATCACACCTGCAACAACTGGACGAGCAGTTCCTCCGGCAGTGCGCAAGTGGGCCACTCCGACCGCACCGGCGGTGGCAACACCTCTTGGAACTCGTCCCACGCGACCAGGGGCTGCAGTCAGCAGGATCTGGAGAGCACGGGCGGCGCGGGGCTTTTCTATTGCTTCGCCATTGACTAAAGCTCCGCAGATCGAATGGACATCGAAATTACCCAGGTGATGGTTACAGATTTCCCCTTCTTCTGGGCCTTTCTATGGTGGTTAACTGATGAAATTAATTGAAAGCCGCCACTAGCTGGGTTCACAAAATGGGCCGATCTTCAGGGAATGAGGCACATCGAGAAAGAAGAGAGGAAATCAAATGAAGGCCGCTGTCATAAGGAAACCGGGCGCGACGCCGTTGTTCGCAGACTTTGACGACCCGGTGCCGCAAGTTGACGAAGAATTAATTGTCGTTACCGCGTCAGCTTTAAGCCACGTCACGAAAAGCCGAGCTTCAGGTTCACATTACACCTCCCCTGACAGCCTTCCTGCGGTCGTTGGGATCGATGGCGTTGGCCGGACTCAAAATGGCCGGCGCGTCTATTTCGTAATGCCCGAAGAACCGTTCGGCGGGATGGCCGAAAAGGTCGCGGTGAGGACAGATCAGTGCATTCCGCTTCCGGCGGATGTGGATGACATCACCGCTGCTGCAATAGCAATTCCGGGGATGTCTTCCTGGGCTGCGTTAAAGGAACGGGCACATCTGACCGCCGGGGAGAACGTACTGATAAACGGCGCCACGGGAATGTCAGGACGCCTGGCCGTGCAAATCTCCAAGTACATGGGAGCGAAGAGAGTCATTGCGACTGGCCGCAACCTTGAAGCTCTGGAACAATTGAAGGGCATCGGCGCGGACGCAACTGTCCCGCTTACTGGATCCCCAAAGGAGTTGGAGTCGGCGTTCAAGGAGCAGTTTGGCGGCGAAGGCGTTGATATCGTTCTGGACTATCTCTGGGGACAAAGCGCCGAAATCCTGATTATGGCGGCGGCAAAGGCAGGCAAGGATGCTGTGCCCATCCGATTCGTTCAGATCGGAGCACTTAGCGGCGGCAACATTACATTGCCAAGTGCTGCCCTGCGCTCGTCCGCATTGGTCTTGATGGGCAGCGGCATCGGAAGTATCTCCCTCAAAGGCTTGGTCGGCGCGATTAGCGGTGTGCTGCAAGCCGTAGTACCCGGCAAGCTGAAAATCGAAACCAAAGCTGTGCCCTTGACCGACGTCGAAGATACATGGAACAAAGACAGCGGCACTTCGCGCGTCGTCTTCGTGTGAGAAGGCCCGAGGCGCTCGCCGTTGAGAATCGCCATGGGTCTCCGCCTGAATTGGCGCCAATGATACCGTGCTGGTACTTGCTGGAGTTAATTTTCTTGGGGGTCCATACTTGGAACAGGGGGGACCTGGCGGCCCCCCCTTTGTCACGTTTGCTTCTAGCGTCGCAACGTGTAATCAGCGTCGCAGGCGTTGTGCACCGCGTGTGCGGTGCGATTTCAAGGACCCTCTACTACTGTGTCTCTGTTCTAAGCCCGGTGGAGTGGACGAACTCCCAACGGAGTTAGATGATGCAAAAAAGCGCTGCTTCGAAGCCTCACTTGAATGGGTGACACAGACTTCTGTCAACGGTAAGCAGGAGGGCGTGCTGCGACTCGGATACGCGGATACTGATGTTTCATCCCGATACATTGTAAGCTTTGCCCGTGCGCACGACGTAGCCGGTTGCCGGACGCAGCCCTCCGCCGGGCGGCAGCCGTCTGGCAGTGCGACATTCGGGAGGTGTAAGCCATGCCACTCTTTGATTTTCGGTGTCGATCCTGTGGCAGAGTGTTCGAAGCACTCGTGCGCACCTCAGACGTACCGCACTGCCCCTCGTGCGAAGGCTCAAAACTTGAGCAACTGCCGTCGATGTTTTCAGTCAGCTCGCTGGAAATCACAAAGGCGAGGGTTCGTACTGCTAAGAAGGAGAGGCGCCGAAGCCGGGCCTACCGGGACAAGATCATAGCCCAGCGAGAAACCAAGCACCACGACTGATGCGTCCCCCAAGCGTGGCTAGGTGGTGCTGTCCAGAATGTGCTCATTCGTTGCGCTGGTCGGTGAACAGATCGACGGAGCCTAAACCCGGCGAGCCTTCAATCTGCGGCTGGTGTGCTGTGTTCGTGGTTTTCACAGACGAGATGACGCCGCGTGCGATGGACTGGCCTGACTGGTGTTTGCTCACTCATGCAAAGAAGAGGAATTTAGTGGTAACGCGAGCAGTGATCCTGACACGCATTCGCGCGACACAGCAATAAACCAGGCTCTCTGGCAGTGATGCTCTATCTGAAATGTCGCCACAGCCATGATTAAACGAAAATGCCGATGATTTCGCAAACTCAAATCCAGGGCAAACGTCGGGCACCTCGATACTATCTTGGTGGGGTTGTCGAACTCACTGATCTTGACTCTGGACGAATGAAAGTAGCGTTGGTTCGGGCAGTGAGCTTGTACGGGTGCTTTGTCAAGACGGAGATGCCGGTCAAGAGGGCTGCTAGAGTCGCTCTCAAGATTGCACATTCTGGAACTCAGATTTCCGCAATGGGTCGCGTTGTAAATCGTGTTGTTGGAAATCAAAGCACCCGTGGTCTCGGAATCGAGTTCACTGAAGTTAACTCCATGGATAAGGAACGTCTGGAAGCGTGCCTTATTGAGTTGGCGGCCGCCCAGAAATTACCGCCTGTTCCTAGTCCGTGAATGCCCCTGAGTCTGACCCACAACGGCGGCAATTGTTCAATCAACGTGGACGTGTTTGGCAGGGGTGAGCCAGAAATCCGGGGCAGGCTGCAAGAATTCTATCCCCACTTCCGTTCGGCCTGCGTAACACCGACCAAGGTTGGTTACCCGACCTCTTCGTTCCGCCCAATTCTCAGGATTGTGGATGATTAGCATCTGGCCTATTTTCACCTTCGCAGCTAAAACTACGAGGACTCCATGGGCGTTAAGAGAACATGTACAAGTCTGTTCTTGAAACCCACCCGCATCTCCGCAAACTATGAGCGCTAGGCGGATATATAAGCGAGTGCTGCGACGATGCTTGACATATGCAGGAGGTCCAGCCTCAGCAGACATAACGCCTCGCACTTTAGGCCCACAATTGGTTATTGGGATTGAGGTTTTAGTGAAGGTAATCCGAATCGCTACCGAAGTAAACAAGGCCGCTAGTTTGCTGTGTTCAATAGAGAACATCGCGAGCTAAACCGACTTATGGCCAATGCCAAGCGACGCAAGTTTGATGTTGTGCTTGTCTGGAAGCTGGACGCTTCGGACGCTCACCGCGCCATCTCGTGAACGCGCTTGCTGAATTTGAGTCTATCGGCATTGCATTTGTCTCTCTGCGCGACAACCTGGACCTGAGCGCTGCGAGCGACGGCTCGTTCAACATCGTTGGCGCGAAGGCGTAGGGAACGCGGAGCTTCCTACTCTGCGTCGCGAGCGCTCTGCGAATTGACAAATTTGCACACGTCTTTGACTGCGTTACTGAGGAGCACGGTGGAGGTGCCGTAGACGGCTCGGCCGCCCTTACGGAATACAGTGAACTTGTAGTTGCCCGACCAGCCCCACGCCTCAAGCATGAAGTCGGACTTCGTCGAGTCGAGAACGAAGGAGACGTTCGGGCACTTGTCCACAATATGCTTCATGATGTCAGCGCGCGGAACGGTGGAAGCGGGAGACAAGACGAGTTTCACCGGCTTGGGTTCCGCCCCGATGCCCGAGGCGACCGCCAGCAGCAACATCGTGTAAACGAGCTGGATCTTTTTCGTGGCGGGCCTCGTCGCCATAGGGAGATTTCCGAAACAGTCAATGTGACGCGAACTGGACGCCGATGGTTGCCGCCGCCACTATCCGCATCATGGCCAAACCGCTCGCACAACTGGTTGGGGTTGTGTGAAGCAAGACTGACGCAAACTTACAATTTTCACTGCTGCAGGTTCATACGGCGCAGTAGGTCTGCGAAGCGCGGGTCCGAGCGCAGCGGATCAAACAGTTGATTCTTGCAGACTCAGAGCACAATTCCGATGCATTCAACGGAGCAGTAATAATCCGTTGGCGAATAGCGTTGATCTCTGTTCGGCAGCTTACCTAGATCCCGCGCAGCTTGTAGAAGGTGCCGCCGAGTGTGATTTCGGTGAGCTGTGCTGCTGTTAACGCCGAGAAGAATTACCCGCCCCGGCATACAGGAATTGGCTATTCATCTGTCCTTTACCTCGTTATACGCTTCGGTGATGAACCGGTTTTTGCTCGCTGGCGTGTCACCTTTCGTTGTCGCGTCATACGCAGCGGTCAGGTTCGCAGCTAGAATATCATCCAGCGATTTGCCCTGATCGACCAACTTCTTCGTCTTTGCCAGGATATCGACGACCATTGCGCGATAGGGGAGCAGGTCAGCCTTCTTTACCAGCGTGCCGTGACCAGTGATGAGCGTCGTGTCGGGACCAGCAGTCTTCACGATCATGTCGATCGCGGTGATCATGCCCCTGAGCGAGCCGCCATTGGCCTGATCGGCAAACGGATAACCGAAATTGCGGTAGAAATCGCCGATATAGATCGCGTTCGCATGCTGGAACCGGATGACCGTGTCGCCCCCGGTATGAGATGCCGGAACCGGAATAAAATCGACCACTTCTCCGTTCAGATGGATGGTCACAGCGGGAGCGCCCGGTGTGCCCAACGGATAGGTCACGACGGGAACGCCGGCCGGATCGGGCGCGGGAGCCGGGGTACCGTCGCCCTGGTGGGGCGGGTGCAGCATTTCATCGCGCAGTTCCTCTCGCGAGTAGATCAAGGCGCCTTGCTTCGCGAAGAAGGAATTGCCGCCCGTGTGGTCAGAATGGATGTGCGAGTTGACCAGAATACGAATGGGTGCGGAGCTGAACGTTCTGATCGTCATCAGAACCTTTTCGTGCAACTCCTCGTCCTGGGAGTCGACCATCAGGATGCCGTCAGGGCCGAAGAGCACGGCGACCCTGCCGCCGGCCGCGTCAGGGTGGTTCATGTCAAGATCGGGCGAACCCTGCAGAATGTAAAGGTTCGGCGCCAGCTTGGCCGTCACCGAAATCTGGATCTTGTCCCATTGTGCAAACGAGCGCCCCTGTCCCGGCCTCTGTGGTGACGGTGCCTGTGCCCAAATGATCGCGGGGATAACCGCCATCACGGCCAACCCTCCCAACAACAGTCCTTGATGTTTCATTGGCCTTGTCCTTTCCGTTTGATGTTCCAGTGTCGTAGCTACGGAGCTTTGCAGACGAAATTCGCTGCCTCATCAATGCTCCCGGTTCCCCCCTTGTAGGCGGCGACCTGCGGGTACGCGCAGATGGGTCGCGTACGATCCACAACACCGTTGGTGCTGTGAGAAGCCACCATCTGATTAGGCGCCTGCCCTTTCTCGAACCATTGGGCGAGGGCGCCGATCGCATCGAAAGCGTTGGGACCGTCTCCGCCTCCACAATGCCCCATGCCCGGAAGCATGAACAGACGGATCGAATCAGCTGTTGCTGATGAACCCATAATCTTCAAGACGCTCGTGAAATAGTTGACCGTGTTCTCCGGTGATACTTGCGGGTCGCTCCACCCGTGATACATCAGCAACTTTCCACCGTGGCCGAAAAATTCCTTCAGATTTGGGTCCGTGGCGCTAGTCGTGCCGTCGTCTACCTTGTCGGCAAGAGCCACGTCGCTATCCAGATTGAGTGTACGAAAATCCCAATCCGGATTCTTGAACACAACGTATTTGAAACCATCAGTAGCGTAGGAAAGAGGCTCGGGACCGGCGTGGTTGGACCAGCCGAGTTCGCTTCCCGGCTCCAAGCCAGGATAGATTTCCTGCCCTGTGCGCGGATTCCTCGCGGCTGAGTAAATCTTACGGGCGACCTCCACTTGCTGTGATGTCAAGCAGGAAGGCCCATCGACATCCTTGCAGAGGAGCACTTTGGGATCGAAGTGACAGCGCCTTGGATCGCTGATAAGGCCGTCCTTGAGACCATCGAGCGCGTCGCATGCCTCAACGACAGCCTTGTGGATCATCGCGTACTTGCTCGGCGGGATATAACTGTTTTCGTCTTGGTGCGCGGCCTGCGCGATCCACAGTGACCAAACATAAATGTGCATGCGGTTGTTTGCAGGGGCACCCGCGATGATGGCGTTATAGTCGGACGGATAACGTTGGGCTTCGGCGAGTCCCTGCCGCCCGCCGGTCGAGCATCCATTCCAGTAAGATAAACGCGGACCGTTGCCGTAATAAGCGGCGACGATGGCCTTGGCTGCAACGGTCATTTCATGTTCCGACCGATAGCCAAAATCAATCATCTTTTCGGGATGCCCCAGAGCAAAGCTTCCTGTATTTCCTGTGTGCCCGGTATCTGTGCTGGCCGTGGCGTAGCCGTCGGCCAGACCGCGTTGCAGTGCCGAATAGCTGATGAACCCGGCCCAGCCTCCATTGCCTACAGATTGGAGCTTGCCGTTCCATCCTGAAACGGGCAGCCAAACTTCGATCCTGATATCAGAATCGGTGGAAGGCCTTAGTGTTGCCGCGACGCGGCAGAATGAGGGAAGCTTGCTGTAAGGTGACCCTGCAGCCGGTGATTCGTTCGGGCCGGGCAGCGTAAATCCTCCGGCGGGGACACTTTGTGCCAATGTGACCGTCGTGTTCGGCTGCGAAAGCGAGGTCAGGCTCTCACAGGAAGCCGCGATTGCGGACGACCCGCCGAACGCCAATATTGCCAACATAACGCGGAAGACCGTGACACCAAGACATGTGTGCCAATTATTAGAGCGCACGGTTCCACCTCCTTCAACGCAATCGATCATTTTTTCATTTTCCGGCAGGCACGCGGTGCTTCAGCTCTTCAAACCAGTTCAGCACGACATTAATCTGCGTCGGAGCCGACTGTTCCTGCTCTAGCCCTCACCCATCCCGGCCGCACCAATCGCAGAGAGGACTTCATAGGGCCCGAGGCGCTTGCCGCTGAGAATCGCCATGGGTCTCCGCTTGAATTGGTGCCAATGATAACGTGGTGGTGATTGCGGAAGTTAATTTTCTTGGGGGTCCAGATTGGAGAGGGGGGACCTAGCGGTCCCCCCTTTGTTACGTTTTGTTGCTAGCGTCGCAACGTGTAATCAGCGTCGCAGGCGTTGTGCATCGCATGAGCGATGCAACTTGAAATGCCCTCTACTTCTGTATCTTTGTTCTAAGCCGGTGGAGTCATCCTCCTTTCCGTGGCTTTCGCTTACAGAACCTTTCTACTGTGCCCTGCTCTGCACCAGCGATTGCAATGGCTTGCAGTCACGTGTATGTTTTCGGTTCTCTCAGGGGCCGAAGCGCAAATCGTGAACTTACTGGCCGCAGGTCAAACTTATTTGACCCGTCGCAAGATGGATCGATCTCCAGGAGCATCGGCGCTGGAGTGCACGGCAGCTTTTCTGCTTAGCCTTGGATTGATGTTGTGTATCCAGTTCGCCAGCCCGGCGATCGTGGGTAATGACGCCTACTATCACATCCGTTGGAGCCGCATCCTCCTAGCCTCCGCACCTCACTTGCCTGTATTTACGTGGCTGCCCCTGACGGTACTGCGCCCCTCCGCTTTTGTGGATCAGCACCTCTTGTTTCATGTCCTGCTCATGCCATTCACTCTCGGAAACTTGAGAGTCGGGGCCAAACTCGCGGCACCGATTTTTTCTGCACTCGCACTGGCCTCTATCTTCGGGTTGCTGGTTACTTATCGCGTCCGGTACCGCTGGCTGTGGCTACTCCCGCTCGCTGCTGGTTCCGAACCGTTTCTCTACCGGATGTCTATGACACGCGCTCCCAGCCTCTCGCTTGCGCTCCTTGGCCTGGGCGTTTACCTGATCCTGGAACGCAGATTCGTTTCCCTTGCCTTTCTGACGTTTATATTCGTTTGGCTTTACAACCTGTTTCCGTTGATCTTGGTGTTCGCGTTCGCTCATGCCGTGACGGTTTGGCTCTCCGAACGCCGCCTCGATTTCGCTGCCTTGTATGCCACTTCTGTCGGTGCGGCACTCGGGTTGGTCATTAATCCATACTTTCCCAAAGACTTCGTCTTAATTTTTCACCACGCGCACATGTTGCTTGCTGAAACAACAGCGATCGACGTGGGCAGCGAATGGTACCCGTACGACAGCTGGGAGGTGCTGACCAAGAGCGCAGCGGTCTTTGCCTTGTACTTTGTGGCATTGCTGGCCTTCGACTTCAGTAAGCGATCGGGCGATCACCGACCGCTGTTCTTCCTCTTGCTGGCCGCTGTATTCCTGCTTATGTCACTTCGATGGCGGCGCTTCTTCGAATATTGGCCGCCATTCGCGGTGCTGTTCGCGGCATTTACCTTCGATGCGGAGCGTCCTGAATCCCCGGGACGCCTCCGGCTGAGCCTCCGCATGGCGGCATTGCTGACCGTGTTAGGCGCGATCGCTATCCTGAATGTCCGCGCCGCGCGCGCGGACATCCGAGACATTCGCGACCCGTTTGCCATGCGCGGCGCTTCGGCATGGCTCGCGACTCACACACCCGCCGGCTCGCTCGTCTTCAATACGGACTGGGTCGAATTCCCGGAGCTTTTTTATTACAACCAGCGCAATGTCTATGTAACCGGCCTCGACCCTAGGTACCTGTTCGACTCCCAGCCAGAACTGTGGAAGGTCTACGATCGTATTACAGAGGGGCAGGAGAAGCACCCCGGACCGATCATTCGAGAACGCTTCGGCACGCAATACGTCGTTGCTAGGAACGATTCAACCGAATTTCTCGATGCCGCCAAGGCGAGCGGTGACTTCGAGACCGTGTACAGCGACGCATACGCCTCGGTTCTTCGCATAGGCCAGTAAACAACTCCCGACATTGAAATCGGGGCTTTCCAGCAGCCGGAAGGATTTATGAAGAGCTGCGTCCAAATGTCCAGGGTGCATCGGCGGGATCACGATCACGTCGGGTCACTTATTGTCGTCCTCAATCAAGTCGTGGATTTCATTCGCGGATAATTCGCGCATGCAAATGTTGGCGGCGCTCGCATCACATCGTGAGACCAGGAAGACGGGCGGATTGAGCGCTTTCGCGAGCTCCTCGCTGGATTGGCTTGCTGATGCATTTGGATACTCGGCCTCAACGATCGAGTTACCAGGAGTTGCACGCACGCGAAACATCCCGCTGGACGGTTCGTAGTTGTCGTAACTGAAACAACGTCCTATACAGGCGCGGTCCACAATGTGCTCGCTCTCAACTCTGGACCCTTCCCCGGAGCCGATATCGCTCACCACGCGGTGCCCGGCTGGCAACGCCTTCACTAATCTTTCCACCTGTTCCTCCATGCTATTTAGGATCCCTGTGTCGATGTACAGAAACGTAAAAAAAACGGCGGCAATGAACACGTAGGCGATCACATGCCATTTTCTTGGTTTCATTGTGGCTAGCATCCAACAGACGAGGATTCCCGACACGGAAGAGAGCCGCGGCGTCAGATATGACAAAGGCTTTGGGTAAAGCGGGAACCTAACGAGAGTGGGCAAAAACAGCGAGGACATTCCTGTCGCTAGATAAAGCTGCAAAGGAGTCCCGCAGGCGTCCCACCAGCCGCCCTTACGCCGTCGGCTATTCGCGTCCCTCCCCAACGCCACAATAAAGAGCACAGCGAACAACACATAAAGCACGTAATATCGCGAGCTGTAAAGTGCGAGTTGGTCAGCCCCGTTAAAAAAGAAATAGCGGGCCCAACCATTCCACTTCAGCTCGTAATGCCTCGCAAGCGACATGCGGACACCGATCAAAAAAATTCCGGCGGCCAATAAAAGATATCCGTGGTAGCGAGGTCGCACTGCCCTGGTGAGCGTCACGTATGCGCTTAGGGCCACAAAGCAAATCACCCCGAGCGGGTGCGCCAACCAAATCAGTGGAATCAAAGCCAGCGATATCACCGGTCCAGCGTTCCCCAAGGGCCAAGAAATCGCCAGCGCGAGAAAGCACAAACCAAGCGAGATGTAGTAGTTCATGAAACCCATCTCGAAGGTCCATCCGTAAGCGAACACTGCGATGAGTGGGGAAAGGTTCCAAGGCGTGCGGCGAGTCATCGCGCTGATCAGCGCAAATGCACCCCAGAAAAACGTCAATACGGCGAACGATACAGCAGCTTTTTCGGCAGCCCGCAGGCCGAACGCGGACCCCAACCAGCTCAGCAGGAGATCGAACAGGACGTTGTTCCATTGCCGCGAGATCCATAATCCAGGCGCCTGCCCCTGCCGGATCAATTGCGTCAGCCACGCATTATAGACATGGCTGGCTAAGTCGCCCGCTTCGATTCGCCGGTGCCAATAAACGGGAATGAGGACGGCCGCCGATACACCGAGATATCGCGCCCAGTCTTGCCGTCCCAACCGCGCCGAGAAGGAAGATTTGCCCGCGCCATTATGCGTTTTGCCTGTGATTTCCGTTTGTCCCTCCGGTACCGGGCCACTTCACTAGCACTGCTCCACCGGCGGACCGACAGCGCATTTTGATCCCTAGGCTTGCAGGCGCGGATCGCGGTTTGCCTCAGTGGCTGGCCGTCTTCTCGAGGGCCACAAATAGCCCAGTTACCGGAATACCATACTCCGTGCGCAGGAACCCCTCCTCCAACCGCGTCAGGTTGAGCTTGGCCTCGGCCGCCACTTCGCGCAGGTGGTCGGGGTGATGCGTATACCGGCCGCTATCGGAGAGCCGATGGGGATAGTGATCCCCGCGCTCGAGCGTGAAGCCCAACACGCCTTTTGGGCACAGCCGCTCGCCCACTGGCAACACCACCTGGCGCAAGTCGCCGAAGTAAATCAAGGAGTCGCAACAAACCACCAGCTCGAATCGTTCCGAAGAGCGCTCCAGCCAAGCGGTAATCTCCGCAACGTCCAGTCGGTCGTAGAGGTTGCGCGCCCTGGCCAGTTCGATCATCTCCGGCGAAATGTCCACACCGATCAGCCGCGAGGAGCGGGGTTTGAACTGAATGCCCGCTAGGCCGGTTCCGCAACCGAGATCGAGCACCGCCAGATTCCGCCGCTCACCCAGCAGCGGCTCGATCATCTCGCGCACGCGCTCCGGACCTCTATAGCCCAGCTCACCGCAGACGTTCGAGTCGAAGGTCCTTGAAAACTCGGCATAAATCTGTTCGAGCGCTTCGTTGGGCATCCGCGGCGGAGGCGGCTCGCCTCGCAGAGCCACCAGGATGTGCTTGATCTCCGCGTCATCGGGTTTAAATTTGAGATACTTTTCGTAAGCAGCCCGGGCATCCTCGCGTCGCCCCAGCATTTCTGCGAGTTCGCCGAGGTCATACCACATGTCGGGATTGTTTGGCGCCAACTGGGTCGCTTGCTGCTGGCAACTGTATGCTATCTGTTCCTTGTTGCGGTAGCGCAGGCGACGGGAGATCTTGTGCAACTCCTCCGAGGAAAGCTCGCGGTGCGCGTTACCCGGGTCTCCCCCCCACAAAAGCAATCCAGCCGCAACGCCCTCCTCAATCCAACGTCTCACTTCTCCGACCGAGTTCTCCGGAAGCATTGGCACGATGCATGCGCATACCTCTTCGACGCTCCGGCTGCCGTCACACAATTCCACAATGAGGCTCGCCATTGGGTTCAACTCGTGCAGCCGGTCCGTTGTAGGATCGAAGGCAGCATAGCCGTTTTCGGTCGGGATCAACTGAATAGCGGGATTCAGGGCGGGGTTTTGCATCGCGCGGTTTACGTACGAAAAAAAGTAAGGCCGTGCGGCTACAGGCCTGCGCACGGCCCCTCATTCTCAGATCCGAACGGCCTAGTCTGGTTGGGCCGACGGCGTTAGGACCTTACTGCAGTCTACTGATTATCGTTGTCCCCGCCCTTCTTCTTCTTCTTTTTCTTCGGGGCGTTGTCGTTGTCCTGCGCCAACGCTTCCGATTTCATCAACGGCAAAGCGGCCATGGCTGCTGAACCGATCAATAGGCCCTTCAGGAAGGAGCGCCTGCCGTTGCTGACTTTCGATAAAGCCTCGTCCACCGCCTTGATTTTTTCCTCTGACATTCGTTGCATCTCCTTATTTTATGCAAGTACGAATGTGCGCCGCCGACCACGCACGGGTGGGATGTTAGCAGAACTCCTGCTAATTGAAGAGTATTTTTTTTCAGAGGATACGGCCTAACGGTGCCCCGCCCATATTGCAGTCGGGCGCCATAAATTAACTCGTGGCGGGGACTGCCTGCTTCAGCAGGCAGAAGAAGCCGTGCGAGGCGGGCTCCCTTTTCTTTGTATTAGATTCTCGGCAAGTATAATAGTCCGACTTGTGGATCGTTACGCCAAAAACACGGGAGCTGTTTTTAGTCTGAAATATCATCTCGTGTGGTGCCCAAAATATCGCCGCCCGGTTCAAACCGGGCCTGTCGAACGAAGGCTTAAGGCGCTGCTGGGCTCAAAGCGAAAGACGACTGCCGTCTCAGACCTGTGAGTCGTTACTAAGGTAGATCCCCCCAGCGAATGAGAATTGATCCATCCAATTCGGTGTCGCCAGAAAGATATCTCCGCCGTATCTCCTGCTCGATGGGCTGGCGATTCGCTCTGAATACTGCGAGTTTGTCCTTGCCGTCTCCCTGGAAGTGAGCGTCCAGGGCTTCCCCGGTGATGGCACACCGCACGACCGCTTCGCCGTCTTGCCCGTAGAAAAGGATCATGTCACGCCCAAAGACGAGACTCTCCATCGGCGCAGGAAATGTCACGTCGTGTCGCTCAAGGCGCCATTGCACGCGGTGGACGATAAAGGTCGTGAACGGATGGATGTCCATCTCAATGCTGGCGCGGTCCAATGCGCTCAGATAAGACTTGCGATCCACGACGCGAATTACTGTCCAAGGGTAGCCCCCCGAAGCCAGCATGACATTCATCAGAAAACGCGACATGCGGCCGTTCCCGTCCGGGTACGGGTGGACATAACCGAAAAGCCAGTGTCCCAACACCGCGCGCACCGAAGGCTCGGGTTCCTTTTCCAGAAGATCGAAGAACGCGGGCATGGCGTCGCGAACCGCCTCCCACCTCGGCGGAACGTAGCGCGACCCGCGCAGATACACAGGTATGTTCCTGTATCCGGCCAATGACCCCGGTTCAAGCAAGCCGGCTGTAACGCAGGGCTGGAACATTTCGCGATACCAGTCGTTGTGCGCAGCGCGCGCGAGCGCGGCGGGGTTCTCACCGGCGATCACTTTCTCTACTTCTTTTTTGACGAGCTGAAACGCTTGCCAGTATCCCCGTGCCGCCAGGGCATCGCGATTTCTGCGATCACCAGTGTCATGCTCGGGATCCCAGCCGCCCTGCCGCACTCTCTCAACCAGCGCAGGCGTGACTGAGTAGCCTTCAATGGACAGCGAGTGGTAGGCATCGGTCCGATAGATTTCGTCGACGAAGCGAAGATACGCTTCTTTGTCTACTGGAAGTCCGGGCGCTGTCGGGAACGCCGCGTGGACCTTGCCGCGCATCGATTCCCAAAGCATTTCGACTCGGCTCACGATCGGAGCGGCCGGACGGCTCGGCCTGTGGAATATCTGCCCGGCTTCAAATGGACTGCTCTCCCGCACATCGTATCCGGCGCCTTTCATCGCGCGAAGAATCTCGTCCGCAAGTTCGGGGCGCCCGGTTTGGCGGAAGGCTTTGGCAAGATAACCGGCTTTCGCGGAATGACCTCCGTTCAGGAGAAGCCGAAGCAGGTCCGAGGCGTCAGCGAGGCTCGCCATCACCACTTGCGCCTCCAGGGGATACAACTGAAAAAATGATTCCGGCACACGCGTCAACGCCGCCGCCGGCGTAAACAGACGCAATCCGTCCCTCACCGTGAGAGCTGTAGGCGCGGGCAACTCCGCAACTTTCAGATCGTAAAGCGTTGTGCCGAACAATAGCTTGATATCGTTATTCGTCGCTTTCGGACTGTGCACAACCAGTTGATCCGGGATCACAGTTCTCTCGCCCTGCAAAAAAAGGGACTGCTCCGGCGA
>Ga0307479_10002043_pt1 | contig 18378 bp, 12 predicted proteins | sample atmos_gasesECM4C_FD_203743 | JGI IMG/M metagenome (GOLD analysis project Ga0307479, IMG submission 203743) | Hardwood forest soil microbial communities from Morgan-Monroe State Forest, Indiana, United States - atmos_gasesECM4C_515 | ecosystem: Environmental > Terrestrial > Soil > Temperate... | reverse complement strand
CGGATCTCGCGGACCGGGTCGCCGCCCTGCGATCGGTCTAGCCGGCGCTGGGCCGGCTCTCTTCCGCGGCCGCGGGCTCGTGGCTCCCGTCGTCGGGCGCCATGCCGCGCATGCCCGGGCCCTGCGGCCCGCGATGCTGCCACCGCTGGGTCAGCAGCGTGCGCAGCTTCTCGCGCTGCTCCGGCGTCAGCACCTGGCGGCTCTGCTCCATGGTGCGGATCCGCGCCACGCGCCCATCCGCGCGCAGCTTCTCGATCTCCCGCACCTTGGTCTCGATCTTGGACAGGTCCCGCGGCTTGTTGGCGTCCGCGGGGTCCGGCATCATCATCGTGCGGAGGTCCAGCTCGGCCAGCCGCCGGTCGGCCTGCCGCTTGATCGCATCACGCTTCGCATCGATGCCGAGCTTGCGCAGGCTCTCGACCTGCGCCGGGGTCAGGGCCAGCTCCTGACGATGACGGAGCGCCAGCCCCGCGAGCGAGAAGCGGTGCATCTTGTGCCGGTGCCACCCCCCGTGGCCGTGCATCGACCCCTGGCCCCGGGAGCTCATTTCCGGACCGGGCCGCGAGGGGTTCGACTGCGCCTGCGTGAGCTGAACCTCGGATCCCTGCGTGGCGTCGGACGGCGTCTGCGCCGCGGCGGGCAGGGTCATGCCTGCGACCAGTGCCAGGCCACCGAGTGTCCCGGCGAGCGTGCTGGCCAGTGCTCTGCGTGCCTTCATGGCATCTTCCTCCTTGCCCGTCATGGCGGGCGTTTTCAGCATCGGGGCCCCCGGGGTCCCCGGTAGGGTCCACCCTTCTACCCAGACAGACGAGTGACCTGCGCGGTGCGTTGACAAGGGGGAGGGGGGCCGGACGCCCGGTCAGGAGGCGACGGCGGCGGCGACCTGGCGGGAGACCAGGCGGGCGTAAAGGCCCCGTCGCCGCAGGAGTTCCTCGTGCCGGCCCTGCTCGATGACGCGCCCCTCGTCGAGCACCACGATCCGGTCGGCGGCCCGAACGGTGGACAGGCGGTGCGCGATGACCACGGTGGTGCGGGTGCGCGCCAGGCTCAGCAGGGCCTCCTGCACCACCTGCTCGTTGACCGCGTCCAGGTGGGAGGTGGCTTCGTCGAGGATCAGGACCGGGGCGTCGCGCAGGAACGCGCGCGCGATCGCGACCCGCTGCCGCTGGCCCCCCGAGAGCTGGAGCCCGCGCTCGCCCACCTGGGTGTCGAGGCCGTCCGGCAGCCCGGCCACGAGGGGACCCAGCGCGGCCCGCTCGATGGCGGCGGCCAGCTCGGCCGGCCGGGCGTCGGGCCGCGCGATGCGGATGTTGCCGCCGAGGGTGTCGTTGAAGAGGTGCGTGTCCTGCGCCACGAGCGCGATGTGGCGCCGCAGGTCCTCGAGGGCCCACGCCCGGAGATCGTGGCCGGCCAGCGTGATCGCGCCCTGGTCCGGATCCCAGAAGCGCAGCAGTAGGCTCGCGATCGTGGTCTTGCCCGCGCCGGACGGGCCGACGAGCGCGACGGTGGCGCCGGCCGGCACCGAGAACGACACGGAGGCGAGCGCGGGCCGCCGCCGCCCCGGATACGTGAACGTGACGTCCTGCAGCGCGATGACGGCCGCGTCGTCTCGCCGCGGCCCCGGGATCGCGACCCCGGGCCCGTCCGCGATGCGCACCGGCTCGGCGTGCACCGCGTGCACGCGGCGGGTGGCCGCGAGGGTGTCGGCGAGCTGGCGGCCGACCTGGGCGATCTCCCACACCGGCACGAACGCGGACATCGCCAGCAGGGTGAGGAGCGGGAGCATCGCGCTCTCGAGCCGCCCGCCGCTCACGAGCCACGCGCCCACCACGGTCACCGCGAGGCCGCCGAGCCCGGTGGCCGCGTCCTGCAGCGCGGACTGGCGCGCGAGGTCCGCGAGAAAGGGCATCCGCGCGTCCGCGTAGTCGGCGGCCCGCGCCGCGAGCGCCTCGCCGCGCCGCACCTCCTGCTGGAACGCTACGATCTCGGCCAGGCCCTGCACCGAGTCGACCGCGTGCGCGTTCAGCTCCCCCGAAGCCTCGCGGGCGCGCCCGCTCAGGCGGTCGATGCGCGCGCGTCCGAGCACCGGGCTGAGCGCGGCGTAGGCCAGGAACGGCAACACCGCGACCGCCATCGGCCACCCGAAGAGGGCGAGGGTGGTCAGCACCACCGCGGGCACGAGCACCGCGACCAGACCCGGGGTGATGGTGTGGGCGAAGAAGTACTCGATCAGCTCGATGTCGTGGGTGGCCACCCCGAGCAGATCGCCGGTGCGGCGCGCCGACAGGTAGGCGGGCCCGAGCGCGACCAGCTTGCGGAAGAAGCGCATGCGCATGTCGGCGAGGAGGCGGTAGGCCATGTCGTGCGCGAGCCAGGACTCGAGCCAGTGCAGCACACCCGCGGCGGGCGCGACGACCAGCAGTTTGATCAGCTGCCCGCGGGTCGGCGCGCCGCGGCTCACCGCGCGCACGACGAGCGCGCTCAGCAGTCCCACTCCGACGAGGGCGGCCACGCGGGCCACCCCCAGCACGAAGGTGACCACGAGACGGGCGTGATAGCCGGCGGCCAGCCCGAAGAGGATGCGGCCGACCTCGCGCCAGCCCGGTCCCGCCGCGCGCAGGACCGCGGGCGCGTCCTCGCCGCCGGCTCCGGCGCTGTCGTCGCCCGCGACGGCGTCTTCGGAGGCGGGGCCGGGGCGCGCGTCGTCGGCCAGCTCGTCGTCGCGGCGCCCGCCGCCGGCCTGGCCGGCCATCAGCCGACGGTAGACCCCGTCGCGCGCCATGAGGGTCGCGTGCGTGCCGCTCTCCGCGACCGCGCCGTCGTCCAGGACCAGGATGCGATCGGCCCCGATGATGCTCGAGAGCCGGTGGGCGAAGATCAGGGTGGTGCGCCCCCGCATCAGGCGGTCGAGCGCCTCCTGGATCGCGGCCTCGCTCTCCGCGTCGACCGACGAGAGCGCCTCGTCGAGAATGAGGATCGGGGCGTCGCGCAGGAGCGCGCGGGCGATCGCGATGCGCTGCCGCTGACCGCCGGAGAGCCGCACGCCCCGCTCGCCCACCACCGTCTGGTAGCCCTGGGGCAGCGCCGCGATCGCGTCGTGGACGTTGGCGTTGCGCGCGGCCGCCTCGAGCTCGGCCTGGGTCGCCTCCGGCCGGCCCATGCGCAGGTTGTCCTCGACGGTGCCGTGGAAGAGGTAGGTGTCCTGGCTCACCACCGCGATCAGGCGGCGCAGGTCGTGGAGCGAGAGCTCGCGGAGGTCGTGGCCGCCCACCGTGACGCATCCCGTGGTGGGGTCCGCGAAGCGCAGCAGCAGCCGCGAGATGGTGGACTTGCCGGCCCCGCTCGCCCCCACCACGCCCACGCGCTCACCCGCGGCCACCTGGAGCGTGAGCTCGCGCAGCGCGGCCTGCCGGACGCCCGGGTAGGCGAAGGTCACGCGCTCGAACGCGATCGAGGGCGTGATGGGGCTCGCGGTCGGAGGGTTTGCGGTGAAGCGATTGTTCTGATCGGGGGGGAGCGGCGCCGGTCCTCCCCCGAGCCCCCCCAGCGCATTGGTCGGGCTGGGGGTGGCGATGTCTCTCACCTGCGGCTCGATGGCGAGGAGGTCGCGGACGCCCTGGGCGGCGGAGAGGCCGAGCATGCCCTGGTGGAGCACGACGCGCAGCTCGCGGAGCGGGCGGAAGATCTCGACCCCGAGCATCAGCACCACCACCAGCGCGGTCAGCTCCATGTGCCCGGCCTGCACGCGGTACGCGCCGAGGCCGAGGGCCACCGCGGCCCCGAGCGCGATGCAGATGTCGCTGATGCCGCGGGCCAGGGTGTTGGTGCCGAGCAGCCACAGGGTGGCCTGGAAGAGCGAGTGGCCGCGCTCCTCGAGCAGTCGCGCGCGCGCCCCGCTCTGCCCGAAGGCGGCCAGCGTGCGCAGGCCCTGGATGGCGTCGAGGAACTCGGCGCCGTAGGCCTTGTAGGCGCGCGACCGCTCGAGGCTGTGGCGGCTGTCCCACCGGTGCCAGAGGGTGGGCAGCAGGAAGGTGGCCCCCGCGGCGGCGAGGATCACGCCGGCCAGCGGCAGGTCGATCGCGGCCACGATCGCGAAGATCAGGAACGGGGTCAGCGCGGAGACGAAGAGCTGGGGCAGGTACTGGCCGAAGTAGACCTCGAGCTGCTGCACGCCCTCGACCACCGAGAGGATGACGTCGCCGGTCCGCGCCTGGGTGAAGTGGGCGGGGCCGAGCGCGGTGATCTGCGCGTAGAGCGTGCCGCGCAGCCGCGCCTGGACCCGGGCCGCGGTGTGGTGGGCCACCATCGCGCGCCCGTACTCGAGGAGGCCGCGGAGCGCGACGAGCGCGGCGACGCCCGCCACCGGCCATGCGAGGCGGCCGAGCGGGTCGCCCGCGAGCAGGCGGCCCAGCACCCAGCCGAGCAGCGCGAGCCGCGCGGTGCCCACGAGCACCGAGCCGAGCCCGGCGAGGGTGGCGCCCGCGATGCGCAGGCGGACGCCGCGGGTGACCGCCCAGAGCCACCCGTCGAGGTACACGGCTCAGGCCCGCGCGCGCACGCGGCCGGCCACCGCGCGCACCTTGCGGGGCGCGGCGAGCCAGATCGCCACCACCGAGACCAGGCTGCACGCGATCGCGATCTGGAAGGCCAGCACGTAGGTGCCGGTGTGATCGTGCAGCACGCCGGCGAGCCACGGTCCCACTCCGCCGCCCGCGATCGAGGAGAGCATGAGGGTGCCGAAGATCGAGCCGTAGTGGCGCCCCTGGAAGATCTCGGCCGGGATCGCGCCCACCACCGAGGTCAAGCCGTAGCCGAGCATCCCCTGCGACACCACCATCACGTAGAGGAGGAAGAGGGTGGGCGAGTCGGCGAGCAGGAGCAGGCTCGCGTAGCAGATCGCGAAGCCGAGCCCGCCCACCGTCCACACCCACTCGCGCCCGATGCGGTCGGAGAGCCACCCGAGCGCGATCTGGCCGGGGATGCCGGCCAGGCTCACGAACCCGAGCGCCCACGCCGCGTCGGTCGGGCGGAAGCCGATCTCGATCAGGTACCGAGTCTGGTGCACCTGCACCGCGTACCACGCGAAGAGGCCGAGGAAGTAGCCGATCGCGATCCACCAGAAGCGCGCGGTGCGGGCTGCGCGGCCGAGCGTCCAGTCCACCGCCGCCCACACCGGGTCGACCACGTTCGAGGGGCGGGCCGCCGCCGCGGCGGAGCCGGCGCGATCGCCGTCGGGCTCGAGCCCCATGTCCTCCGGCCGGCGGCGCAGCAGGAGGTTGAGCGGGACCAGGAGCAACAGGACCAGGAGGCCCATGGCGAAACAGGCGGTGCGCCAGCCCGCGCGCCCGATGAGCGTCTGCATCCACGGCAACAGGATGACCGAGCCCACGCCCACGCCGGAGAACGCGAGGCTCATGGCGAGCCCGCGCCGCCGCACGAACCAGTTCGGCAGGAAGAGGGACTGCCCGGTGTAGCCGATGCAGACGCTGCCGCCGCCCACCATGACCCCGAGGGTCGCGTAGAGGTGCCACGGCCGGGTCACCTGGGTGGCGAGCAACATCCCGAGGCCGATCAGGAGCACGCCCAGCTCGATGACCACGCGCGGGCCGCGGCGGTCCATGAGCCGGCCGAGCGACGGGCTCAGCACCGCGGAGACCAGGAAGCCGAACGAGAAGGCGCCCGCGATGAGCCCCCGCTCCCAGCCGAACTCGTCGAGAATCGGGGGAAAGAGGAGGGAGAAGGCGGTGCGTGCGTTGATCCCGATCCCCATGGTGACGAAGACCACCGCCACCACGACCCAGCCGTAGAAGATGGGCAGGCGCACGAACGGGGATTGTACGCCGTTTGACTCCGCAGTGGGGATTTGCCAGGATGTGCCGGCCGATCGGAACCGTCGCGATCCACTACGCAGCGCGTCGGCGCGGCCCGGGCACGGAGAGCGTGCCCGCCGCGCGTGTGAGGACTGCCCGATGACTCCTCCCAATCCCGTCCTCGACCTCACCCAGAACGAGAACACCGCCGGCCGCACGGGCGACAAGCTCAAGGGCCGGGTCGCGTTCGTCACCGGCGGCACCCGCGGCATCGGGGCCGCCATCTGCCGCAGCCTCGCGAGCCAGGGCGCGGTGCTGGCCGCCGGCTACGCGGGCAACGACGACGCGGCCAAGAAGTTCGCGGACGCGTTCTCCGGCACCTACGCCACCGCGGTCAGCACCCACAAGGGCAACGTGGGCGAGGCGGCCGACTGCCGGCGCACCATCGACGAGGTGATCGGGAGCCACGGCCGGCTCGACATCCTGGTCAACAACGCGGGCATCACCATCGACAAGACGGTGCTCAAGCTCTCCGACGAGGACTGGTTCAAGGTGCTGAACGTCAACCTCTCGGGCGCGTTCTTCCTCTCGCAGGCCGCGCTGCGCCACATGGCGGAGCGGGGGAGCGGGCGCATCGTCAACGTCTCGTCGGTCATCGGCGAGATGGGCAACATCGGGCAGGCCAACTACGCGGCGTCGAAGTCGGGCCTGTTCGGCCTCACCAAGACCCTGGCCCGCGAGGCCGCCTTCCTGCTCGGCAAGGCGGGCCGGCTCTCGGATCCGGACGGGATCGGCCTCACCGTCAACACCGTGACCCCCGGCTTCATCGCCACCGAGATGCTCGAGCACGTCCCGGCCAAGGTGCTGGAGCGGATCGTGGGGCAGATCCCGCTCGGCCGGCTCGGCAAGCCCGAGGAGGTCGCGCGGGTCGTGCACTTCCTGGCCGCCGACTCGTCGAGCTACATCACCGGCCAGGTCTGGGGGGTCAACGGCGGCCTGGACATGTAACGAACCCAACCAACAGGAGATCCGATCATGTGCGTGGACGACGATTCCTTTCCTCCCATCCGCCCGATCTCGGGCGGCGCGGCCGGCTCGCGCGACTTCCACCTGACCTCGGCCGACGGTACCAAGGTCATGGCCCACGCCGCGCGCGCGGCCAAGCCCACCGGGGCCGGCATGGTGGTGATCCCGGACGTGCGCGGGCTGCATCCGTACTACAAGGAGCTGGCCGATCGCTTCGCCGAGATCGGGGTGGACGCGGTGGCGATCGACTTCTTCGCCCGCACCGCGCCCAGCGAGGATCGCAGCGAGAAGTTCGACTTCATGTCGCAGGTGCCGCTCACGAAGCCGGAGACCCTGCAGGCCGACATCACGGCGGGCGTGGCCTACCTCCGGTCGGCGGACGGCGGCCAGGTGAAGTCGCTCTACTCGATGGGCTTCTGCTTCGGGGGCGCGCTCTCGTACCTGCAGGCCGCGAGCGGGCTCAACTACACCGGGGTCATCGGCTTCTACGGCTGGCCGCTCGGGCTCAAGCGCTGGCCGGACCGGCCCAAGCCGATCGACGCGGTCGATCGCTACAAGTGCGGGGTGATGTCGGTGTTCGGCGGCGCCGACGAGGGGATTCCGCAGGCGGACGTCGACGCCTTCGACCAGGCCTGCAAGAAAGCGAAGGTCAAGCACGACCTGAAGGTGTACCCGGGCGCGCCGCACAGCTTCTTCGATCGGAAGTACACCGAGTTCGCGGAGGCCTCGGGCGACGCGTGGAAGCGCGTGCAGGCCTTCGTCAACGGAAAGTAGGGATCACCTCGCGGGTAAGGATGTCGAGCGTCCGCTTCATCTGATCGAGCGAGAGGAGGCCGCTGGGGTTCAGCTCGGCGACGATGCCGGCGAGCCCCAGGTCCTCCGCGATCTCGCCCAGCCGGTCCCGGAGCGCGGGCGCGGTGCCGAACGCGACCCGCGTCTTCAATATCTCGTCGTAGGACATGTTGGTGATGCGATCGGCCATGGCCTGCCGCCGGTCGCCGGGACCGGCGCCCGCGCGCCCGAGGCCGGAGCGGATCAGCTCCACGTGCCGCTCGAAGAAGTAGGTCATCGCCGCCCGCGGCTCCTCGCGCGCGGCCTGCTCGGTGGGCGCCGCGTAGACCGGGATGCGCAGGAACACGTCCGCGGGGCCCGTCTGTCCGGACTCGCGCCAGGCCTCGCGGTACGCCCTGAGGTGGCCGCGGAGGAGCGGGATGTCGAGATCCCGCAGGCCGATGAACAGCGGCAGGCCGAGCTGGGCGACCTGCGGGAAGGTCTCCGGCGAGTTGGCGGCCATGCGCAGGGGCGGATGCGGCACCTGGTACGGGGTAGGCGCCACCGTCACGGTGGGAATGCGGTAGAATTCGCCCTCGTAGCTGAAGGGCTCGCCCTTCCACGCTCGGCGGATGATCTCGAGGCACTCGACGAAGCGCGCCTGGCTCTCGCCGTAGGGGATGCCGAGCAGGTCGTAGGTGCGCGCGGAGCCGCTCCGCCCGATGCCGAAGTCGAGCCGGCCCTCGCTCAAGCGGTCCACCGTCGCCGCCTCCTCCGCGATGCGCAGCGGGTTGCCGAGGGGCAGGACCTGCACCGCGATGCCGACCCGGAGGCGCCGGGTCCGCGCGGCCAGGAAGCTGGCGAAGGCCAGCGGCGCCGACTGGATCGAGCGGGAGCCGTTGAAGTGGATCTCGCCGAGCCAGACGCCGTCGAGGCCCTGGGCCTCTCCGGTGTCGGCCAGGTCGATGGTCTCGCGCAGCGTCGCGCTCTCGCTGACGCCGCGCCGCCTCTCCTCGAGAAAGATCCCGAAGTGCATGGGTCCGGTTCCTCCGCTCGCGCATCTTGCGCCGCGGGCTCCACGTCGTCAAGTGACCGGGTCGGGCGCGCGAGCGGCCTTTCGCTAGATCTCCGAGTAGCCGCTGCCGCGCGAGTCGACACCGCGCCCGCGGGCGCTCTCGATCCAGCCGAACTCGCGGAGGATCTGCTGGCTGTAGGTCACGCGGCCGCTCACGCGCTCCGCGGGCTCGGTGGCGAGCAGGAGGGCGGCGCGCGCCATCAGGATCGGCGGCTCGCCGCGCGGGTCGTCGAGCCCGCTGACCAGGCGGTGGTACACCGTGCCCGGCGTCGGCACGACCTGCGAGGGCGCGACCGAGGTGACCGAGACGCCGTACTGGAAGACCTCGGAGGCGAGCCCCTGGGTGAACCGCTCGAGCGCGGCCTTCTCGGCGCCGTAGCAGGTGCCGCCGCGCGCACCCACCGCGGGATCGGGGTAGGGGCCGCGGCCGGGCCCGATGGCGGAGCCCGACGAGATGTTCACGATCGCGCCGGTCCGCCGCGGCACCATGTCGCCCAGCACGAGCTGGCTCAGGATGAACGGGGCCTGGAAGTTCACCGCCCACGAGCGGAGCCACTTGCCGACCGGGTAGTCCTTGACCGGCACGTAGTAGGTGAGGGCCGCGTTGTTGATCAGCACGTCGATCGGGCCGTACCGCTGTCGCGCCTCCTGGATCAGCCGCTCGCACTCCGGCGGCTCCGCGATGTTGGCCCCGACCGCGTGGGCCTCGCCGCCCGCCTCGCGGATGGCACCCACCGTCTGCTCGAGCGAGCCCGCGAGGGGATGCTGACCTTCCTGGACGGTGCGGGCCGCGCAGACGACGCGGCCTCCCTCGGCGGCGAAGAGCCGGGCCACGTCGGCGCCGATGCCGCGGCTCGCGCCGGTGACCACCACGACCTTGCCGTCGAGTCGGCCCATGAGTGCCTCCGGCCGCTATTGTCCACGACGGCGGGGTCCGGTCAACCCGGGCGGACCCGAGCGACCGGTCGCGCGTCGCGCCGGCTAGGACGTGCTGGAGAGGGCGGCGACCCGCAGGCGCTCGCCCGGGAAGATCCGATCGGGCCGCTCGAGCCCGTTCCACTTCGCGAGCAGCTTCACGGAGACGCCGTACTGCTTGGCGATCCGCCACACTGTGTCGCCCGCCTGCACCACGTGGACGCCGGGACGCGGCGCGGGCGCGCTCTTGCGAGCGGCAACGTCCATCTCCACCGCCGCCTGCACCGCCGCGGTGCTCCCCAGCGGCACCTTGAGCTCGTACGGCCCGTCGGGCGGCGTCTGCTTCTGGCGCAGCTCCGAGTTCAACGACTCGAGATCCTGGAGCGAGAGGCCGGAGAGGGCGGCCAGCCGCACGAGCCGACTGCTCTTGGGGACCGTGACCTGCTCGTAGCGCAGCGGCTCCTCGGGGACGACGGTGAAGCCGTAGCGCTCCGGCTGACGTCCGATGAGGGTCGCGGCGTGGATCGCGGGCACGAAGTTCTTGGTCTCGTCGAGCAGGAGCGGGCTCCGGTGGAGCTTCCAGAAGTCGCGCGAGCCGGTCCGGTCGATGGCCTGCTGGATCTTGGCGTCGCCCGCATTGTAGGCGGCCTGGGCCAGGTCCCACGAGCCGAACTGGGCGTAGAGGTCGCGCAGGTAGTTGGCCGCGGCCACCGTCGACTTCTCGGGATCGAGCCGCTCGTCGAGCCAGCCGTCCACGCGCAGACCGTAGAGCCGGGCGGTCGGCGCCATGAACTGCCACAGACCCTTGGCGCCGGCGTTGGAGACCGCCACCGGGTTGAAGCCGCTCTCGATCATCACCGTGAACACCAGGTCGTCGGGGAGGCCCTTCTGCCGGAAGACCTCGAGGATCATAGGCAGGTAGCGGCCGGAGCGCGCGAGCCAGCCTTCTACCACCGCGCGACGATAGCCGGTCTGGAATCGATCGAGGAAGAACCGGACGTGCTCGTTGACGTTCACGCGATAGGCCGCGAGCGGCTTCGCCGGCGGCTCCATGGCCGGCGCGGGCCGCGCCGGCTCGACCGCCGGCACGAAGCTGGTGGTCTGGATGGTCGCGGTCGGAGTCTCGGCGGGCTGGCCGAAGACCTCGGTCCAGGTGGCCTCGGAAGATCTGACACCGTAACGGGTCGAGTCGCCGGGCCAGGTCGCGAGGACGGGGCCATCAGTCTGGCCCTGCATCTCGTAGATGGCGGGATCGACCGCCATGGCGACCGGGGTGGTCTCAACCTCGGCCTGGGCTGCTCCGGCGAGGGCCAGCCAGCCGGCGAAGAGCACTCCGATACCGGTTAGAGCGGTCCGCGTTGACGTACCGTGTGTCGTAGCCATGGGCGGACTGGATAGCAAGGCCCAAGCCACTGATAACTAGCTAATACATATTGTGTTTTTCAGTTGACAGAGCCACGGAGCCCCCCTCTCTGGGCAGCCGGGATCCCACGATGGGAGAATTGCGCGCCGTGCACATTCTGCGTAGCAAGTCGACCCGATGTTGAGGCGCGAGGCGACTTGACGCGGCGCCGAGGTTGGCTCCATGCTGTCCCCCACCAATGGCCCCGGCGCGAGCATCCGGTAGTCCGTACGACGGCTACGCGCGTCGTGTGACCCCGGCTCCGGATCCCGAGCTGACCCCGGTCGGTCCCGGCACGCCGAGCGGCGAGTACCTGCGCCGATACTGGCAGCCGGTCGCGTTCGCGCGCGACCTCGACGGGCCGCCGCGGCGCGTGCGCATCCTCGGCGAGGATCTGGTGGTCTTCCGCGACCGCAGCGCGCGCGTCGGCGTGCTCCATCTCCACTGCGCGCATCGCGGCACGTCGCTCGAGTTCGCGATCCCGCTCGAGCGCGGCCTCCGCTGCTGCTATCACGGCTGGGTCTTCGACGTCGACGGCCGCTGTCTCGAGACGCCGGGCGAGCCGGCGGGGAGCCGGCTCTGCGAGCGCGTGTGGCAGGGCGCCTATCCGGTCCACGAGTTCGGTGGGCTCGTCTTCGCGTACCTCGGCCCGCCCGAGCGGCGCCCCACGTTCCCGCTCTACGACTCCTTCGAGGTGCCGGGGCTCACCCTCATGCCCGCGGCCGAGTTCACGCTGCCCTGCCACTGGCTGCAGGTGAAGGACAACAGCATGGACCCGGTCCACACCGCGTTCCTGCACGCCCTCTCGAGCGGCTACCAGTTCACCGAGGCCTTCGGCGTGGTGCCCGAGCTCGACTGGCTCGCCACCGAGGCGGGCATGGTCTACATCGCGACCCGCCGGGTGAGTGACTTGGCGTGGGTGCGCGTCTGTGACTTCATGCCTCCCAACGTCCACCAGTTCACGCGCGAGATCGAGGAGGCGACGGCGGCCAAGCCGGCGAGCCGCCCGGTGATCATCCGCTGGGCGGTGCCCAACGACGAGACCCACACCACCAACTTCGAGCTGGCCCAGGTGGATCGAGCGTGGGGGTTGACGCCGGAGCAGGTGGCCCGGCCCGGATTCGGCCAATCCGGCGATCGGCCCTACGACGAGCGTCAGCGCTTCCCCGCCGACTACGACGCCCAGTCGAGCCAGCGGACGATCGCGGTGCACGCGGTCGAGCACCTCGCGTCGACCGACCGCGGGGTGATCATGCTGCGGCGGATCATCCGCGACGGCATTCGCGCGGTGGAGGCGGGCCACGATCCGTGGGGCACCCACTGGCCGGAGGGCAAGGTCATCCCCACCCACACCCAGGACCTCGTGCTGCGCCTGCCGCCGGCCGCGACGCCCGACGAGGACCGGCGCCTCCTGCGCGAGGCCGGCCGACGGGCCGTGACCGGCTGAGCCGCCCCCATGTGGATCGTCCGCATCGCCCTGGACCGGCCGTACACCTTCATCGTGCTCGCGCTGCTCATCCTGATCGTGAGCCCGGTGGTGATCGCGCGGACGCCCACCGACATCTTTCCGTCCATCAACATCCCGGTGATCGCGGTGGCCTGGCAGTACAGCGGGCTCAACACCGAGGAGCTGGAGGGGCGGATCACCACCTCCTACGAGCGCGTGCTCACCACCACGGTGGACAACATCCAGCGCATCGAGTCCACCACCGTGAACGGGCAGGCCATCATCAAGGTCTACCTGCAGCCGAACGCGCGCCTCGACACCGCCAACGCCCAGATCACCGCGATCTCCCAGACCGTGCTGCGCCAGTACCCACCCGGCATCGGGCCGCCGCTCATCATCAACTTCAGCGCCTCGAGCGTGCCGATCCTGCAGCTCGCCCTCTCGGGGGAGGGGCTCGCCGAGCAGCAGCTCTTCGACCTGGGCGTGAACTTCCTGCGGCCGCAGCTCGTGACCATCCCCGGCGTCGCCATCCCGTACCCGTTCGGGGGCAAGCAGCGGCAGGTCATGGTGGACCTCAACACCCGCATGCTGCAGGCCAAGGGGCTGTCCCCCAACGACGTGCTCAACACCATCAATCTGCAGAACCTGATCCTGCCCTCCGGCACCGCCAAGATCGGCCAGTTCGAGTACTACGTGAACCTCAACGCCTCGCCCCGCACGGTGCCGGAGCTGGCCGATCTGCCGATGAAGGTGGTGGGGAACTCCACCATCTACCTCCGCGACGTCGCCAACGTGCGCGACGGCTTCAGCGTGCAGACCAACATCGTCCGCCGCGACGGCCGGCGCGGCACCCTGCTCACCGTGCTCAAGGCGGGCGACGCCTCCACCCTGGACGTGGTCGACAACATCCGGGCCGCGATCCCGCGGGTCGCCACCACCCTGCCGCCCGAGCTGAAGGTCGACCTGCTCGCGGACCAGTCGATCTTCGTGCGCGGGGCGATCTCCGGAGTGATCCACGAGGCGATCATCGCGGCGTGCCTCACCGCGCTCATGATCCTGCTCTTCCTGGGGAGCTGGCGCAGCACGCTGATCATCGCGGTCTCGATCCCCCTGTCGATCCTCACCTCGGTCATCGCGCTGAGCTTCCTGCGCGAGACCATCAACATCATGACCCTGGGCGGCCTCGCCCTCGCGGTGGGCATCCTGGTCGACGACGCCACCGTCACCATCGAGAACATCGAGCGCTATCTCGAGGACGGGCGGGAGCTGCGCGAGGCCATCTTCGAGGGCGCGGCCCAGATCGCGGTGCCCGCGCTGGTCTCGACCCTCTGCATCTGCATCGTCTTCCTGCCCATGTTCTTTTTGAGCGGGGTCGCGCGGTACCTGTTCGTGCCGCTCGCGGAGGCGGTGGTGTTCGCGATGCTCGCCTCCTACGTGCTCTCGCGCACCCTCGTGCCCACCCTCGCCATGTACCTGCTGCGGGCGCGCGCGCACCACCCGGCGCCGACCCGCAACCCGCTCGCCCTCTTCCAGCGCGGGTTCGAGCGGTCCTTCGAGGGTCTCCGCGCCGCCTACCGGGGGCTGCTGGTGCGCCTCATCTCGCGCCAGGGGGTATTCGTGGCGGTGTTCATGGTGGTCTGCCTGTCCGCGTGGCTGCTGCTGCCGTGGCTCGGGGAGAACTTCTTCCCCACCAGCGACAACGGGCAGTTCATCCTGCACCTGCGGGCCAAGAGCGGCACCCGCATCGAGGAGACCGCCCGCCTCGCCGACCTGGTGGAGGCCTCGATCCGCCGGGAGATCCCGTCCGAGGAGCTCGACAACATCATCGACAACATCGGGCTGCCGTACTCGACCATCAACTACATGTATAGCCGGTCCGGCTTCATCGGGACCGCGGACGCGGACATCCTGGTCACCCTCAAGGAGGATCACCGGCCCACCGCGGACCACATGCGCACCCTGCGGGCGCGGCTGCCCCAGGAGTTCCCCGGGGTGACCTTCTACTTCGTGCCCGCCGACATCGTGACCCAGATCCTGAACTTCGGCCTGCCCGCTCCCATCGACGTGCAGGTCGAGGGCAACGACATCGAGGGCAACCGCCAGGTGGCGAACAAGATCCTCGCCGACCTGCGGCAGGTGCCCGGCCTCACCGACCTGCGCATCCAGCAGAACTTCGACTATCCGAATTTCCAGGTGAGCGTGGACCGCACCAAGGCGGCCGGGGCGGGGTTCACCCCGCGAGACGTCGCCAACAGCGTGCTCCTCACCCTGAGCGGCAGCGGCCAGACCACCCCGATCCAGTTCCTGAACTGGCAGAACGGGGTGAGCTACAACCTGATCACCCAGGCGCCCCAGTACTCGATCCAGTCGCTGCAGGATCTCCAGAACGTGCCGATCAGCGGCGCGCCCAACGCGCGGCCGCAGATCCTGGGCGACATGGCCTCGATCTCGCGCACCACCGGGATGGCGGTGGTCTCGCACTACAACACCCGCCGGGTGGTGGACATCTTCGGCTCGGTGCAGGACCGGGACCTGGGCGCGGTCGGCCGGGACATCGCGCGCATCGTGGACGCGCACCGCCCGCACCTGCCGCGCGGCAGCTTCGTGACCCTGCGGGGGCAGGTGGAGACGATGCGGGCCTCCTACGTGGGCCTGCTCGGCGGGCTCGCGTTCGCGATCGTCCTCGTCTATCTTCTGATCGTCGTGAACTTCCAATCCTGGCTCGATCCCTTCATCATCATCACCGCGCTTCCCGCCGCCCTCGCCGGCATCATCGTGTTCCTGTTCCTCACCGGCACCACCCTCAGCGTGCCCGCGCTCATGGGCGCGATCATGTGCATGGGTGTCGGCACCGCCAACAGCATCCTGGTGGTGTCCTTCGCCAAGGAGCGCCTCGGCGAGCACGGCGACGCGCGGGAGGCCGCCATCGAGGCGGGCGTCACCCGCTTCCGGCCGGTCCTGATGACCGCGCTCGCCATGGTCATCGGCATGATCCCGATGGCGCTCGGGCTCGGGGAGGGCGGCGAGCAGAACGCGCCGCTGGGGCGGGCGGTCATCGGCGGGCTGATCTGCGCCACCATCGCCACCCTCGTCTTCGTGCCCGCGGTGTTCAGCCTGCTGCACGGGCGCCGTCGGACTCCCGCCGTCGCGGTCCCGGAGCCGGCGGCTTGAGGAGCTCGCGGGGAGTCTGGATCCTCCTGCTCGTGGTGGTGGCCCTCGCGGCGGCGATCTACGCGGGGCTGCACGGCCGGCGGGGCGCCGACGCGGCGCTGAAGCGGGCCACCCAGGAGGCCGCCGTCCCCACGGTGGCGGTGATCTACCCGGCCGCCTCCTCGTCGAGCGACGAGCTGGTGCTGCCGGGCACCGCGCGCGCCTTCACCGACGCGCCGATCTACGCGCGCGCCAACGGCTACCTCAAGAAGTGGTACGCCGACATCGGGGCGCGGGTAACCCAGGGCCAGGTTCTCGCCGAGATCGAGACCCCGGAGCTCGACCAGCAGCTCCGGCAGGCGCGCGCCGATCTGGAGAACGCGCGGGCCAACATGGACATGGCCCACACCACCGCCGACCGCTGGCAGACCCTGCTCAAGCGCGACGCGGTCTCCCGCCAGGAGACCGACGAGAAGGTCAGCGACTACAACGCCAAGCGGGCCATCGTCGAGTCGAACGGCGCCAACGTGCAGCGGCTCGAGAATCTACAGGCCTTCCAGCGCGTCACCGCGCCCTTCGACGGCGTGATCACCGCGCGCAACACCGACGTGGGCGCGCTGATCGACGCGGGGGCGAGCGCCCAGGCCCGCGAGCTCTTCCGGCTCGCCTCGACCAGCCGCCTGCGCGTGTTCGTCTCGGTGCCGCAGGCCTACGCGCAGGCCGCGCGGCCGGGCACCCCGACCCAGATCACGCTCGAGGAGAACCCGGGCAAGATCTACCGGGGCACGCTGGCCCGGACGTCGACCGCGCTCGATCCGACCGCCCGCACCATGCTGAGCGAGGTGGAGATGGACAACCCGAACGCCGAGGTCCTGCCCGGCGCCTACGTGGTGGTCCGTCTCCGCGTCGGGCTCGAGACAAAGGGGATGACCATTCCGGCCAACACCCTGCTCTTCCGCTCGGAGGGGCTGCGCGTCGCGGTGGTGCGCGACGGTCGCGCCGAGCTCGTGCCGGTGACCCTCGGGCGCGACTACGGCCGCAGCGTCGAGGTGGTGGCCGGCCTCCAGCCGAGCGACGCGGTGATCCTCGATCCGGCCGACTCGCTGGTCAGCGGCTCGCCCGTCCGCGTCCGGGCGGCCGAGCCGGCGCCCCCCGCGAAGCCATCGGGCGCGAAGGCGCCGAGCGGGTAGCCGCCGGAGCGGGCCGGCTCGCGTGCCAGCGGGCCACCTCCTCGCCGGTGGCGAACCACACCCCGCGCGAGCGGCGCATGTAGGTCACCAGGTCCTCCAGCAGCGCGATGCGGGAGGCCCGCCCGCTCACGAACGGGTGGCAGGTCAGCACGAAGCAGCCGTTCTCCCGGTGCATCGCGGCGAACTCCTTGCTCCACATCTGGAGCACCCGACCCGGATCCGCGATGGCGTTGGTGGCGCCGTAGACGTGCCGGAAGAGCGGGGCGTCGTCGAGCAGCCACTGGACCGGCACCTCGATCAGCGGCCCCTGACCGGTCTCGACCTCGTAGGGGACGTCGTTGCCCATCAGCGAGGTGTCGTAGAGAAAGCCGTGGCGCTTCAGGAGATCCGGCGTCCACACGTTGACGTCCCACGAGGGCGACCGGTAGCCGGCCGGGCGCACGCCCAGGCGCGACTGGAGAATATCGAGCTGCTCGCGCATGACCCGCTCCTCCTGGACCTCGTCGAGGAAGCTGAGCGCCTCGTGCATGTTGCCGTGCGCGCCGATCTCGTGGCCCGCGTCGCGGATGCGGGCGGACTCGGCCGGATGGTTCTCGACGGTCCAGCCCGGGATGTAGAAGCTGGCCCGGAGCTTCAGCCGATCGAGCAGCCGCAGGATGCGGTCGACCCCGACCCGCGGGCCGAAGCGGCGCTCCTCGAGATCGCCGAGGCTGCGCCGGGCCTTCTCGGGCTCGCGGAAGAGGAAGCCGGACTCGGCGTCGAAGTCGAAGGACAGGACTGCGGCAGACTGCTTGCCGTCGGGCCAGCGGTAGCGCATCGCGATCTCCCGGGGTGAGGCGAGCGGGATCAGCCCGACACCCAGCCGCCGCTCGGGTGCAAGATCTGTCCGGTGAGGTAGCCCGCGTCGTCGGCGGCCAGGACGAGGGCACAATAGGCCACGTCCTCCACGCTGCCGAAGCGGCGGAGCGGCAGCTCGGCCAGGCGGCGGGTGCGGTACTCCTCGGTCATCACGTCGCGGCTCATGTCGGTCTCGATGCCGCCCGGCGCGATCGCGTTGACGGTGATGCCGTGCTGGCCGACCTCGGAGGCGAGCGCGCGGGTGAGCGACTCGATGGCGCCCTTGGTGGCCGCGTAGGCCGCGAAGCCCCCGCCGCCCACCGGGCGCTGGGCGAGCTGGGTGGAGAGGTTGATGATGCGGCCGCTCTTGCGCTCGATCATCGGAGGCAGGGCGTGGCGCGTGCAGTGGAGCGTGCCCATCACGTTGATGTCGAACATGCGCCGGACCTGGTCCTCCGGTACCTGCAGCAGCGGCCCCCGCACCATGATCCCCGCGTTGTTGACCAGGACGTCGAGGCGGCCGAAGCGCTCGATCGCCGCCTCGATCAGCCGGCGCGCATCGTCCTCGCGGGCCACGTCGCCGTGCACCGCGACCGCCTCGGTCCCGAGCCGGCCCGCCTCCGCGACGGCCTCGCGCGCACCCGCCTCGCTGCCGAGGTAGTTGACCGCGAGGCGCGCGCCCTCCCGCGCGTAGGTCAACGCGATGGCGCGGCCGAAGCCGCGCCCCGCGCCGGTGATGAGCGCGACCCTGCCCG
>Ga0307479_10002042_pt1 | contig 18382 bp, 16 predicted proteins | sample atmos_gasesECM4C_FD_203743 | JGI IMG/M metagenome (GOLD analysis project Ga0307479, IMG submission 203743) | Hardwood forest soil microbial communities from Morgan-Monroe State Forest, Indiana, United States - atmos_gasesECM4C_515 | ecosystem: Environmental > Terrestrial > Soil > Temperate... | reverse complement strand
CCAGCGGCGGCGGCGGCGGCGCGTACTCGACCAGCGCCAGGCGTTCCGGCCGGTGCCCGTCGACCGGCCGCGGCGAGCCGGCGCGCCCGGGGCCGAGGAGGGCGAAGAGGCGGGCGAGAGTGGCGGCCAGCTTGTCCGGCGACAGCGCGGCCGGGCCGTACAGCGAGAGCTGTGCCTCCCGCGGGCGGTCGGGGCGGGCCGCCAGGGTGAACCCGGCGACCGGCGCGCCCGGCGGGCGGGCCTCCAGCTCCAGGCGCAGCAGGGTCAACAGCGTCTTGACGTCGCGGGTGGGCGCCGGCAGATCGATGGCGCGCGGCTGGTGGCCTTCGGGCTCGAGCCGCAAGGTCAGCTCCAGGCGGGCGCAGGCCAGGCCGTTCGCCAGCAGGCGCCCACACAAGCGTTCGAGGGCCGCCTGGCCCACGAACAGGAAAGGCTCGAGCGCCAGCAGCGGCCATTCCAGGTCCATCCCCTCGTGAAACGCGGGCGGCGGCTGGCGGGGCGCGAGCGGCCGGGGATCGATCCCCCGCGCCGTGGCGTGCAGCTCGCGGCCGGTGCTCCCCAGGCGGCTGGTGACGCGCGCGGCCGGCAGGCGCGCGAAATCGCCGATCGTCTGGATGCCCCAATGGGCGAGGGTGGCGACGAGCTCGATGATGCCGGGGTGTCCCGGGGCCCCCGGCGCCCCCGCGGCCGCCGGCATTCCCGCCCCGAGGCTCTCCGGGGTGGGCGACAGGTGGGTGAGCGGCAGCGGCGCCAGGAAGGCCGCCTCCTGCCCCGGCGGGACGATGGCGGGCGACTCCGGCAGGCTGGCCGCGATCCGGGCGGCGAGCTTGCTCGAGGCGATGCCCGACTTCGCCGGCAGGCTGGCCGCCTCGGCGGCGCGGAGCAGGGCCTGTCCGAGGCTCTGCTCGGGGGTGGCGTTGCCCGCGGGCCGGAAGTGGCGGTCGATCCCGTCCACGTCGAGATAGGCGACCCCTTCGCCGGCATCCTCGACGCGCGGCGAGAAGCGCTCGGCGACCTCGAGCAGCGCCTCCTGGGCCGCGCGCTCGCATTCCGCGTCGCGCGGCCGCGCCACCAGCTTCGGGATGAGCGCCCGCGCCTGGGGGAGGGTGAGGCCGGCCCGCACCCCGGCCCGGCGCGACAGTCGCGAGGCGGCGACGACGCGGGCGGCGCTGCCGTTGCCTTCGACGATGACCACCGCCTCGCGCGCCAGCTCGGGCTCGCTGCGCAGGCGGGCCGCGAGAGGGAAGAGGGAGACGGCGATGCAGGCGAGCCGGGGAAGGGCCACGGCTCGCCCCTCAGGTACGGCGGGCCCGCCGGCGCCTGCCGGTGGTCGTCGCAGCCAGCGGGGTGGTCAGAGCCAGCGAGGTCGTCGGCGCCGGGGGGCCGGCCGCGGCCGCCGCGGCCGCCGCGACCGCCGGCCGGACCGGCTCCTCGCGGTCGGGCAGGCCGGAGGACGAGGCCGCCGCGGGGATTGTCGGAGCCAGCGGGGTTGTCGGAGCCAGCGGCCTTGTCTGAGCCAGCGGCCTTGTCTGAGCCAGCGGCCTTGTCAGAGCCAGCGGCCTTGTCAGAGCCAGCGGGGTTGTCGGAGCGGGCGGGGTCGGGGCCAGCGAGGCCAGCCGCAGCTCCAGCCCCTGCGGCCTGGCGGGGAGCAGCCGGCCGCGGCACTTCGCGAGCGTCAGCCGGCAGGAGAGGCCGTCGAGCAGCCAGGGAGGCCCTCCCGATATGCCCTGCCAGCAGGCGCGCCCGCGTGCTGCCTGCAGCACCGCCGCCGCCGCCGTGCCGCTCACCCGGTAGGGGGTGGCGACCAGCAGGGCGGCGCCGTGAGCGCGGGCGGCCCGCGCCAGGCGCAGCCAGCCCGCGGCGGCCGTGGCCAGGCCGCGCCCGCCGCGCACCGGCGGATTGCCGAGGTCCAGGACCACCATCGGGAAACCGCCGCCGAGCAGGATCTCGGCGCCGGCCAGCGCCTGCTTGAGAGTGGTGGGGCGCAGCCAGAGCAGCCGGCGAAGGTCCACCCCCAGGTCGGCGGCAGTCTGCGGGTCGAGCCCGTCGCCGAGATCGACCAGCGCCGCCGCCTCGCCCGCCGCGGTGGCCGCGGCGATGGCCGCCAGCGCCGTGGAGAACCGCCCGCTCGAGCGGGCGCCGATCAGCTCGACCAGCCTGCCCCGCGGCAGGCCGCCCGCCAGCAGCTCGTCGAGAGCGGGCACGGACGTCGGCAGCGGCTCCGGGGGATGCAGGGGCGAGGGTGCCGGCGGCGCGGCGGCGGCCGGCGCCGCCAGGGGCCGGGGACCGGTCCCGGACGCCGGGGGGCGCGCCGCGCCGCCGCCATGCGCGAGGGCGCGGGCGCTGCCCAGGCGGTCGATCAGCGGGGCGAGCGAGCTCAGCGGGTCCCGGGGGTCGAGCGCCTGCGCCAGCTTGCCGCGCAGACGCTCGAGGGCGGACGTTCCGGACGTTCCCGATGTCTCCGACGTTTCCGGCGTTCTCGACGCTTCCGATGTTCTCGACGTTCCCGATGTCCTCGACATTTCCAGCAAGGGGACGTCGGATGAGTCCGCGACGACGACGTCGCAAGAGAGGACTTTGCTGGCGTGCAAGTGGCCTGGCATGGCCTCAATCTAAAGCGTTAACAAGGCGTAAGTCAAGCTATCGACAAGGATTTATGATCGGTGTAAAGGTACGTTTTTACAATCATTTAGGTGTACATAGATCACACGCCACCAAGCCCGTCGCACAGTTCTCATCAAAAATCACCGGCAGGCGTCCAAGCGGTAACGTGAAAGACGAACTCGTCACCGAAATCGCCGCTCCCTTCCCGCGCCTTGGGCATAGAATGGGCGCGTGCGGGGGCGTCCACACACGACCTGGTCAACGATGGCCGTCGTCATTGCGCTGGGGGCGCTGGCGGCCCTGCCGGCCCTGGCGCCGCCGCCGCCACTGCTGGCGATGGCCGCCAGCCGGGCACCTGCCGCGCCGCCGGCGGCCGCTGCCACGAGAGGTAGATCGATGAGCCTGAGCCTGACCTCCTCCGCCTTCACCCATCAAGGAGAGATCCCCGCCCGCTACAGCTGCGAGGTCCAGGGGCGGGAGGTTTCTCCCCCCCTCGCCTGGAGCGGCGTGCCGGCGGCCGCCAAGAGCCTGGCCCTGATCGTGGACGATCCCGACGCTCCGGACCCCAAGGCGCCGCAGACGACCTGGGTGCACTGGGTGCTCTACGACCTGCCGCCGACCGCCGCCGCGCTGCCCGAAGGGGTGGCCCCGGGCGACCTGCCGCCGGGCACCCGCGAGGGGAACAACGACTGGCACCGCACCGGCTACGGCGCGCCGTGCCCGCCGATCGGGCGGCACCGCTACTTCTTCAAGCTGTATGCCCTGGACACCGTGCTGCCCGACCTCGGCCACCCCGACAAGCGGCGCCTCGAGGAAGCCATGCAGGGCCACGTGCTCGCCCATGCCGAGCTGATCGGCACCTACCAGAAGGCCGGCAAGCGGAGCATGGTCGGCGCGCTCCTCGGCCGTTGATCCCCGCCGCCGCCGGCGCTCGCTCGAGGCACTCCGCCCGATGGACGTTCCCGACGTACGCCGCGATTACACGCGGGCCGTCCTCGACGAGCGCGACGCGGCGCCGGAGCCGATCGCCCAGTTCCGCGCCTGGCTCGCGGAGGCGGCCGCCGCTGATCCGCTCGATCCCACCGCGATGACGCTCTCGACCGCCGACGCCCATGGGCGGCCGTCGGCGCGCGTAGTGCTGCTCAAGGGCTGCGACGAGCGCGGCTTCGTCTTCTTCACCAACTACGGCAGCCGCAAGGCGCGCGAGCTGGCCGTCAACCCGTACGCGGCGCTGGTCTTCTACTGGCCGGCCATGGACCGCCAGGTGCGCGCCGAGGGCCTGGTCGAAAAGACCTCGCGCGAGGAGACCGCCGCCTACTTCGCCACCCGCCCGCTGGACTCGCGGCTGAGCGCCTGGGCGTCGCGGCAGAGCGAGCCGATAGCCGGCCGCGAGGCGCTCGAGCAAGCCCTGGCCGCGGCGACCCGCCGTTTCGCCGGCCGCGACGTGCCGGCGCCCGACTTCTGGGGCGGCTACCGCCTGCGCCCTACCCTGGTGGAGTTCTGGCAGGGGCGTGCCGGCCGCCTCCACGACCGCCTCGCCTACCGCCTGGGCGAGGACGGCGCCTGGACCGTCGCGCGCCTGCAGCCGTAGTCGATCTTGGTTACCGCCGCCCCTTGCCGGGAACGCGGATTGCTCGGCGCCTACGTAGCCGGATTTCTGTCCTGGTCCACCTAGGAATCGAAGGCGTAGTCGATGCTCTGGCCGGTGGCGAGCGTGGCGCTGCGGTCGGTGAGCTTGATGTCCTTGATGCGCGTGCCGCTGGCGTCGAAGATCGAGATGTCCGGCGCCAGCGCCGTGTAGGCGCTGGGCGAGACGGTCTGGGCCGCGATCACCACCGAGAGAGTATGGTGGCCGCTGCTCAGGCTTCCCTGGCCGGCGAGGATGGTGACCGACGCCGCGACGGTGGACGCCGACTCGGCGACGACGACGCCGTCGACCACCAGCTTGGCATCCAGGATCGTCGCCGCGAACTGCTGATCGAGGAGCACGGTGGAGAAGATGGTGGTCGACCCCGCCGGCGTGGTAGGAGAATGGCCGCCCCCGCCGCAGGCGGCGAGCGCCAGCGCACCGGCCACCGCCAGAGCCATCTTTGTCTTCCGCATCCGGCGCCCTCCGTGTCGAGCCCAGGTCCCGCTGCCTGCGCCGATGCAGGACAGAGCACGCCCTTGGGACTTGCACCACCGGCCACGAGAATGCTGCAACAACCTACCACAAATCTCGAGGGATGGATTTGGCCCGCGGCCAGAAAGCGTGCCGGCATCCGCCTGCGGCGAGCTGGCTGCGGCATCGACGCCGCAGCTCGGACGCACCGCGCCCAACCTGCCCTGCGGTTGTATTCTTGGATAGAGATGATTACAATGTGATTACGGGGGGAGGAGGGAAAGTGCCATGCCCATCCGGGCGCGCATCGTCAAGATCGGGAACTCCCAGGGGATTCGCATTCCCAAGCCTGTGCTGGAGCAGGCCGGGCTGAAAGATGAGGTGGAGATCGACGTCCGCGAGGGGCAGATCGTTCTCCACGCCGCCTCGGCGGGGCGGGCCGGTTGGGCCGCGGCGTTCGCGGCGATGGCTCAGGCGGGCGACGACGAGCTGCTCGACGGCCCGGTGCCATTGCCCACCCTTTGGGAGGACGAAGAGTGGCAATGGCCGTGAGCCGGGCCGAGGTCCACCTGGTCAATCTCGACCCGACGGTCGGCAGCGAGATCCAGCAGACCCGCCCGTGCCTCGTCGTCTCGCCAGACGAGATGAATCAACACATCCGGATGGTGATCGTCGCTCCTTTGACCGCCAGGGGCCGCCGCTACCCGACCCGTGTGCCATGCCGCTTCGGCCGTGTCGAGGGGCTCGTGGTGCTCGATCAGCTCCGCACGATCGACCGTTCCCGCCTGGTCAAGCGGCTCGGCCGGCTCGACGGCGAGACCATGACGGAGGTGCTGGCGACACTCGCCAGGATGTTTGCCCCCTGACCCGTCCGGGTCCCGCCATGCCTCCAAAACATGCTCAGGCCGCGGGCTCCACGAAGGGATTGCGAATCGTCAGACGATCGACCCGCAGCCCGTTCTGCATGTCCTCGCTCCAGAGGCGCGAACAGCCTCCCTCGATCGCGGCGGCGACGATCAATGCGTCGTAGAAACCGAATGCATAGCCCTCCCGCAGCTCCAGACCTCGCGCGTAAAGCGCCAGGCTCGGCATCACCCGCCAGAGCGGCGCCAGGACGCCGGCGAGAAATTGGCGCGCCTCCGCGGAAGTGGCCCGCCTCTTCAGCCTGCCGGTCAGTACGGCTAGTGTTTCCTGAACCACCTGGAAACTAATGCAGCCCTTGCCGGACTCGACGCCGTCGTGGACGAGGCTGCGGGCAATCTCGCGCCGGCGTTCGTTGGTCTCGTCGAACAGATAGATGAAGATGTTCGAGTCGAGAAAATCAGCGCTCATTCATCTCCTCCCGCGTGAAGCGGCGCCCTCCGGTGCGCAGCTTGCCGCGCAGCTCGTCAATCACCGCCAATGCTGCGTCCGCTTTCGTCTCGCGCTGGGTGTATTCGCCCAGCCACCGGCGGAACTGCTCGTTCAGGGTGGTGTGCTCGGCCCGTGCGCGGGCGCGTGCGGCTTCGATGAGACCTTCGTCGGCGCTCAGGGTGACGTTCTTCATTGGGAGCCTCATCCGGCGGGCGCTTTTCCCGAGGGAACCGGAGCTCCCTCAGCGCGAGCCACGGAGCTAGTTGCCTCCTGGCAGCGCCGGGCTGCCGAGTCGCCCGAGACGGCGAAGGCGCGCGTGGGAAACGATACCACCGGGAGTGCCGTCATCGCCCTTGGTGGGTGCCATAGGATTCTCCTTGTCTTTTCTTTCACCATTGCCTGCCAGCCGACCCCCTCAGGAAGGGAGGCTATGTGATAACTCAGAGCGATGCCCATTCGCTTGACCGAGCAGCAGCAGCGGGCACTCGACAGATGCGAGGAGGTGCGGGTGCAGGCCTCCTCGTCTCCTCGGTATAGTGGCGTTCGAACTGATACCACAGCGATGTAGACGCCCGCCGCCATACCTTCCCTTGCAGTGCATGACGCCGTGGTGGCCTTCGTGCGCAGCTGGCCAGCCGGCTCCGCGTGACCTCGCGTGGTAGCGTGCCGCCAGCGTAAGGAGCGACCTGATGCGAATGACCTCGGCCTGCCTGGCCTTACTTCTGGTTTTTCAGCTCTCGCCCTTGCTCTCGGCGTCACCCCTGCCCGCCGCGCCCCCGGGCGCGCGCCAGCTGGCCCCCGGCGTTCTCCTCGTGCCCGGGCGCTTCGTCGCCGGCACGCCGCCCGATGGCAACAGCTTGATCTTCCAGGGCAGCGACGGCCTCGTGCTCTTCGACACCGGGCGCCACCGCGAGCATGCCGAGAGGCTCCTCGCCGCCGCCGCCGTCACCGGCCTGCCGCCGCGAGCGGTCGTCAACTCGCACTGGCACCTCGATCACGTCGGCGGCAACCTGCTGGTCCGGGAGCGCTACCCGCGGGTCGAGGTCTACGCGAGCGGCGCGATCCATGGCGCGCTGCGCGGCTTCCTGGCGCAGTACCGCGCCTCGCTCACCGACCAGGTCGCGCGGGCGCAGGACCCGGGCGCGGCGCAGGCGCTGCGCGACGAGATCGCCCTCATCGACGCCGGGCCGCGGCTCGGCCCCACCCACGAGGTGAAGGCCTCCGGGCCGCTCGCGCTCGCCGGCCGGCCCCTCGAGCTCCACCTCGAGACCTTCGCGGTGACGGCGGGAGACGTCTGGCTGCTCGATCCGGCGAGCGGCGTCCTGGCCGCGGGCGATCTCGTCACCCTGCCGGTGCCGCTGCTCGACACCGCCTGCCCGGCGCGCTGGCAGGCGGCACTCGACCACCTCGCGACGGTGCCATTCCGGCAGCTCGTGCCGGGGCACGGCGAGCCGATGAACCACGCCGGCTTCGACGCCTACCGCTCCGCCTTCCGTGACCTCCTCGCCTGCGCCGCATCGGCCCGCGGCAAGGACGCCTGCATCGACGGCTGGCTGCGCGACGCTGGCAGCCTCGTGCCCCCCGAGGACGTGACCCTGGCGCGGCAAGCCCTGGGCTACTACGTCGCAGCGGTCCTGCGCGGCGACCCGGCCAAGCGGGCAAAGCTCTGCAGCCCGCCGGGCTGATCGCCGCGCCTGACGACGCGAATCCGGCCTCGCAGGGTAGGTGACATGGCGCTTGCATTTCGCAGTCAGCAGAGTCATAATGCATTCATGAGTGTCCAGATCACCATCCGAGACGTGCCGGACGCGGTGAGGGATGAGCTTGCCGCGCGGGCAGCTCTCCAGGGCAAGTCGATGCAGGAGTACCTGCGTGCCGAGCTGGAACGCCTGGCTGCACGCCCGCCGGTCGAGAAGGTGCTCGAGCGGATTCGGGAGCGCAAGGCGACGGCAGGAACCAGGCTCTCGCCGGAGGAGATCCTGACCCATCGTGACGCGGACCGCCGGTGAGCGCGGTCGTCGACGCCTCGCTGCTGGTTGCTGCCACGTCGGATACGGGAGCCGAGGGAAGGTGGGCTGAGGACGTGGTGCGAGCCGGCGGCTTGGTCGCGCCCCACCTGGCTCTCGTCGAGGCCACGAGCATCCTCCGCCGCTTCGAGCTCGGCGGCCGGCTTGGCCGGATGGAGGCCGGTGCCGCTGCCCGTGATCTTCTCCAGCTCGATCTCGAGCTGGTGTCCTTTGCACCTTTCGCGGAGCGGGTCTGGGAGCTGCGAGCCAACGTTACGAGCTATGACGCCTGGTACGTTGCGGTGGCCGAACAGTGCAACCTTCCTCTGGCGACGCTCGATCGGCGCCTGGCCAGAGCCACCGGTCCTCGCTGCCGCTTCCTTCTGCCGCCCTCGGGGAGGCGCGGTCCTTCTCCTATTTGAGCAGGAAGTAAGCGGCGCAGCGAAGTTTGGGATGCCGAGGTACGTCCGGTAGCGGCACGACTCGGCAGGCCCGCCTATACCAGGTCGGCGAGCTGCCGAACCAGGCCGGTGGGCGTGGTGACCCGCACGTCGCCGGCCGGGCTGTGGACCAGCACCTCCAAGGTGTCGCCGCGCTTGACCACGCGCACCGTGCCTGGGCCGCTCTCGACCTCGACCAGCACGCCGTCCGGACTGCCGGCGAGGGCGCGGCAGGCGGCCCGCGCGGCCGGCCGCCAGGCGTGCAGGGCCTGAGGCGAGAGGCGAGGGCACCGGTCGCGCGGCCCGGCGACCGCCGCCAGGTCGATCGCCGCCGCCACCACCCCTGACGGCACCGGCAGCCGCAGGTCGAGATTGGCGCCGCGGGCGTTCTCGCGCATCACCACCGTCACCGTCGGGGCGTGGGCGAGAGCGTAAGCCAGCAGCATGCCGCCGCAAACCGCGAGCACCGCCGCGAACGCGGCGGCCACCAGCATGAACTTGGCGAACCGACTCATGACACCCTCCTACGCGCACTGAGGGGTGCGCGATGCGCCGTGCGCTGCCCCCTGGGCCTGCGCCTGCCCCCGCATCACCGGCCTTCCGCGTCGCCGTCCACCCACATGCGGACCGTCTCGTGGTCGCCGTTGACGGTGACCAGCTCGCCTTCGCCGCCGCGGACCAGCGCCTCGACCGCGGCCGCCAGGTCGAAGCGGTCGTCGCCGCCGGCGAGCAGCGCGTCCACCACGGTGACCGGTATGCGCACCTCGACGCGCTCGTCGTGGTGGCGCCCGCCGTTCGCCGCCCGGATCAGCAGGTAGCCGCCGCTGCGCGCCACCCGCACCTTGCCGTCCGGCTCGTCGATGGTGATGTAGGCGGCCTCCGGCTGGCGCTGCACCTCGCGCCAGATGCGCCGCAGGTCCTTGACCGAGAGGTCGCGGTCGTCGATGCGCAGCCGCTCGGCGCTGCGCGCCTCCTCCGGGATCAGCGGCGTCGCCGCCTCGACCACCGACAGGGGGAGGTTGATGCTCACCCGGCTCCCCTCGTTGCCGTCGTGCACCTTGATGTGCAGCCACAGGTTGGCCTTCGCCTCCGCCGCCGCCGCGCCCATCAACAACAGGGCAATCCCCATCACGCCGTTCCAGGTCATCGCTCGTCTCCCAGGCGCCGTTGCTCGCGCGCCCCAGCTATATACAGAACGAGCACCGGCCGGCAGAGGTTTCAGGGCCGCCGCCGCCGGCTCCTCTCCGGGCGCACCCGCGGGCCGGGCGGCGGCCCGGCCCGGGGCGCTTGGAATCGGCCTTCAAGGAGTCGCGGCGAGGGTGTACTCGAGCTCGTACGAATGCTTGCCGTTGTCGATCTTGATCGTCATCTTGCCCGCGAGGCCCGCCAGCTCGCCGGTGCCGGAGTCCGGCACCACGGTGACCGACAGTTGCGGGGCGCCGCGCGTGAGCGTGCCGCTGTGCTGGAGGACGAAGCTGCCGCTGCGGCCCTGGAGCGTGCCGCTGACCCGCTCGATCGCGACGTAAGCGGCCGAGCCCTCGACGCTGGTGCTGGCGCCCAGCATCTCGCCCTTGCTGGTCGCCTCGAGATCGCCGTGGAACTGCTTGTCGAGCGACCACCTGCCGAGGGTCGGGGCGGCCTTGCCGTCCGGCTTGCCGTCCGGTTTGCCGTCCGCCGTCTGTGGGGTCAGCTTCACCTCGAACGTGCCGCTTGCATGCGTCGTCATGGCCGCCTCCTTCTTGACCGGGCCGGGAACCGGTGACCGGGTTGGTGGAGATCCCGAGGATGCGGCTCCAAGGGACAGGCAGAGAGCCGCGATGACACCTACGATGGCGCGAGGTCGTGTCCTCATTTCTTCCTCCGTTCTGGCCGGGCCGGGACGCGCTCGGCCGCCCGTCGCGAGCCGTCGAACCCCACCGTACCGTCTGCGCCGCCTCCGGGATTGAAGAAACGCGACAGCCGAGCTTGACTCTCCCATTTACCCGGAAGACACTCTCGGCCATGACCGGCCGGCCCGGCAGCGTCCCCTCGGTCCTGCGCACGCTGACGCTGGGCTCCGCCGGCTGGGAGACGCGCGGCGTGCTGCGCCCGGCGGCGCAGCCGCGAGGCAGCCCGCTGCGGTTTCCGCCCGCCGACGACCTGAGCGCCGTCGTCGACCTCTACTGGATCGCCCGCTGGGACCTCGCCGCGGACGAGACGATGGTCGTCGAGACGCTGCCCCATCCGTGCGTCAACGTCGTCGTCGAGCAGGGGAGATCGCGCGTGCACGGCCCGGTCAAGGGCAGGTTCTCGCGGACCCTCGCCGGCCGCGGCCAGGTGGTCGGCGCGCGGCTCCGGCCGGGCGCCTTTCGCGGCTTCGACCGGCGGCCGGCCTGGCAGCTGGTGAATGCCTCGCTCACCTTTCCCGAGGCGTTCGGCGCGGCGAGCGGGCCCCTCGAGAGGGCGGTCGCCGCCCGGGCCGACGATCAGGGGATGGTCTGGGCGCTCGAGCAGTTCTTGCGCGAACGGCGACCATTGCCCGACCCGGCGGTCGAGCTCATCGACCGCATCGTCGAGCGCATCGCCACCGACCGCGACCTCCTCAGGGTCGAGGACCTCGCCCTGGCGCTGGGCCTCGGCCGCCGCACGATCGAGCGGCTCTTCCGTGAGTACGTGGGCCCCAGCCCGAAGAGCGTCATCCGCCAGTACCGCCTGCAGGCAGCCGCCGACGAGGCCGCCAGGGGCCGGGTGACCAACTGGTCGCGCCTGGCGAACGACCTCGGCTACTCCGACCAGGCGCACTTCAACCGCGACTTCCGGGCGATTCTCGGCACGACGCCGTCGGCCTTCGCGCTGCAAGCATCGCCACCCCGTCACGCGCCGGGCCGTCCCTAGCCCGCCCCTCGCCAGCCGGACCCGCGGTCCCCAACCCCACCCGGTATAGCATGGGCGCGCCGCGCCGGGGCCACCCGCAGCATGGCCCTGATCCGCGGTCCGGCGTGGGCGAGCACCTGGGGCGCTGCCCGAGGAGCCGCCCGCAGGATGGCCCTGATCCGCGGTCCGGAGGGACCGGGTCCAGGAAGGACAGGCATGAGCGACGCGCAGGCCAGACAGCGGGTGGTCATCGACCGGGTGCGGCCCGAGATCGACGGCGGACGCTTCGCCGTCAAGCGCACGGTGGGCGAGCGGGTGACCGTCGAGGCCGACGTGTTCACCGACGGCCACGACGCTCTGAGCTGCCTGCTGCTCTATCGCGAGGAGCGCGCCGCGGCATGGAGCGAGACGGCCATGGAGGCGCTCGGCAACGACCGCTTCCGGGCGGCATTCACCGTCACCGCCATCGGCGGCGGCTGGCGCTACACGGTGGCCGCCTGGGTGGACCCCTGGAAGACCTGGCGCCGCGACCTGCGCAAGCGCCTCGACGCCAGCCAGGACGTCACCCTCGACCTGCTCGCCGGCGCCGCCCTGATCCACCACGCCGCGGAGCGCGCGCGGGCCTCCGGGCGCAAGGCCGACGCCCGGGTGCTGGCCGGCCTGGCGCGCGCCTTGGAGCAGGGGCGCGACCTCGAGGCGCGCCTGCGCCTGGGCCTCGACGAGGAGCTGGCGCAGCTCATGGACCGCCATACCGACCGTGCCCGGGCCGCGCGCTACCGCGAGCTGCCGCTGGTCGTGGACCGCGCGCGGGCGCGCTTCGCCAGCTGGTACGAGATGTTCCCGCGCTCCTGCTCGCCGGTGCCCGGCCGCCACGGCACCTTCCGCGACCTCGCCCAGCGCCTCCCCTACGTCGCCGAGATGGGCTTCGACGTCCTCTACCTGCCGCCCATCCACCCCATCGGCGTCACCCACCGCAAGGGCAAGAACAACAGCCCGGCCGCCGAGCCCGGCGACGTCGGCAGCCCGTGGGCTATCGGCGGCGCCGCGGGCGGCCACAAGGCGATCCTGCCGGAGCTCGGCACCGAGGAGGAGTTCCGCGGGGTGATCGCCCGGGCGCGAGACCTCGGCCTCGAGATCGCCCTCGACGTCGCCTTCCAGTGCTCGCCCGACCACCCCTACGTGCGCGAGCATCCGGAGTGGTTCAAGAAGCGCCCCGACGGCAGCATCCAGTACGCCGAGAACCCGCCCAAGAAATACGAAGACATCTACCCCTTCGACTTCGACCTCCCTGGCGAGGCCCAGGACGCGCTCTGGCAGGAGCTCAAGAGCATCTTCGATCACTGGCTCGGCTTCGGCATCCGCATCTTCCGCGTCGACAACCCGCACACCAAGCCCTTCGCCTTCTGGGAGTGGGTGATCGGCGAGATCAAGCGCGACCATCCGGACGTCATCTTCCTGGCCGAGGCGTTCACCCGCCCGAAGCTGATGTACCGCCTGGCCAAGCTCGGTTTCACCCAGTCCTACAACTATTTCCCGTGGCGCACCAACAGCCGGGAGCTGACCGAATACTTCACCGAGCTCACCAGGACCGAGATCGCCGAGTTCTTCCGTCCCAGCCTGTGGCCCAACACCCCGGACATCTTGACCGAGCAGCTGCAGTTCGGCGGCCGCCCGGCGTTCATCCAGCGCCTCATCCTGGCGGCGACCCTGGGCGCCTGCTACGGCATCTACGGCCCGCCCTTCGAGCTGCTCCTTGACCGGCCGCGCGAGCGCGGCAGCGAGGAGTATCTCGACTCGGAGAAGTACCAGCTGCGCCACTGGGACCTCGCGGCGCCGCACAGCCTGCGCGACCTGATCGCGCTGGTCAACCGCGTGCGGCGCGAGAACCCGGCGCTGCAGTCCGACGACGGCCTGCGCTTCCATCCCACCGACAACGAGCAGCTGCTGTGCTACAGCAAGTCGGCGCCGGCGGCGGACAACGTCGTCCTCGCCGTCGTCAACCTCGATCCGCATCACGCGCAGTCGGGTTGGGTGGCGCTGGACCTCGCGGCGCTCGGCCTCGACTCGGGCCGGCCGTTCCAGGTGCACGACCTGCTCACCGGGGCGCGCTACCTGTGGAGCGGCGCGCGCAACTTCGTGCAGCTCGACCCGCAGCAGGCGCCGGCGCACCTCTTCCGCCTGCGGCGGCGGGTGCGCTCGGAGCAGGACTTCGACTACTTCCAGTAGCGCGCGATGAGCCGAGACGATCAGCAGGCCAGGCCGGCGGGCGGCGGCGGCGACGACGGCGGCGGCAGCGGCGACGGTGGCGGCGGCACCGCCGCCGGCGACCCGCTCTGGTACAAGGACGCCATCCTCTACGAGGTCCACGTGCGAGCCTTCGCCGACTCCGACGGCGACGGCATGGGGGACTTCCGCGGCCTGACCGGCAAGCTCGACTACCTGCGCGACCTCGGCATCACCGCCATCTGGCTGCTGCCGTTCTATCCCTCGCCGTGGCGCGACGACGGCTACGACATCGCCGACTACGTCAGCGTCCATCCGGCCTACGGCACGCTCGAGGACTTCCGGGTCTTCCTCGACGAGGCGCACCGGCGCGGCCTCCGGGTGATCACCGAGCTGGTGATCAATCACACCTCCGACCGCCATCCCTGGTTCGAGCGCGCCCGCCGCGCCGCGCCCGGCACGCCGGAGCGCGACTTCTACGTGTGGAGCGACACCCCGGACCGCTACGCCGACGCGCGCATCATCTTCACCGACACCGAGACCTCCAACTGGACCTGGGACCCGGTGGCCAAGGCCTACTACTGGCATCGCTTCTTCTCGCACCAGCCCGATCTCAATTTCGACAACCCCAAGGTGCACGAGGCGTTGTTCGCGGCGCTCGACTTCTGGATGGAGATGGGGGTCGACGGCCTGCGCCTCGACGCCGTGCCCTACCTCTACGAGCGCGAGGGCACCAACTGCGAGAACCTGCCAGAGACCCACGTCTTCCTGCGCCGGCTGCGCGCTCACGTCGACGCGAAGTTCGCGGGCCGCATGCTGCTCGCCGAGGCCAACCAGTGGCCGGAGGACTCGATCGCCTACTTCGGCGATCCCGACCACGGCGCCGGCGAGTGTCACATGGCCTTCCATTTCCCGGTGATGCCGCGCCTCTACATGTCGATCCGCATGGAGGACCGCTACCCGGTGGTGGACATCCTCGAGCAGACGCCGCCGATCTCCGCGAGCTGCCAGTGGGCGACGTTCCTGCGCAACCACGACGAGCTGACGCTCGAGATGGTCACCGACGAGGACCGCGACTACATGTACCGCGTCTACGCCCAGGACGCGCAGGCGCGCATCAACGTCGGCATTCGCCGCCGCCTGGCGCCGTTGATGGGCAAGGACCGGCGGCGCATCGAGCTGATGAACAGCCTGCTGTTCTCGCTGCCGGGAGCGCCCGTGCTCTACTACGGCGACGAGATCGGCATGGGCGACAACATCTACATCGGCGACCGCAACGGCGTGCGCACGCCGATGCAATGGAACGGCGACCGCAACGCCGGCTTTTCCCACGCCAACCCGCAGCGGCTCTACCTGCCGGTGATCACCGACCCCGAGTTCCACTACCAGGCGATCAACGTCGAGACCCAGCAGGGCAACCCGCATTCGCTGCTGTGGTGGACGCGGCGCCTGATCGCGCTGCGCAAGCGCCACCGCGCCTTCAGCCGCGGCAGCCTGCAGTTCCTGTATCCGGAAAACCACCACGTGCTGGCGTTCCTGCGCCGCGACCAGGACGAGGTGCTGCTGGTGGTGGCCAACCTGTCGCGCTTCGTGCAGGCCGTCGAGCTCGACCTCGCCGAGCACGCCGGCGCGACGCCGATCGAGCTGTACGGCGGCAGCGCCTTCCCGCGCATCCACGGCGGCCGGCGCTATCCGCTCACCCTGGGACCGCATAACTTCTACTGGTTCGCGCTCGAGCGGCACCCGGCCGGCCGCGGCTGGCCCCGCCGCGGCGCCTCGCCGGCCGAGGCGGAGGTGCCGGTGCTGACCCTGGCCCCGGCCGGCGGCGAGCCCGGCGGCGCGGACCAGCCCGGGAGCCCCGGGCCTGTTCAGCGCTTCTTCACGGCTCCGGGCAAGGCCGCGCTCGAGGCGGCGCTCGCCGCGCGGCTGCCGGCCTTCCGCTGGTTTGCGGCCAAGGCGCGCGCGCTGCGCGCCGTCACCCTCGCCGAGGCCGTGCCGCTCGACGGCGGCGCCTGGCTGCTGCTGCTCGACGTCGCCTACGAGCAGGGCGAGGCCGAGCGCTACGCGCTGCCCGTGGCCTTCGCGCCCGATCCGCCGGGCGCGGGCGGTGGCGGCGCGGGCGCCGCGGGCGGCGGCGGCGCGGCCAGCGCGGCCGCCGTGGTCGCCGCGGGCGCGGTGGCCCGGCGCGAGCCGCGGCGCCTGGTGGCGCGCCTGGCCGGCGCCGGCGGCGGCGGCGGGGGGGGAGCGGCCGGCGCGGTCTCCGGGGTGCTCTACGACGCGTTCGAGGATCCCGCCTTCGGCCGCCGGCTGCTGGCGGCAATGGCCGCCGGCAGCCGCTTCAGCGGCGGGGCGAGCGAGGTGGAGGCGTGGACCGATCCCGGCTTCGTCGAGCTGGCGGGCGCCGATCCGGCGGCGGCGGAGCTCGAGCTGCGGCCGCTCGGCGTCGAGCAGAGCAACACCTCGGTGCGCTACGGCGACCGGCTGGTGCTCAAGCTCTTCCGCAAGCTCGAGCCGGGCGTCAACCCCGACCTCGAGATCGGCCGCTTCCTGACCCGCTCCACCACCTTCCGCCACGTCCCCCCGGTCGCCGGCGGGCTGGACCTCCGCGCCGGCGGCGTCGCCGTCGCCGGCGGCGGCGCTCGCGGCCGCGAGCCGATCACCCTGGCCGTGCTGCAAGGCTTCGTCCCCAACGAGGGCGACGCCTGGAGCTTCACCCTCGACGCCCTCGGCCGTTACTTCGAGCGGGCGCGCAGCGGCTGGGGCCGCGGCGACTTCGGCCGGGCGGCGGTGCCGGCGCGGCCGCTGCTCGAGCTGGCGGAGGCCGCCGGCGGCGGCAGCCCGCCGGCCGAGCTCTACGAGCGCATCGGCACCTACCTGCCGACCGTGCGCCTGCTCGGCGAGCGCACGGCCGAGCTGCACCTCGCCCTCGCCTCGGCGCCGACCGAGGACTACGCCTTCGCGCCCGCGCCGTTCTCGACGCTGCACCAGCGATCGCTCTACGAGTCGATGCGCACCTCCGCCGGCCGCACCTTCCAGCTGCTCCGCCAGCGTCTCCCGGGCCTCGCGCCCGAGGCGCGCGCCGCCGCCGAGCAGGCGCTCGCCGCGCAGGACCAGGTGCGGGAGCGTTTCGCGCTCCTCCTCGGTACCAAGGTCACCGCCACCCGCATCCGCACCCATGGCGACTATCACCTGGGGCAGGTGCTCTACACCGGCAAGGACTTCGTCATCCTCGACTTCGAGGGCGAGCCGGCGCGCCCGCTCTCCGAGCGCCGGCTCAAGCGCTCGCCGCTGCGCGACGTCGCCGGCATGCTGCGCTCGTTCCAGTACGCGGCCTACGCGCGGCTCTTCGAGGAGGCGGGGAGCGGCATCATCCCGGCGACCGAGGTGCCGGTGTTCGAGAGCTGGTCGCTGTACTGGGAGCGCTGGGTGTCGGCCGCCTTCCTCGCCGCCTACCTGCAGCGCACCGCCGGCGCCTCCTTCGTGCCCGCCCGGCGCTCCGACCTCGCCGTCCTGCTCGACGCCTATGTCCTCGAGAAGGCGATCTACGAGCTCGCTTACGAGCTCAACCACCGCCCCGGTTGGGTGCGCATCCCGCTCGCCGGCATTCGGGAGATCCTGGGGCTCCCTGGAGGCGGACAGGCATGAGCGCGGCGCGGCGCGAGCGCGAGCACCGCCAGCTGCGGGAGCTGGCCGCGCTCCACGGCGTGCAGCTCTCCTACTTCGATGTCTGGGGCAACCGCGTCGAGGCGTCGGCGGAGTCGCTGCTCGCGGCGGCCTCCGCCCTGGCCGGCCCCTGCGAAACCATGGACGACGTCGCCGAGGCGCTTGCGGCGCGCCGCGCCGAGCTCGAGTCGCGGCTCATCGAGCCGGTGCTGGTGGCCTGGGACGGCCGCCTCGATCAGGTCGCGCTGCGCCTGCCGGCCGGCGGCAGCGCCGGCGCCGGCCCCGGCACCGGCGGGCATCACGGCACCCTCGCCTGCCATCTCGACCTCGAGGGCGGCGAGCGGCGGGCCTGGACCTACGACCTCGACAGCCTGCCGGCGACCGCGCCGGAGATCCGCTGGCTGGCACTTCCCGAGGCGCTGCCGCCCGGCTACCACCGCCTGGAGGTGAAGCTGCGCGGGCGCAGCGCGCGGGCGCTGGTGGTCGCCGCGCCGGTGCGCGCCTTCGGCGGCGACGGCCGGCCGCTGTGGGGAGCGTTCCTGCCGCTCCACGCGCTGCGCACCGCGCGCTCCTGGGGCGCCGGCGACCTGACCGATCTGGAGGCGTTGGCGGCGTGGACGGCCGGCCTGGGCGGCGGCATGGTGGCGACCCTGCCGATGCTCGCCGCCTTCCTCGACGTGCCGTGCGAGCCGAGCCCCTACGCGCCGGCCTCACGCTTGTTCTGGAACGAGATCTACCTCGACCCGCAGCGGCTGCCCGAGGCGGAGCTGTGCCCGGCGGCGCAGCGCCTGCTCGCCTCGCCCGAGCTGGTGGCGGAGATGCGGGCGCTCGCGGCGCTGCCTCTCGTCGACTACCCGCGGGTCGCGACCCTCAAGCGCCGGGTGCTCGAGGAGATGGTGGCCTGGTCGTTCGCCAACGCCGGACCGCGCCGCCAGGAGCTCGAGCGCTGCGTCGCCGCGCGCCCGGAGCTCGCCGACTACGCGGCCTTCCGCGCCGTCGGCGACCGCCGCGGCGAGAGCTGGCAGTCGTGGCCGCAGCGTCCGCGCGAGGGCAGCCTGGCGCCGCCCGACTACGACGAGGAGGACTACCGCTACCACCTCTGGGTGCAGTGGGCGATGGAGCAGCAGATGGCGGAGACC
>Ga0307479_10002041_pt1 | contig 18385 bp, 16 predicted proteins | sample atmos_gasesECM4C_FD_203743 | JGI IMG/M metagenome (GOLD analysis project Ga0307479, IMG submission 203743) | Hardwood forest soil microbial communities from Morgan-Monroe State Forest, Indiana, United States - atmos_gasesECM4C_515 | ecosystem: Environmental > Terrestrial > Soil > Temperate... | reverse complement strand
CGCTTTCCAGGGCATCTCTCATTTCTACACGCCCTGTCAACATTCAGTGTCAGGAATCTCCCCGGTCTGTTCTGTCAGCCATGTCCCCGGTCCGTACCACAGCTTAGCCCAGCCCGGAAGGGCTGGGGATCGTGGACATCGTGATTCTAAGCACCGTAGGTGCGACACATCCCGGCCCCGAACCAGAGTTTTGACACAGACTCCTCAGCCCCCGAAGGGTAAATCACACTCCGCCTGCGTAAGTTCATGGGACATGATCGACATTTTTGCGCGCGTCAAGTCATGGCGCAGCACCGCTCCGGCGTCAAGCCCCCTTGCGCTGCCCGGCCTTAGCCTGCAGCTCAGGAAACTTCGCCGCTGCCTCCTGGACGTCGGCGGGAAAGTCCGACATTTCATGCACCTGGCGAACCTCAATGATTTCGTTCTCCGAACCAGGACACCGCGTAGCCCATTGGATCGCCTCTTCCTTGGACTTCACCTGGATCATCCAATAGCCGCCGAGCACTTCCTTCGCCTCGGAGAACGGGCCGTCGGTGACCTTTGGCTTTCCTCCGGCAAACGTAACGCGCGCTCCCATCGAGGGTGGTTGCAGTCCATCGAGCGCCAGAAGCACCCCGGCCTTCTGCAAGGACTCATTGTATTTCATCATCGCGGCAACCTTCTCAGCGTCAGGCATAGTGCCCGGCTTGGCGCTCTCGTACCCCTTTGGGATCATCAGCATCATGAATCGCATTGTTATTTCTCCTTTGGGTTTCTGGTTAGGAGCTGGGTTCCCGGACGGGCTCGACCGGTGCAAACCCTCGCTCTACCTGAACGTCGAACAAGGGTGCCCGAAATCGACAAGGTCAGCACTTTTTTGAAAGTAAATTGAAATCTTTAGCTAAGTCTGCGAACCATTTGGCATTACCCGCCGGCAATAGCCCCTATAATCAAAAGGGGTTCCTCCCCGGACGCAACTTTATCCGGGAGAGGGGTATCCGGCGGCTCGTGGGACAAATCCTCCTGGCACGCGAAGAATCTCAGGAATGGCCGGCGCTTCTGCGTAACGTGATCGCGGATTGCCCCTCGCAGGACGGGATAGCGAGCCTCGAGCGCGTCGAGGACCGACCGTTGGGTGATCTGGCCCTCGACCTCGAGTTTCACCTCGCCGGTAACGCGCGCCAGCGTCCGCAAATGCGCCGGAAGCTCGACGCGGATCATGGCAACGTCTGGACCTCTACAGAAACCACGGCCGGAAGATCCCGGACAATGGGAGCCCAGTTGTCTCCGGCATCGGCCGACGCGTACACCTGCCCGCCGGTGGTGCCGAAATACACACCGCATTTATCGAGCGAGTCGACGGCCATGGCGTCACGCAATACGTTCACGTAGCAGTCGCGTTGTGGTAAACCTTTCGTCAGGGCCTCCCATTCATTTCCCCCCGTCCGGCTGCGGTAGACGCGCAGCTTTCCGTCGGGCGGATAATGCTCCGAATCGCTTTTGATCGGGACGACGTAGATGGTCTCCGGCTCGTGCGCGTGAACGTCGATCGGGAATCCGAAATCGGTCGGCAAATTCCCGCTGACCTCTTTCCAGGTATCGCCTGCGTTGTCGCTGCGCATTACGTCCCAGTGCTTCTGCATGAACAGCACACTTGGGCGTGACCGGTGCATCGCGATACGGTGGACGCAGTGGCCGACGTCGGCAGTCGGGTCCGGGATATGTTCAGATCTCAGCCCTTGATTGATGGGTTGCCATGTCTTGCCCGAGTCGTCGGTCCGGAAGGCGCCCGCAGCCGAGATGGCGATGAACATCCGGCTCGGACGGCTCGGATCAATCAGGATTGTGTGCAGGCACATCCCACCAGCTCCGGGCGTCCAACGGGCCCCCGAGCCGTGGCCGCGCAGCCCGGAAAGTTCCTCCCACGTCTGTCCGCCATCAGTTGTGCGAAATATCGCGGCGTCCTCCACTCCGGCATAAACCGTGTCCGGATCGGTTAACGATGGCTCCATGTGCCAGACCCGCTTGAACTCCCAGGGGTGCGGCGTTCCGTCGTACCACTGGTGAGTGCCGGGAACGCCGTCGTACACAAACTTGTTGCCAACTGGCTCCCACGTCTTTCCGCCGTCATTCGAGCGTTGAATCTGCTGCCCAAACCACCCGCTGGACTGCGAGGCATAAATCCGGTTCCGATCAGCGGGCGAACCCTTCAAATGGTAGATTTCCCAGCCCCCAAGGAATGGACCACTGACATCCCACCGCTCGCGCTTGCCATCCGACGTAAGCACGAAAGCACCCTTCCGCGTACCCACCAGAACTCGTACTCCGCTCATCTGAACCTCCTCTTGTGTGAATTTATTCTTCTCATGTTCTGGCACTTCCTGTCTCGTGAGAAATATCCTCGGAGCGTGTCATCCTAATATCAAGCCCGTGGCGCGCCCCATCGGCAAAGTTGATGCATTTGCGTCCGCCATTTACTTTTCAGCAGCGCTCTTCATGTTCGCCAGCCCCGTGTCGAATTCCTTCCCAAGCATGCTGTCCATGCTGATGAAAACTTGCATGACTTTCGACATGAAGGGAGCCGGGCCGCGCATAGCCCAGGTGACATTCGTGGAATCACCCTCAGGTGCCAGCGTGAACTCAGCGGTATTGTGCCCTTCGATGGGCTTGAGGAAATCCAGTTTGATCGTGACCTTAGAAGGAGCAAAGGCATCCGTAATCTCCATTCGTCCTTTACCCACTTTGGAGTTTCCGTCCCATTCATATACGGTGCCCTTCCCGCTTGCAGCACCGCTATACGTTCTCTTCATCGCCGGGTCGACATTCTCCCAGGGCGACCAGGAACTCCAGCTGTGGAAATCATTGATGAGCGGAAATATCTTGTCCGGCGGAGCCTTGATTTTTGTTGTTCGCTGCACATTGAAGGAGTCAGGCTTGGTCATGGCAAGACCAAAGACTCCAGCGATCAGAACGACCACGACGATGGCAAACTTCTTGAACATCGACCCCTCCGTCGGCAATTCTAAATTGACCGAATTTCATTCGCTATGAGGTTAGGGAATTTTGAGTTAGTTGAATGGCTGCGTAAAGCCTCCGTTACAACGGCACGCACACATTCGGTATCGCAACTCTGGGCGGCTGACATCCTTCGGCCCAGCAAAAACCGCTGACCCCTCAGGATGCCACTCGCCCGCGGAGAACTTTTCCGCGACCTCTTAGGCCGAGGCGCCTGCAGCCGGTTGTTTTTCATCGGCGCTGGGGCCGTACAGGCCGGGCACCGGGACGTCGAGCAGCCGGTAATACACGCCGAGTTGGGCGCGATGATGGATCAGGTGATTCATGACCACACCGCGGATTACGGCGACGCGCGGCATCGCAAGAATCGTCTTGCCGCCCCCGAGAAGAGTCCAGTTCTTCATCATTTCCTGGTCGCTCGCGCTGGCAAGCGCGGCGCGGGCCTCCGCGGCTGCTTTCTCGAATTCGGCGAGCGCTTCTTTTCGATTACTCGTCTTCGGAGGTTGCAAGGCCGGCTTGCCCACGGGTGCGATATCGAGTTCTTCCGTCTTCATGGTCATGGCAGCCCACCCGGGGAGTGTCGCGACATGTCCCGCGAGCCAGCCAAGAGTGCCGGATTTCTCGTGTGGCTTCCAGCCCCACTTGTCGTCGGGAACGCGCTCGAGAGTCTTGCGGGTGTTTGCCATTTCTTGATCGAACTCACCCAACATCATTTGGCCGATGGTCATGATTTTCCTCCGGGAGAAAAGAAGTGATTGCGAAACGGAAGCCAGTATGCACATATCACTTGTGAAATGCAAGTGAAATATGCTACTCTTGGATATGCCGAAAAAGAAGTCCACCCCAAAGTGGCGCTCGGGGTGTCCGCTGAATGCTTCCGTGGAGGTGTTGGGCGATCGCTGGTCGTTGCTGATTATTCGCGACATGATGCTGCGCGGATTCCGGACCTACAAGGAATTCCTGGGTTCCTATGAAAGAATCGCTACGAATATCCTCGCGGACCGACTGCGCAAACTGGAAACTCATGGAATCATTGCCTCCGAACGAGACCCGTCCGACGGCCGAAAATTGATTTACTCGCTCACGCCGAAAGGACTCGATCTCGCGCCGGTGCTTACGGAGATGGTCCTGTGGGCAGCCGCGCATGAAGATGTTGCCGGTCAAACGCTTGTCCGTCAAATGCGAGAGAACAAGGAGCAATTTATCGCCGCAGTCCGGCAACGCTGGGCAGATAAAACAGCCCGCTCCACAGGCAAATAAGCACAGCTGCAAACCTTCGCAAAACGTTTCCGCACCATCGTTGTTCGTTAGCCCACTCCTTTCGGCTAATCCTCAAATTCATTGCGTGGCGCGCAGCATCTCAACTCCCCTTGGTTCCGATTTTCCTCGGAGGGCCGGGTTTCAGCCTGGCCGTAACGAGATCTTGTGGAGACGGCTCCAGAGGTCGCGGGAAAGGTGTCATTGATTGTCATTCCGTTCACGGTGAGCGTTCACGGTGAACCGAACGAAGTGAGGAATCTCTCTGTGCTTCAAACGCTGGAAAAGAGAGATTCCTCGGCGCGCAGCGCGCCTCGGAATGACCACGTATTGAGTTTTTCCGCAACCTCTTCAGGCGCTGAAGTTAGCTTGGTTGCGGCTCTTCCGCTGTGAGTGTTCCGAGTGTTTTTGATGGGTAAAAACTTCCAACGCTGACAAATAATGAGCAAAATTGTGACACTTTTTGACCGCCTGGGGAGAATAGAGAGATGGCGCACCATTCGCTGTCTCTTTGAATTACGCACATAACCCCTTGCATTACTTCAGGATGTGTGCAAAATGTCAGACGTGCGATTTGTCGCGCTGGGATGGCAATTGGCTTGCCCAATATAATACGAGCCCACCTCAAGCCTCTCCGTATTGAGGAGGATTTATGCACACCGGCCAACAACAGTTCTCTATTGGGGAGCGTTTCGTTGTCGTAGCCATCATTCTGCTTGTTTCGGCCATGGTGATTCAAAACGTGCTGCACTCGGTAAAGGTATCCGAAGAGCGCTCCCTGAACAACGCCGCTGCCGAATTCGCGACAGTAAAGAGCATGTTTGCGGATCAGCGCCAGCCGGTTCCCACAAACATGGTCAGCGCGAATGCAAATGGCGCGGCTAACATACACGCGACGCAGACCCATTAAGCATCGTTACGAGACTTGCTCGTACCGTACGCCAGCCAGCTTCTACTAGTATTGCCTCCCCAAAATAAATGGCACAAATTTCAATGCGGCCCATTGTTGTAGGCCTTCGAAATCTCGAATCGTAGATAAAGCTACCTAATAAATCGCCTCGTACCAGTTTCTCCTCTCGAGAATACATGCACGATGACGCGCCAACGGCGCGGAGCATGCCAGCCCGTGGCAACGCCCCGGGGACGTGTCCGAGTCCATATTCCGCCCTGCAAGGGCGGAGGATTCCTGCGCCCTTGCAGGGCGCACCGATCGATTCCGAAACCCAGGGCGTTGCCCTGGGCTGGAGTGCGGCGGCGCTTTCAGCGCCGAAATCAAACTCGTGCAAATACAAATTCACAAGTATTCATATGTAGCCATTTATGAGATGGCTTCATTTCAAATTCTGCAACTCGTTCGTGCCGGATACTTCCGGGGCGCGGCACTACCTCCCGGGCGGCAATCTTCGTCCTGTATCTGTTCCCACAGCAATCGACCGCGCGCCATTCTTTCCAACAGCGCGCACAGCAAAAAAGTGGTTGTCCGTGGAGACCCCTTTCAACACGCCTTCCTGCCCTGCTGCAATGAAATCATAGACCGTCCAGCGTGGTTCGGTAGTCTCGCGCCACAGGATCTCGAAGCCCGCTCGATTTGGATCCTCCACGGCTGACCAGGCAAGCTTGGCGTCAGGCGAAATTCCACCGGAGAGTTTCACTTCCGTAGGCGGCGCGGGCGCGAGCGCCAACTGTCGCAGCGCTTCCGCATTGTCTTGCGCAACTTTGCCCATAAAAGTGAAATTCAAGTATTTCATTTGATCGCCGAATTCGATCCCGTTCTCAGTGCGCGGCGTCTGGTGCTGGTGGCGGTAATCCTCGAGCGGTTCCGTGAAACGGACTGCCGGCAGTCCTGCTTTGTAGAACATGTAATGGTCGCCGCCACGGCCAAGCCGGTCGATATTAAAAATCAGGCGAACGGCTTGCTGCCCGTCGATTTCCTCGATCGCCCGGGCCAACTCGCGGGAAGACGAATCGCCATCATCTAGCTCCCCACTCCCCGAAAAGAGGCGCACGCGGTGCGGCGTACTCGCCGCAGTGTCGCTTCCAACGATGTCGTTGTCGAGCATGCCGCCCACGGTGTAACCCTGCTGCTTCACCCATTCGAGCATCCTTGCGCTGCCCAGCAGCCCTTGCTCCTCGCCCGAGATCGCCGCAAACAGAAGCGTGGCCCGAAATGGATTGCCCGCATCCGCTGCCGTCTTGCTTAACAACCGCGCGTTCTCCATGCTTACGGCTACGCCGGAGGCATCGTCATCCGCTCCTGGCGCGTCCAGACTCGGGTCCATCACGTCGCTGGCGCGGCTGTCAAAATGCCCGGAGATAATAAACGCAGTCTTCGAGAGCGCGGGATCGGATCCAGGCAAAATGCCGTAAACGTTCTCCATGTGGGCAGGCTTATTGCTCGTGCGCGTGCCGCTACTCTCGAATGTATCGACCACTACTCGCAGCTTCCGTCCCGGCGCGTCGGCAATTTCGTTGAGCCGCGCGACGATTTGGTTGCGCCCGCAACCTGCGCCACGCTTTGGATCGTCCCACGAAGAAAGTGAGTTGCGCGTGCCACAGGCGACCAGCCGCTCGATCAGTTCGCGCATCGACTTTTCATCCACGGCCTCGCGCTGTATCGCCCCCGCAGGCCGCGGCAAGAGCCTCGGATTCGGCCTCCCCTGCAACGGCTCAGCAGGATCTTCTTCCGCCCGGCTCTGCGCCGCCAGCGGAACTGGAGAAAACAACGCGATACCCAGCAGTAACCAAACAGTCGCAAAAATTGTGGCCGCGAAGCGGTTATTTTTCGGGCGAACGTGTGTCATCCATGAACTCCTCAAGTCGCTGGGATCTGTTGTAGATCGGGGATTGTAGCATGCACGCACTGTATCGCTGGCCGTCGAATTGTTTGCATGCTGCAAGCACTTTAGTTTGTACTTTTCGGAATTTAACATGGAGGACACAGAGAAAAGCCACAGAGAACACTGAGCAGAATAGACGATGCAATGTAGATCTCCGATTTCTCTGTGGCCCTCTGATTTCCTCCGTGCCCTCTGTAAAACTAATCTTGAAATTCGTCGCGCCGCGCGCAGAATCTCGACTCCTTTGGAGGGTCGGGCTTCAGCCCGGCCGTAACGAGATTGTCTGGTACCGGCTTCAGCCGCTGAAGCTAGTATTGGTTGCGGCTCCGCCGCGCTGTGTTAAGTTTTTGGGGGGTTATCGTGAAGCGAAGGCCCAAAGCCAATTCGTGACGCGACAGTTCTTAACGATCTGTAATTGATTGCGTCACGGCGCTGGCAACGGTAAAGTGTGCTCGCGGGCGATGTTTGTGGGAACAGGCGCTTGCAATCTCGCAAGACTCGGGGTTCGATGGAATCATGTGCAAACTTTCCTACCGTAGGACGCTGCTCCTGGCTGCGGTATTCCTGGTGTGGCCGATGACGAACGAAGACGCATTCGCTCAAGACCGCTCCCAGGGCCGCTCCATGGTGATTTCGCAATCCGGAATTGTGGCCTCGGAATCTCCGCTCGCGTCGCAGGCAGGCGCCGCCGTCTTGCAGCGCGGCGGAAACGCCGTGGACGCGGCCATCGCCGCACACGCCGTGATGACGGTCGTCGCGCCGATGTGGAACGGCATCGGTGGCGATCTATTCGCCATCGTTTACGACGCCAAGAGTGGAAAATATTACGGTTTGAACGCCAGCGGCTGGGCTCCCGCCGCGCAATCGATCGAGCGCCTTCATGAAAAAGGGTTGCGCGAAATGCCCGGCTTCGGCATCGAATCCGCCACCGTTCCCGGCTCCGTCGATGGTTGGCAGAAGCTGCTCGATCGATTCGGAAAAAAGAAAATGAATGAAGTCCTGGCGCCCGCAATTCAAATTGCCCAGGATGGCTACCCGGTGACCGAATGGATCGCCATTCACTTTGCAAAAAGCGTTGACATGCTTCGCAACAATGAGGCCGCCGCCAAGACTTTCCTGATTTCCGATCGTCCGCCGAAAATGGGAGAAGTGATTCACAACCCCGATTTGGCCTGGTCCCTGCGCCAGATTGCGCAAGGAGGCCGCGACGCTTTCTATCGCGGGGAAATCACACAGCGTCTGCTGGCGCTTTCCGCGCGCCACGGCGGCGCCTTCGCCGCCAAGGATTTTTCCGATTTTTCCAGCGAATGGGTGGAACCGATTTCCACGACCTACCGAGGCTGGACCGTCTACGAGCTACCGCCAAACCTGCAAGGCATCGGCGCGCTCGAAATGCTCAACCTCATGGAACAGTTTGACCTCCCAAAATTTGGACTGAATTCCACGCGCGCCCTGCACGTTCAGATTGAAGCCAAGAAGCTCGCTTACGCCGACGTGCTCCGCTACATCGGCGATCCGAAGAAATCCAAAATGCCCATCAGTGGAATGCTCTCCAAGCAATACGCGGAAGAGCGCGCCAAGCTGATCGATATGGACCACGCAAAATGCGAAGTCGCGCCCGGCACGCTCGTCCCCGACGCCGGCGATACGATTTATCTGAGCGTCGTCGATCGTGACGGCAACATGGTCTCCTTCATCGAATCGAACTATGCGGAATTCGGGTCGGGATTGGTCGCCGACGGCACGGGATTCGTTCTTCATGACCGCGGCGCGCTTTTCAGCCTTGATCCTGCTTCACCCAACGCCCTCGCCGGGCACAAGCGCCCCTTGCACACCATCATCCCCGCGTTCATGCAAAAGGATCAGGTCCGAATCGCCTTCGGAATCATGGGCGGGTGGAACCAGGCGCAGGCGCACGCGCAATTCGTATCTCACGTCGTCGATTTCAACCAAAATATTCAGGCCGCGCTCGAAACCGCGCGCTTCACGAAACTTTCCTTCGCCGGATGCGACGTGGATCTGGAGAATCGAGTTCCCGGCAACGTGCGCCCGGAACTCGAGGCCAAGGGCCACAAGGTGACCATGCACAACGGCTACTCAGACACATTCGGCGGCGGCCAGGCCGTGATGCGCGATTACGCCACAGGCGTGAACTACGGAGCCTCGGACCCGCGCAAGGACGGCGCCGCAGTTCCTGAATTTACGATTCCCAATTGGCCAGCTCGGTAGGAGCGGCCACGCGCCAGCCCACCTCCTGCTTGAGGAACCTAGGAGATTGCAAGCAGAAACTTCCAGCTACTCTCGGACGAAACCATGTACGACAGGGATGGGTATACTGTAGAAGGTGCCTAGTATTGCTCCCTCCGAATTGACGTGCATGACTACTGTGGCAAACGGGCCAAGGCCACCAACCTGGATACTCGGAAAATCGAGAATCGTAATATTTCCGCTGGAGTCCCGCTGATAGCCGTGCGAGATCGTGTTCGAGTCCAGGTAGTTTCCTACAATCAATCCGTTATCGCTGATCCCCACCGCGCTTGAGCCTTGATTCCCACCGGTGCCGGCGCCCGGGATAGTAAAAACTGTGAACGTGCCGTCAGGGGCCCGCAGGAAACTCTGCCCCCCCGTACCCGCACTGCCGGTGAGACCCACGATCGCGCCGCTCGCATTGATGTCTTTTGGATATGTCGCGCAATAGCATGGCGGGATTGCGCCCGGTGCGTCGATTACAGTAATGGTTCCGTCGACGGCACGCACAAAGCCGCGATTGGCGTTATTCGTGTCTTCGAAATACCCTACGACAACCCCTGCTGCATTGATTCTTTCGGGAATCGTCCCCACAAACTGGCCTGTCCCAATGACTCCGGGCGCATCGAAAGTCGTAAATGTGCCGTCGCTCGCGCGCACGAATCCGCGCTCATGCTGATTCGAATCCAGCGTAAACCCTGTGATCGCACCTGCATCGTTGATCCCGACGGCCGCCGCCCCCGCGGCACCTGGCACATCGAAAGTGGTTATTGCGCCGCCCTGCGTGCGAATAAAACCGTGGGTGTTTAGATTGTCGTCGTTGAAATATCCGGTCACCGTCCCGGATGAGTTTATGCTATTCGCGAACGTACCCAGGCAGCATCTAGCAGTCGCCCCGGGAGCGTCAAAAACAGTGAAAGCGCCGGTAGAGGCTCGAACAAAGCTGTGAACGATCAGGTTGCTGTCATAAATCCATCCAACGATGTCGCCGCCTTGGTTGATCGCCTGGGGGTAAGTTCCCGAATCCACTCTTGTGCCAGCCCTTGGCGCGTCAAATGCGGTAAACGTGGGGTTGGGGTTGTTACCGCCGCCGTTGTTGCCAGCACCGGTGACGCCGCAAGATTGCAGGCTCAACACAAGGATACAAATGAACGCTACTTTGACCGAGCTGGTTCTACATCGGGGGAAGACCCAATAATTTGTGGATGAATCGCGCACGTCACTCACGGGGCAGCCCTCAAAAGAAGACCGATCTATTCAGTGTCCTCACACACTCACATATATTTGTTGGCAACCCAGGGTATATTACCTAAAATGGCGAGTATTGATTATCGTGCGATGGATCACCAGCACAATCGGGTGAATCCTGTATTCCTAGGCATGTCTTCCATGTATCGTGGAGCGTCGAAACCTTCCTTTAATCGCCCTCAGGGCCGATATGGAGGGTTTTCTGCCTATGAGGGCACGCGAAATGCCTATTGAAGAAGCCAATGATCCACGCGATGCCGCTTGACAGGTTTGCGCGGGGATCAGTAGTCTCCATCAACGCAACGTCTTCCTTGAGACGGCAAGTGCGGTCACGGACGCCGCGGGACAAAAAGTCAACTCACGGCACGCAATGCTTCTAAAACTCACAGAGGAATTGCCTCTCAATGCGGCGATCGAAGAAGTTTGGAAGCTGGTGCGCGACACGCCGCGTCTCGCGGGTCTCCTGCCGGGAGTCGAAAACGTCGCCGCATTAAATGAACAGGGGGTGGAAGCGTACGCTGCAAGAGTCACCGAGAAAGTAGGCCCGTTCAAAATCACAATGAATATTGAGGTGCGCGTCACGGAAACGATGGAACCGTCCATCCTGAGAGCTGCAATTAAAGGCGCCGATTCGATGGGTCTGAACCGGATCACCGGCTCCATGGTGGTTGCGCTTAGCGCAGCACCATCCGGAACGCAGGTGCATTTCGAAGCCTCCATCGAAATCTTAGGTAAACTTACCATGCTCGGCGCGGTTCCGATTCGGCGCAAGGCGACGCAAGCTTTCGCCGAGTTCGCTCAAAACATCCAAGGGCAATTTGTGGATAGTACGGGTTCAATCGGCAGCCCACTGGTATAAGGATCGCTGGTGAACATTCGCTTCGTGCTGAACGGAAAACCTGCAACCCTCGAAATTGAGCCGAGGGAAACGCTCGCGGAAGTGTTGCGAGGACGCTGCCGTATGACGGGAGTGAAGATATCCTGCGAGGCGCAAGTGTGCGGCAGTTGCACGGTCCTGGTCGACAATCTTCCCGTGAGCGCATGCACGTTTCTCGCCTATGAAGTTCGCGGCAAGCGAGTCACCACGATTGAAGGTTTGGCGGATGAAACGGGCCGCTTGCATCCATTGCAGCAGGCGTTTCTCGATCACTTCGCATTCCAGTGCGGCTTCTGCACTCCAGGAATGATTCTGGCCGCAAAAACGCTCCTCGATGAGAAGCCTGAAGCCACAGATGCAGAGATTGTCGCGCACATGAATGGCAACTTGTGCCGTTGCACAGGCTACTTGCCGATTTTGAAAGCGATTCGCCAGGCGGCCACCGAGCTGGGAAGGAAAAAGTGAAAGAGTGGAGCGAATTCGCTGTTGTAAATCACTCCGTCCCTCGCGGCGATGGCATCGCGAAAGTGACGGGTAGCGCGATTTACACCAGTGACATGGTTGTCGAGCATATGGCCTGGGCAAAAGTTCTGCGCAGCCCGTTTGCGCGCGCCCGCATTCTCTCCGTCGACATCTCCGCCGCCAAAAATCAACCGGGCGTGGTTGACGTGCTCACCGGTGAGATGCTCAATGGGCTGCATCCATACTACGGCCACGGCGTGAAGGACCATCCATTAATTGCCATCGGCCAGGTTCGTTTTGTGGGCGAGCCTGTCGCGGCCGTGATCGCGGAAGACGAATTGACGGCCCAAGAAGCAGTGGGAAAAATCGCCGTCGAATACGAAGAGCTCACACCGATACTCGATGTTGACACTGCCCTCGCGCAAGGAACGCCCCGCATCCACGAAACGGATTTCGCCGATGGCGCCTTCCGCGGCTTCGACGATTTCCCAGGCGCTTCAGGAAACATTTGCCAGGCGGTGCACGTGGAGTGGGGAAATGTTGACGCTGCCTTCGCAGCGGCCGCGCACATCGCTGAAGGTGAATTCTACTTCCCCATGGTTTACGCGTATGCCATGGAGCCATACGTCGCCATCGCCAACTACGAGGCCAAAGGACATCTGACGGTCTATTCTTCGGCGCAGCATCCCTTCATGGTGCGCCACGATCTAGCCCAAGTTTTCGACCTCCCGCTCAACAGCGTCCGCGTAATCGTGCCTTACATCGGCGGCGGCTATGGCAGCAAGTCCTACACCAAGATTGAACCGCTCGTCGCCGCGTGTTCGTGGAAATCAGGCCGCCCCGTAAAGCTGCAACTAAGTGTCGAAGAAGCTTTCCTCACCACACGCGGAGATGACGCGCGCGTGCGAATCCGCACGGCGGTCGATGCGAACGGCCACCTCGTCGCGCGGCAAGCGACGATCTATCTGAATACCGGCGCATACGCGGAAAACAGCCCCATGGTTTGCCGCAAGGCGGCCAATCGCATCGTCGGGCCTTACCGCATTCCAAATGTGAAGATCGATTGCCTCGCGGTCTACACAAACACAGTGCCGGCAAGTTCCTACCGCGGATTGGGCGGCGCGCAGGTGACGTTTCCCGCAGAATCTCAAATCGATGAGCTTGCGGAAATGGCTGGCTGCGATTCGGTCGAGTTCCGGCTGAAAAATCTGGCGCAGTGCCGCGAGTCGATTCATCCAGGCCTGCGTCCCATGGACGCAGACGTGCCAGGCGACGTTCGCGAGGCAGCTCGAATGTTGGGGATGGATCGCCCGCTCGCGCCGGGGCACGGGCGCGCCGTGTGTTGCTCTGCAAGCGATGCCGGAGCGCATCCGGTGACGCTCGCGATGGTGCAAGTGTATTCCGACGGTTCGGTGTCCGTGCTGAGCGGCAGCACGGAAATCGGCCAGGGCAGCCACACCATCTTGACGCAAATCGCCGCCGAAGAAATGGGCGCGCCTCTCGAAAAAGTTAGGCTCGTCGGCTCGGACACCGCCGTTACCTTGTTCGAACGCTCGACTGGCGCCAGTCGCACAACCACCCTCATGGGGCGCGCGGTGCTCGAAGCGTGCCGCGAAGCCATCGCCCAGTGCAAAGTGATGGCCGCCGACGTGTTGAAAGTCTCGACTGACCAATTGGTGGAAGTGCGTGGCGGCGTCCGTTGCGGCGACACTCGTATGACTTGGCCTCAAATCCTGGAGAAATACTTTCAAATGGAAGGCTGCAGCATCATCGGCCGCGCCTATCTTCGCAAGGCCGGCGATCTGACGATGGTCCCTGTGTTCTGGGAAATCGGCGTCGTAGGCGCGGAGATCGCTCTGGACGAAGAAACTGGAAGTATTACTTTAGATTCTCTGGTCACCATTGGCGACGTCGGCCTGGCGATTCACCCGGCGATGACGGAGGGTCAGGACCTGGGCGCCGCCACTATGGGCCTCGGCGCAGGTTTGTTCGAAGAGTTGATCTACGACGGGCAGCAGTTGATGAACGGCACGATGCTCGAATACCGCGTGCCGCGTTTCTCTGATATCGCGGGTAACATCGAAATGAAATTGATGCAAAACCGCGATGGCGTAGGGCCCTATGGCGCGAAGGGCGGCGGCGAGGGAGCAGTCAATCCGGTCTCACCTTGTATAGCGAATGCGTTGCGCCAGGCCACGGGCGTGCGAATCAGGAGGCTCCCTCTGACGCCTGAGCGCGTTTGGAAAGCATTGCAGGAAAAGAAGGCGAGGCCTGTCTGATCGTGCAGGGAACCCACGGGGAGATCTTATGTAGCACAGGCTTCAGAGTCTGTGTGGCAACTCAGTTTTTGCTTGCGGTGACCACAATATATTGTGGGGAGAAAGCATGCTTCACACAATTTGTGGCCACGATTTGTAGTTGTCACACAGACTCTTCAGCCTGTGTGATTTTGATTTTCGCCAAATGTGAACACCACACAGGCTGAAGCCTGTGCTACTCGAATCTGTCCGCGCAGTCGATGATTGTTTGCTGGCGAATGATCCATAGTTTACCAAATATCAATAGTTTATATAGAGATAATACAATGACTACTCTCAGTCGATTCGAGATTCATCAGCCTGCAAGCGCGCTGGAGGCGTCGCAGATGCTGTCGCATTATGGCGAGGACGCGGGCATCTACGCTGGAGGTACGGAACTCCTGCTTGCCATGAGGCATCAGGCTTTGAATTATCGCCACCTGATAGACCTCAAAGTTGTTCCCGGCCTCAATTCGATCGAACTTCGCAACGGCTCTATTGAAATCGGGGCCACGGCGACACACCGCAGCATTGAACGCTCTTCACTTGTGCGGCAAAATCAGCCCGCCTTGACGGAAATGGAATCGCAAGTGGCGAATGTGCGCGTGCGCGCGACCGGAACGTTGGGCGGAAATCTTTGTTTCGCGGAGCCGCATTCGGACCCCGCTACGTTGCTTCTTGTCTTGGGAGCCGCGGTGAAAGTGGAGAGCGCGGCGGGCGTGCGGGAGATGCCTGTCGGCGAACTTATCGCCGGTGCTTACGCCAGCAATCTTCAGCCGGGCGAGATACTAACGAAGATCACAATTCCTTGTGCGAAACCGAATCATCGCGCCGCTTACATGAAATTTCAAGTGCATGAGCGCCCCACGCTCGGTCTGGGATTGTGGGTGGAGACGCCGGACGATGGACACACGTTTACCTCTGCGCGAGTTGCCGTCGGCTGTGTATGTCCATTTCCGACCCGCGGCGTCGACGCCGAAAAGCTGCTGACAGGTACTCGCGGAGAAGTCGAGAAGCGCCTGCCTGAGGCTGCGGATGCGATCGCGGACGCCGCTGATTTAGTCGACGACCACGAAGGCAGCGCCGAGTATAAGCGGCATCTGATTCATGTTTTCTTGCGAAGAGTGTTTCGAAAGGCGTTGGGGGGAACACGAGAAGCGGATTTTCTTTCTTAGCTGGCGCGATTTCACTTCGAAAAGAGGCTAACCGGCGGCTTCGGGCCAGAGATTTGCTCGAGACTCATTCCTGGGTATGCCAGTTTTCGACAAAAATAGTTTGCAAGAATACTCTGAGACGCAACCAGGCCTATGGTCCCCGAGAGCCGGAAATCACCTAAAAACAAAACAAGAAGGGCGGGAATTAAAAGCAGAGGCCCTGCCCAAGCGCAAGTTCGCGCAGACCAATTCCGCATCCGCGCCAGATATGCAAAGAACGCGGCCCAACAAAAAGCAACCAAACCAGAAGTGCAAAGCAAGGCCGAAAAAAAACAAAAACGGGGAAAGATTCCAATTGGTTTTGGCAACGAAGTCAGTCATAAAAAAGCGAAAATGGACGCGAAAAACCCGCACCCAACCAAAACCTTATCAGCAAGTGAAGATTGAGGCATAAGCATCCCCGTTTAGATCATAAGGGGAACGTCGCCTTGAGGCAAGCGAAACGACTCGGACGACCTTCCCTTTCCCGGATAGAAATCTTACCGGCAAAACTCGATTTGAACCGCGCGGACACAACGTGTCATGCGCAATCAAACAAGCTCACAGCCCGAGCAATGATTGAACGTTCCCGTCGAGGATGCGATCTACGTCTCCCTTCGGTAGTCCTGCCTCCGCAATGTAGTCCGCGCAGAGTTTGAAGGCGCCATCGCGCCAGAATGGGTAGTCTGTTCCGAATAGGAGGCGATCTGTGCCTACGGCTTCTTGCGTGCATTTCAACGACGATGGATTAGCGTTCACGGTGTCATACCAGAAATATTTTGCCTGAACGCTTGGCGGCAGGGCGGACTCTGGCAGGAAATGTCCCTTCAGTTGGTCGAGGCGGGCTATCAGGAAGGGAGCGAAGCCGCCGAGGTGAGGGAGAATAATTTTGATGTCCGGAAAGCGGCTGGGGATATTCGACTGCATGAATTGGAGCAGGCAGATGGTGTCTTCGAGCGGGGCGCCGATTGGCCAGGTTAGTTTGGTGGACTCGATTAGAGGTGATCCGGCGCTGCCGCCTATTGGATGAATGAAGAGAACGGCTTTGCGGCGATTGAGCTCGGCGAAGAATCCGTCGAATGCTGAATCGGCGACGCTTTTTCCGAGGACTGTGGTGCCCGCGGTGACGCCTACCATGCCGAGTTCGTCGAGCGCTCGGCGCATTTCGGCGATTGAGGCTTGAACGTGCGGAAGGGGCGTGCACGCGAAGGCTGCAAATCGTTTCGGGTACTCGCGTACGATGCTTGCGTAGATATCGTTGCCGAGCTTTGCGGCATCCACGGCATCGTTCTCATTCGCGAAATAGGGAAGCTGGCCCGAGACGGAAAGGACTTGCAGATCCACTTTTGCGAGGTCCATGTTGCGGAAGTGCGCGTCGAGGCCGCTGAACCCCTCGAAAGCGAGGTTCGCGTTGCGAAAAAACGCGGTGGTCTGGCTTCCTCCGTAGCGGTCCAGGCGGTCGAGATATTCGACCGGAAAATAATGCGCGTGAATGTCGATCCTCACGGTTTCCTCCCCCCGAGCAGGGGCGAGTATACACCGGGTGGTTTTTCATGCTCTTCTCTGTGACCTCTGTGCGCTCTGTGGTGAAATCTTGCTTTTGGTTGCGAGTAAAGATTTAACACAGAGGACACAGAGGGAGGAGCACAGAGAGCACAGAGAAAACCTGCTGCCACTACATTGACAAACTAGCTGGGCGCGTGGCTAATTGTGCGCGCTCCTCCATCATCATCTATTTCTGAATTGCGGGTTCGCCGCGGAGGCATACTTTGAGCGACAGCATCGGAGTTCTCGACGCTCTCTGTGCAGCCTGTGTCACTGAAGCCGATTGTGGACCGCGAATGCAAACTCATCATCTATGACGTCCGGAACTCGTCCCAAGAGGACGAGCACGACGCCCCAAGAGGGATTATTTGACGGCGAGTAGTTCGACATCGAAGATGAGCGTGGCGTTGGGTGGAATGACGCCACCGGTTCCGCGAGCGCCGTAGCCCAGTTCCGGTGGAATGCGCAATTGGCGCTTACCGCCAATCTTCATTCCCGATACACCTTCGTCCCAGCCCTTGATCACTTGGCCCGCTCCGAGCTTGAACATGAACGGCTGGCCTCTGTCCACGGAACTATCAAACTTCTTGCCGTCCTTGGCCAGCCAGCCGGTGTAGTGCACGGTGACCGATTTTCCCGCCGAGGCGGCGGCTCCGGTGCCGACTGTGATGTCCCAATATTGCACGCCGGAAGACGTGGACTTCGACTTTCCATTTACCTTCGTGGGGCTGGAAGTGTTGGTCTGGGCGCGTCCAGATGCAGCGACGAGAACGGCGAGTAGAACGAACAGCACGACGAATTTTGGTTTGATCAAGTTTGCCATGGGCGTCTCCTCAAGGACGGCAATCATATAACAGTCTTGCGCCCGTCGTAATTTGAATTCCGAAGTTCGTGCTGTCCTAATTCGAAAATAATTGACTTCCCGTCATTGCGATAGGAGGTTGGGACTTTAGTCCCGTCGAGTAGTCTCGCCTGGTCAGGGGTTTTAACCACTGAAGCTTCAGGGGCTGAAGCCCAGATTCAAGCTCGAATTCAATGGCCGAGCTGAAGCTCGACTCTCTTAACGTCGAAGCAACCCAAATTAGGACGGTACCCCGGATTTCGAAAAAATGGCAGGAAGGAAGAACCCCAACGGCGCATTGACAAACGCGTCTGGCGCGTGGCTAACTGTGCGCGCTTTCCATTCTTCATTTCTTACTGATTGCGGCATCGCCGCGGAGGATAATTTTGAGCGACAGCATCGGAGTTCTTGGGGCGCTGCTGCCCTTCGCGGTGTTGTTCTCGGCATTCCTGATTTTCAAGATGGATGCGCTCACGGCCAGTCTTTCCGCGTGGGCTGTCGAGTTCGTGCTGGTGCTGGCGTTTTACCGCATGCCGTTTCTGAGAATTCTGGAAGCATCGGTTTGGGGCAACCTGACGATGTGGACG
>Ga0307479_10002040_pt1 | contig 18393 bp, 16 predicted proteins | sample atmos_gasesECM4C_FD_203743 | JGI IMG/M metagenome (GOLD analysis project Ga0307479, IMG submission 203743) | Hardwood forest soil microbial communities from Morgan-Monroe State Forest, Indiana, United States - atmos_gasesECM4C_515 | ecosystem: Environmental > Terrestrial > Soil > Temperate... | reverse complement strand
GTCTGCGTGAAAGCCTAGATGGGAAACAAATAGTCTAGCAGAGACGCAATATCATCCCCCATTAGTTCCATTCCTTCTCAAAACGGTCGAGTGCGGCGCTGGCGGCGGCGAGCTGTTCGGCGGCGCTGGGAGTTTCGGGGCCGGTTTTTTCTTTCAGTTCGACGACCAGGGGCAAATTGTTCTGCGGCGCAGATTGAAGGGTCTTGATGGCAGCGGGCCAATCAATAGACCCGTCGAAAGGCGCAAGATGCTCGTCCTTTTCGCCGTGATTATCGTGGAGATGCACCGAAGAGACCAGCTCACGCATTTGACCAAAGCTTTTCTCGATGCGTTCTTCCTCGGGCAATTCCACGAGGTTGGCATGGCCGATGTCGAAGTTGAAGCGCAAGCCCGTAAGGCGCGTCTCGTCGACAAACGCGCGCAAATACGCGGGCTGTCCCATTTCGCTCATTGTATTTTCGATGCAGATGGTCACGCCGGAATGCCGTGCGTGCAGAGTTAAATGCTCGAGCGAGCTAAAAGCCGCATCGCGCTTGCGCGGGTCGGCGGTTTCGCGCGAGCCTCCCATGTGCAAAATCAGCCGCATGTAGGGCAATTCTTCCGCCACGTCGATAGCTCGCTTCAGCTCGTCCATAGCCTCGATCCGGCGGACGCGCTCAACTTCGCAGATGGAGAGCGGCGTCCCGCTCTCCCGCATGGCACTGAGGTCCCGGCTTGTCGGAGCGTGCAACGAAACAAGCTGCAAGCGGTGCGCTTCCAGGTCTCTCGCCAGGGCATGGATTTCGGGCTTCAGGGAATACTCAAAGTGGCTGCGCACGCAAAAAATCTCGAGGCCCTGGAATCCAGCCGCCGCGATTTGTCCGAGCAATTCCGGCGTCAATTTCTTGGAGATGAAGAGGTAGGTGGAAAGTATTCTCTGCATGGCCTTCCTGGATTATCGATGACGGCTTTCCGGAAGTTTAGCTTGTTCTGTTGCCACCTTCCGCCACCGTAGCTTTCTGTGCTAAATCGTTGCCGCGTCAATATCCCACCGCAGAGCCCCGGTCGCGTGGGTCGGCGGCACCAAGCCGATCGCCGGTTTGCGGATCGATGCCCACGGCGTTCACCAGTCCCATGTGCAAGCTCAATTTAGCTTCGTTCCCCAGGCTCGGGGTTTCGTACCAGCCGCGCTCCACTTCGTAGCCGCGGCTGCGTAGGGCTTGCTCCATGCTTAGGGGGAACTCCGCTTCCATGCGAATGCGGTCGGGGAACCACTGGTGATGAAAACGCGGCGCATTGATGGCCGCCTGTGCTTCCATGCCGAAGCGCATCCAATTGATGATGCTCAGCAAAGTGACAGAAATAATCCCGGGTCCGCCGGGCGACCCGGTGACGAAGCTGAGCTTGCCATCGCGCAAGAGAATCGTGGGCGTCATGGAGCTTAGGGGACGATGGCCCGGAGCAATGGCATTGGCGTCTGACTGCATCAGCTCGAAGAGCGCGTTGGGAACACCCAGCTGCGTTGTGAAGTCATCCATCTCGTCGTTGAGCAGGAACCCGGCTGCGCAAGTCACGTGCGAGCCGAAGCTGTCGTTCAACGTGTAGGTGCTGGCCACAGCGTTTCCAGCTGTGTCCACCACCGAAAAATGTGTGGTGTGGCGGCCTTCGGCCCTGCCGGCAACCGGGCGCGGCGCAACCCCTGAACTTACAGAAGCGCCGCAGACGTGAGGAGTCCCGGCACCGACCGTCCTGCTGGGAGTTGCCTTCGCAGGATCGATTGTTGCAGCGCGTTCCTTCGCGTAGCAAGGATCCGTAAGCCCAGCCATGGGGACTTTGTCGTAATCCGGATCAGCCAAGTAAGCAGCGCGGTCGGCAAAAATGCGCCGCATAGTTTCAACGACCATGTGCACGCTCTGCGGATCCTCCCAGCCCTTCAGCGGCACATCCTTCAGCATGTTCAACGCCTCGACGATGGCCACTCCGCCGGAGCTTGGCGGTGGCGAAGTCAGCACTTCCCAGGAATGCCCGCCGCTGTCGTACTTGGCGCGCAGAACTTCGCGGACTTTCGGCTTGTAGTTCGCCAGGTCCTCGAGCGAAAGGATCCCGCCATTTTTCGCCATTTCTTCCGCGAGCACCTTGGCGGTTTCCCCGCGATAAAACTCGGCTGCACCGTTCTTGGCCATCCGTTTGAGGGTGGCCGCCAACTCCGGCTGCTTGAGCGTGTCGCCCACTTTGAAGCGCTGGCCGTTATTCAAAAAGATCCGATTGCTCCCGGGAAAAGCCTGCAGGCCGGGACTCTCTTCCTCCAGTTCGGCGGCCAGTTTCTCACTGACGGCAAATCCGTCTTCCGCAAGCCGGATAGCCGGTGCCAATACATCGCCAAGCTTCATTGTTCCTTGCGTTTTGAGAGCTAATTCCAGGCCGGCAACCGTTCCCGGAACGGCTACCGAGCGATAGCCGATGACGGAAGCTTCTTCGTCGAGCTTGCCGTCCTTTCCGACGTACATATCGCGCGAAGCCTTGCCGGGCGCCGTCTCGCGATAGTCGAAGAAAGTGGTCTTGCCGTCCGCCAGGCGGACGAGCATGAAACCTCCGCCCCCGATATTGCCAGCGGCAGGCTCAACAACCGCGAGGACGAATGCAATGGCCACTGCCGCATCAACGGCGTTGCCGCCGTGCTTCAGAATTTCTACACCGGCCTGTGACCCAAGTTCTTCGTCGGTTACCACCATACCGTGAGCGGCACGTACCGCCTGGTTCGGCCAGGCATTCGCTGCGTCGGTGTGACCAGAAGGCCTAGGTGCAGACTGGGCCGCAACGCGTTGCGCCAGCATCTCAATGGTTGCCAGCAACGCGATGCAGGGCACTAATGTTAGCTTTTGGATCCGCACCATAGATATCGGGGGACACATCCTCTATCGAATGTGGAAAATCGAAACAGCCGTTTTACCCTTGACGAATTCAGCCTTTCGCCACGAGCTCTTATCATTGAGAGTAACCCATCGGCGTTCTTCGGTCCGATAGTGCCAATCTTTGTCGTTCTGAAAGAGAATCTGAAGGCCTTTGCCTTCCATGATGTTCAGGACGCTGTTATCATGCGAATTGCGTTCATCAAAATCGACTGAAGCCTTCTGTCCCATTTCTGAGTAGATCTCGTTGAGCTCAAACAACAGTTTGTTGGTGTCTTCGTTCAACGGTTCCACAGTCAACCCTATCCGACGGGCCTCTTGGAGAGTAATCGGATAGCTATGAGATGGATATCTTGAGTTCAAAGTGTTGCTGATTTTTTCCGCTTTCTTCTTATCTTTTAGATGATAAGACAGGATTTCGATGCACAGCTTCGTTGATAAGGCGCTAGAACCATCGACAGCGCCAACTACCAGCGGATGAACATACTCGAACAGAGATTCGAAGGGATTGCTTGCTTTCTTTTGCGCTTGCTCCTGCCACAGCCTCACGACTCTCTGCAGCTCATCCTGACTGACACTGACTCGGTCGTTATCCCGATCGATGGGGGACAAATCATGAGTGAGAGAGGTATCTACTGCTGAGAGATGGCCAAGAGGGCCCATGAGAATCTTGTCGGCTCCCAGCGCCAGCATCGTGGCTGCTGACTCACATTCTAGGGGGACCAGGACTGTTAGCTTCTTGACATACTGCCTCAGCAGATTGACCATCCTTAAGGAAGCCTGCCCTGAACCACCATCGGATTTGATAAAAAAAGACAGACGGTCTCTTCGACCGATACTGCGTAGGATTCCGTATAGGCCTGCGACGTCGTTGTTGCAGATCGAGCCGTTCGGGGAATTCCAATACGTTAGAAGGCACTCGCCAAGTCTGGACTCGATCGCATTGATGACCTTTTGCGTCTTCGCAAACAAGATAGGCGGAGTTTGAGCACCAGACGGAGAGGGGCGAGAAGGGTATGACTGTCGTTTGGACATCGATTGTAGAGTGTACTACAAGGGCTACTTGCAGCTACGGCTGCAATCCAGTTGGCGAATCAATTTCTCTTTAGAACGCGCCAGTTCGTACTATTCTTCGCTCAGGAATTCAACAGTTGGCGGGCCAGGAAGCAAGCCGGCGGCGGTGCCGCGCTCGATCAACTCCTTTACGGCTTCCTTGCCTTTCTCGCCATAGCCCAGTGTCCATTTGTTGACATACATACTAACAAATTTGTCGGCCAGTTCGACTTCCATTTCGCGGGCGAATTGCAAGGCATAATTCAAAGCCTCTTCGCGGTGCTCCAGGCCATACGAAACGCTGTCGCGAATGGTCTTGGCGATTTGCCGGCCCAGTTCTGGCCCCAGCGCGCGCCGAACGGCATTGCCCCCAAGCGGCAAGGGCAACGCCGTTTGCTCCTGCCACCAAATGCCCATGTCAATGACCTTGTGCAAGCCTTTTTCCTGAAAGAAGAGCTGCCCTTCGTGGATAAGCAAGCCCGCATCAACCAATTCATTTTGCACCGCTTCGATGATTCGGTCGAAGGGCATCACCACCGGTTCAAAATTGGGCTCAAAGAGCTTTAACGTGAGATAAGCGGAAGTCTTCAATCCCGGAACAGCGATGCGTTTTCCTGCAAGGTCCTGCGCTTTTAGCGATTTGCTCGAAACCACGATGGGGCCGTAGCCCTCTCCGAAGCTGGCGCCGCAATCCAGCAAAATGTATTTGTCTCGGAGCGAAGGATAAGCGGCAAAGCTGATGGCCGTCACGTCGTACGTTTCCGCCAGCGCCGCTTCATTCAGCGTTTGAATATCCGAAAGCACGTGAGTGTATTTGTACCCGGGAGTGGGCAGCTTGTGCGTCGCCAGGGCGTAAAACATGAAAGCGTCGTCGGCGTCCGGCGAATGAGCCAGCTTGATTTCTACGGACTCCGGCTCGGATTTCGACGGTACTGGCTGGGCGGGCATGGGCTTGACCGTTCCCCTTCTCTTGCTATTTCTAACTCTTCAGGACCATCTCCTCAGAATCCCTAAAGTCTGGGAGAAAGCTGCGCGTGTCACATTTCCTGTTCGCTCTCGGGACTTCCATTCCCTGAAGAAGCTCCTCCACACGAAAAACTCGTTCGGAAGCATGGGAAAAGAAATCGCGCGGCGCAGGGGCTTGCGGGGCGCTGGTCAGAAAATTCTTAACGCCAAAAGCCTAGCACATTGTGAGCCGGAGCGACAACGCTGCGGTAACAACCCGCATAACACTAAATGCGAACCAGCACGAACCCCGCGACCTCGCTATAATCGAGGCGCAGGACAGCGAGGTGCGGCTTGACCCCATCCGTGAAACTGACGGCCATGGTCAAGGCAGCGGGTTGAGCGGCGAAGCTGAGTCCCAGTTTGCTGGACTCCGTTTTGCGCGGCTTACCGCGGGCCACTGATCCGAACGTGCTCGTTGGCTTTGAGACCAACGACGACGCCGGGGTGTATAAACTTGCCGCGGAAACGGCACTGGTGCAAACGGTCGACTTCTTTACCCCGATCGTTGATGATCCACACACCTTCGGGCAAATCGCCGCGGCCAATTCCTTGAGCGACGTGTACGCCATGGGCGGCAAACCGGTTTCCGCGCTGTCCATCGTCGGCTTTCCCGAAAAGGGCGATGCGGCGATCCTCGAGCAGATTCTACGCGGCGGCCTTTCCAAAATGGCCGAAGCAGAGTGCAGTGTCATCGGCGGCCACTCCATTCGTAACGATGATATTCAATTCGGCTACGCGGTTACCGGGGTTATTCATCCGCAGCGCATTTGGCGCAATGTGGGCGCTCGCGTTGGTGATGTCTTGCTGCTCACCAAAGCGCTGGGGACCGGCGTGTTATCCACCGCGCTCAAGAAGGACCGCGCCGCGCCGGACGATGTGCAGGCCGCCATTGCTTCCATGTCCCAGCTAAACCGCGCAGCTGCCGAGGCCCTTCACGACCTGCAGCAAAAGACACGCGCTGAGCAGGCCGTGCACGCCGTCACCGACATTACCGGATTCGGGTTGCTTGGCCACGCTCGCGAAATGGCGCTGGGAGATCCCCAGGGCCGCATCGAGCCAGTCTCTTTCGAACTGGAACACAGTTCGATTGCGTATCTGCCCGGTGCGGCCCAAGCGGCGAGAGATGGCTTCCTTCCCGGCGGGTTGAAAAACAACCGCGATTTTCTTGGTGATTGCGTAGGCTTTGCGGAAACAGTTCCGCAGGAGACACGCGATCTGCTCTACGATCCGCAGACGTCCGGTGGCCTGCTTATCGCCATGGCGCCGGAATTCGGAAACGACGCGCTTACCGCCCTGGAACGCCATGGCGCTCACGCCCGCCGCATCGGTGTGGTCGTGCCCAAAGGCAAGCCGCTCCTTTACGTAAGGTAAAGGATGATTCGGCAGAGCGGAGCGCCTCAGCTTGTAAAATCTCTCATCCTCGTCAAACTAATCGAACGGCAGGATTGTGCTGTAAGGAACAGCTGAGCATGGACACGATCACGCACGGAATCGCGGGCGCCCTGATTGGCAAGGCTGTCTTTCGGGGCGAGGATCTGTATGACTCGACGCCCATGAATCGCGGCCGAGTGATCACGTGGTCGCTCATGCTGGGCGCTATGTTTCCTGACTCTGATGTACTTCGAGATTTGTTCTCGCGAGATCCCCTTCTTATCGTCACGTGGCACCGCAGCATCACCCATTCACTCCTGATGCTTCCGCTTTGGGCACTGGTACTCGCGGCCATCACGCGAGCGTTCGCCAAATCGCGAAAGTGGAGCGCGCCATCGTTTACAGCGCTGAGCGCGGTCTACGCGGTCGGCATCTTGAGCCATATCCTGCTCGATCTGGTCACCAGCTTTGGCACGATGATTTGGTCGCCGCTGCGGTGGTCGCGTCCTGCCTGGGGCCTCTTTTTTATCATCGATTTCACTTTCACCGCCATCCTGCTGGTGCCGCAATTGCTTGCCTGGGTTTATTCGCAGCCGGAGAAAATGAGGAGCCGCGCCGTGGGCATGTGGTTGGTGTTCATGCCGGCTCCGTTTCTTGTCGCGCGCGCCGCTGAAGCCGCCGGAGCGCCGGTTTCGAACCGGGCCGTTTTGAGCGCGATGATTCTTCTTGCCGTCATCTTTCTTCTGCCAGTGGCGCGGCGCTGGGGGCTGAAAACTCGCTATGTCGCTTGGAATCGCGCGGGATTCGCCGTGGCCCTCGCCTACGTTGCACTCGCGTTCTTTGCGCACCGCGTCGCACTCACGCGCATTCAGAAGTTCGCGGAGTTCGATCATCTCCAGGTGGAAGCAATTGGCGCGCTTCCGCTTCCGCCTTCGCTATGGCGCTGGGACGGGCTGGTTCGCGGACCTCACGGCGTCTATGAGTTGCGCATGAATCTGGGCGACAGGCCTCTCGGCGATGAGCAACTGCTGGCCCTGGAGCATCGCTACTTCCCTGATGCCCCGTCGAATTCTTACATCGAAGCCGCTAAGCGCCTGCCGGAAGTACAAAAGGTGCTCTGGTTCGCGCGCTTTCCTGTTACTCGTTTCCATAAGGAGGGCGAGGAAGCTATCGTGGAAATCTCCGATATTCGCTTTCGCCGCGAGCGCTCGAGCGGGCCCCCCTCTTTCACCTACCGGGTGCGTTTCGATGCCTCGGGCCACATCTTGTCCAAGGGATGGTTACGAAATTAGATTGCCATGTCAGGCTTTAGGTGCGGCGCCTTGCTTCACTCTGGGTGCTCTGCCTTGCTTCACTTTAAGTGCGCCGCCTTGCTTCATTTTACTGGCCAACGCGCGTTAAGGGTTAGGCTTGGAATCGGCAGGGTAGATAACCACTTGGCGTTCTTCGCCCATGCCCGCGCTTTCCGTACGTACACCCGGCATGTCCTTCACCGCCAGATGGACAATGCGGCGCTCTCGGGAAGACATGGGATTCAGCCGGAGAGGTTGATGCGAGACCCGGACGCGCTCCGCCGCCACACGCGCCGTCATCTTTAGCTCTTCAAAACGCAGCGCACGGTAGCCACCGCTATCGATGTGAATCTTTTCGTGATACGCCGGTTCGAGCCGCAGCGCCCTGAACGCCAAATGTTCCAGCGCCTTCAAAGCGTCGGCCGAGCGGTCGAGCAGAATCTCTTTATCGCGACCGTCGAGGTCAGCAAACACTTCCGCTTCGCCTTCCGGGCCAGGACCGCCTTCGGAGACGGCACGCACGGTTACTTTTAATTCCAGTTTTGAGACTCGCACAATGTCTTCGAGGAAACGGCGCAGTGCATCGGCCGCAGCCTGGCGGTCGAGCTTTCCGTCTCGAATGAGTTCAGGGGGCATAGATATCCTAAGCCACGTGCTAGGACTTCTTTCCGCTCTTCCCGCGTGCGGGCTTCGCCGGGGCCGCCACCGGATGCCTGCGGTTCAAGTACCACTGCTGAACCACACCGATCACGCCGCTGGTAAGAATATACACCGCCAGCCCGCTGGGATAGGGAATCACGACGAAAAGTCCCGCCATTGCGAGAGGCATGACCTTCATCATAGCTTCCTGTTGCGGGTCGGTCGTGGTCATGGGGGTCATTTTCGAGGCCAGGTACATGGACAGGCCCATGAGCACCGGCAAAATGTAGTAAGGATCTTTTGCGGACAAGTCACGCACCCACCCGAACCACGGCGCGTGACGCAGTTCGATGGTGCCCTGCAGGGCGCGATACAGTCCGAACCAGATGGGCATCTGCAAAAGTTGCGGAATGCAGCCGCCCACGGGGTTGATGCCCTCGCGGCTGTAGACGGCCATTACTTCTTTTTGCATCTCCGCCTTGCGCGGATCGCGCATCGCGTATTTCTTGTATTTCTCGTTGATGGCTTTGATTTCCGGCGCCACGCGCTGCATTTTCAGCGTGGTTTTGTAGCTGGAGATGCGCAGCGGGAAAAGCAGCATGTTGATGAGCACCGTCAGAACGACAATCGCCCATCCCCAGTTCGGAATGTAGCTGTGCAGCCACTTCAAGGCGTGGAAGAGGGGCTCGGCGATAAATTCGAGCCAGCCAAAATTGATCAGCCCGTGCAGGGGCGGGTTCATCTTTTTCAGGTCGTCATAGTCTTTGGGCCCGACGTAAACGCGCAACGCCAACGGGTATGCCGTAGATGCGGCCGCCACCTGTGGAACAGGCTCCGGCGTGTCTTTTCCTTCTACCTGAATGTTGTGCCAGGCTTTCCAATAGCGCGTTTCCAGCGTTCCCGGGGCGGCGCCGTTCGGCGGCAGAAACGCTGCGGTAAAATAGCGATCCTCTATACCGGCAAAATCTTTTCCGCTCTGCCACACGCCCGGGATCCATTTGTCGATGCCATCCAGTTTTTTGTGTGGATAGCTGGCTATCTTGCCGCCCTCGCTGAAGTAGGTGGAAACCGTCTCCACGGGGACAGGATTGGTCACCGTCAAATCCCCGAAGCCCCCCAGCCATGCCAGACCTGCCTTCATCGGGCTGCCGTTGAAGTTGACTGTAGTCTCCACCCGCACAACATAGGAGTGATCGAATTTGAAGCGCTTGGTGACCTCCAGGTGGCCGTCGCTCCAGCGAAATTCCAGGTCTGCAGGAGCTTGGACGGAGTCCCCATTGAGGTCAAGCTGGTAAAGTCCGGCGTTTGCCGCATTCTGCTGCAGTTCGTCGGCTAACGTCAGCCCGAAGGGCCATCCTCCGGTTTGTTGCGAAACTAACGGATGCACGAGATCCAGCACGCACGGCGGCAGCGTGCCGTCCCCGCATTTCTGCGGCGGCTTCGTATCATCCGTATACTTCTTGAGCCTCCAACTCCTGACAACAGCACCCCTATTCGAAAATTCCACGCGATACAGATTGTTCTCGATGGTGATGGTGCGTTCCTGGGAAGCGCCGATGACCGGAACGCTCACTGGCGTAGCGGGGGTTATCGAAGCTCTTGCCGCTGGGGCCTGTGCGCCTGAAACGGCTGGTGCTCCCGTAGGACCCGGTGCGGCGGGTGCAGTCTGTGCCGGACGGTTTGTCTGTGGTGGCTCGACCGGTGGCTTGGGTCCGAAAAACTTGGCCCAAAGCAGAATCACGACGACTGAAAGCAGCGACGCCACAAGGATACGCATCTCGGGCGTGAACTTGTCCTTCTGTCCGAACTGGCCGTTCTCGTTCAAGAATGGACCTCATGAGGAATCGCAGTGGAATTTGCCGCTACCGGCGCAGTGTCCTTCTTTTCGGCTGAGGGAGATGCTTCTCCCCACTTTTCCGGAACCGGGTCGTAGCCAAATTTACGGGACAAAGGATGGCAACGCAGGAGACGCTTTAGCCCCAGCGAAACGCCGCGCGCCACACCGAAGCGCTCGATGGCTTCGTGCGCAAATTGTGAGCAGGTCGGCGTAAACCGGCAGCTTCCCGCAAAGAGAATGGACAGATACGTCTTGTAGAATCGCAGCGCTAAGAGCGCGATTCGCGCTGCAATTCCAGGTGAGCTGGAATTCAGCCTGTCCTCTTCGCATAGCTGGCAAGCGACGGTTTGTGGGGTCATTGGCGCGCCTGGGCGAAGGTACGCAGCAGCCGCATCAAATCCGCGCCCAAAGTTAGTAACTCCGCGTGCGCTACCGAACTTCTTGGGTGTATGACCACGTCCCATCCTGCAGGTATCTCCAGCCGGTGGCAGCGCACGATCTCGCGCACGCGCCGCCGGATCCGATTGCGCGCCACTGCCCCGCCCAGCGCCTTCTTGATGCTTACGCCGAAGCGGCTCTGCGGAAGACTATTCGCGCGAAGGAAAACGGTGAAGTGGGAACTCGCGTGACGCTTTCCGGAGCGGTACACGGCGTCAAATTCTCCGCGCTTCACCAGCCGCGCTTCGCGTGGAAACGTCTTCCGTGCATTCCCCGCGCTTCCGTGCAGCAACGGGCTACCTGACTTATTCGGGGGTAAGCCGATGGCGTCCCTTCTTGCGGCGGGCCGCCAGCACTCTGCGGCCACCAGTACTCTTCATGCGGGCCCGGAAGCCGTGCGTCTTGGCACGACGACGGCGGCGCGGTTGAAATGTGCGCTTTGGCAAAGCCATCCCCCTTTGTAGTACGCAATCGCCGGGCCTTCCCTATCACCGGCGACGGCAAACCGTACGCCGCTTGCTAATCGTGGCGTCCGCGGTTAAGCGGACCTCACCTGGCCCCTTCAGCGGCTGGTTTCGAATTTCTTAGTGTAAGCGACCGCTGTTGACACGGTCAAGAAAGGGGCACCGGATCTTTGGGCCGCACAGCATGTCCGGCCATCCTTAGTTAGGCAGCTTTCTTTTGCCCGCGATACTCATCAAAGGCGTCAAGGAAGCGGTCCACATCCTTGCGCAGCAGATAATACGGGGCCGAAAGCCGGATTTTGGATGGCCCGCCGCCGCGAATTCGGATCTTCTTGTTCTTCCACATCCAGTTTTCCAGCTCATAAATCTGGATGGGCGCCAAGTTCACTGAGGCAATCCCGCAGCGCAGCGCCGGATCCTGGGAAGTCCACGATTCCTGCCCGCGCTGGACCATTTCCTTCAAGAGTAAGTCGGCCATCAGTCGGTGCCGCCTCTCGATGCGTTGCAGCCCAATTTGATTAGCCAGTTGTATAGCCGCGCGCAATCCCAGCAGCGACGGAACATTGGAACTGCCGATCCTCTGGAAGCGTTCCGCGCGCAGCTTCGGTTCATCCCACCCGGCGGTAACGATGGTGTTCCACAGGCGGTCGATTACCTCGTCACGGACGTAGAGAAACCCAGTCCCCTTCGGGGCCATCAGCCATTTGTGCGGGCTCGAGGAATACATGTCGCAGCCGATATCGTGGAGGTTCAGTTTCATCATTCCCGTGACGTGCGCGCCGTCGATCGCCGACAGAATTTCCTTCGACCGCGCCAAAGCGCTCAGCTCCTTCGCCGGCAGCACCACCCCTGTTGCCGTGGTGATGTGGCTGAAGAACATCACGCGCGTGCGGGGGGTAATGACGTCATTGAACAAATTCAGCACGGCTGCCGCATTTGGCACCGGCACGGGCAGCTTCACCTTCGTCACCACGATGCCATAACGCTTGGCGCGCAAATTCCACGGTTGTTCGCCGCCGGGATGCTCCTGGTCCGTCATCAGCACTTCGTCGCCGGGCTTCAGGTCCAGCCCATTGGCCAAGTAACTGTTGGCTTCCGTGGCGTTGCGCACCAGCGCGAGCTCATCGCGCGTGCAGCCGACAAATTCCGCAAGTGGATCGCGAAATTCATTCCACGCCGCGTAACCCCAAATCGGATAATCTTCCGGATCCGCCTGCGCCATTTTTTCCGTGTCGTAATACCCGTCGAAGATCGCGCGCAACACAGGCAGCGGGGACGAGCCCACGGTTCCGTTATTCAAATACACTTCATCCGTGGGAATCAGAAATTGCTTGCGCATTTCAGTCCAATAGCCTTCTTCATTAGAGTCGTAGAGCGCGCGGTCGGGGAGGTTCGGCGGCTCCTGCTCGAGTGCAGCCATCCAGTTCGGCGCAAAGCCCGCCGCGGCAGGCAAGCCGACCGCACCCGCCGCGCCCACGGCTCCCGCCATCGATGATAAGAATCCTCGCCGGTCGACCATCGTAACCTCCACAGGACTGACTTCGCGGATTCTACGCGCGAACTCAGCCGCCTACAACGCAGAATCACGCCGCCCCGGCGCCGATCAGTTGGTCTTTTCGTGGCTTGATCAGCAACCCAAGGCGGCCTGTACGGAGGGACGGTGATGGCTAGGCGTCAGGGACAGCGCGAGAGGAAAAACCGCTTGCGAAGATTGGAGGATGCGAAGGCAACTCGCATTTATCTTCATGGTGCTGGGCTGCACGGCGGTTTCGTTGCAGCTGGCCGCGCAGGCGCCCGTAAGCCAAACGCACACGGTTGGGCAGCAGCCGCAAACGACGCGGCCAGGGACCATACCGCCAGGCATGCGTGCCCTCAGCCTGAAGGAAGGGCGCGCGATTGTCCGAGGAATAGCTTGGGCGGACGACGAAGAAGGGCTAGCGCCGGATTGTTCGCATCTAGTGCACAGATTGTATGAACAGGCAGGCTACTCCTACCCCTACGCGAGTTCGGTGGAACTCTATCGCGGCACAGGGACGTTTACGCGCATGCGCGTGCCGCAGCCGGGCGACTTGATCGTGTGGCCCGGACATGTGGGCATCGTAATGAATCCCAGGGAGCATTCCTTTTTCAGCTCGGTGACTACCGGAGCGCAGATACGGAATTACGATTCGCCGTACTGGCGAGCGCGCGGGCGCCCCCGATTTTATCGGTACCTCACGAACCGCCCGGCGAAAGGCGCCGGGAAACCCCGCGTCTGAGACCCGCCGCTGCATATCGCGTCCTAAAGCTGAGCCCCTCACGACGAAGGACCGTCCACGCGGTACATGGCGATGCCACTGAGTAGCTTGGGATAAAAATCCGTGGACTTCTGCGGCAAGACCTGGCCGGCGGTGGCGATTTTCATGACTTGCTCGACGGCGCAGGGATTCAACAGAAAAGCAATCTGCGCGCGACCGGAATCGACGGCGTCTAACGCCGCGGCAGCTTCGCGCTCGTAAGTGAGGTGGGCCTCAGCGGTGACCGCTTGCGGCGTGATGCCAAGAGCGGGCTCAAGAATTCCCTCGTGGAGCAGAACGACGTCGAGCTCGCGTTGCAGCGGTGAGATGTTAGGGAGGAGCTCGGCGAGATGCGCGCCATGGCGAATGGTGAGGACGTAGAATGCACTTCGCGAAGTACCATGCGCGGCGGTTGCATCGCGCTTGTGCAAATCGGCGGCGGGATAAACGCCGATGGCGCGCTTAGGGCAGGAGCTACCGAGGCGGGCAAGAAAATTCTTGCGTGCTTCGGCCTTCTTTGAGTCATTCGAAAAGGAAAATGATTCCGCGGCGAACCAGGGCTCGAGATGCCGCCGCACCGCCGGCCAGGAGAATTCGTGAAGGTGAGCAACGACGCGGTGGGTTGGCAAAATCGTGAGGCCTTCGCTATGCGTATTGATGAAGGTCATCATGACGCGTTCAAACGGTGCCTGTGGATCGACTCTTCCTATACGCGTGCGGCACTCGTTGCGGTAGTTGAGAGCGGTTTCGTAGCGATGATGGCCGTCGGCAATGACGAGCTTTTTGTCTGCCAGGGCATCCTGCATGGCCGACACGCGCTGGGGATCGCAAATGATCCAAAGGCGATGAACAACGCCGTATTCATCGCGCAGCTCGGTCACAGGGGCGGCGGAGAATTCAACCTCCGCGAGCATGGCGTCAATCCGGAGCTGCGCATCGGAATAGAGCATGAAGAGCTGGCCGGTATGCGTTTTGGTGTGGCGAAGGAGTTCGAGGCGGTCGGCTTTCGGAGCGGAGAGCGTCTGTTCGTGGCGGAAGACGACGCCGGCGGAATAATCTTCGAGTTGGCCCGCGCCGATGAAACCGCGCCGCGTGCGGCGTTCCTCGGTTCCCGGGACGGCGTATTCCTGCGTGTATAAGTAGAACGAGGGCGAGAGATCCTCCTGGACGAGACCGCTGCGAATCCAGTCTTCGAGGGCGGCTCCGGCGCGTGTGTACACATTGTTTTGCGGTGTGTCGGCAGGATAGGCGCGCCCCTTTTCGACGACAATCAGGTTGTGCGGGTCTGCCGCGTAATATTTTTCCTGCATGGCTGGGGAAATCTTGTCGTAAGGCTGGGTGAGAACGTGCTCGAACGAGATGCGAGCCGCATTGTAACGAAGAGCGCGAAAGGGAAAAACCTGGGCCATGAAGTCTCCGGAAGCGACTGGCTCTGTCAGGAGAGCACTTCAGTTTACGCGAAGAAGAGGAGAATTCGAAAAAGCGAGTCGGCAAAGCACGGTGAAAAAAAAGTGAAAGTTTGGTGACTGCGGCGGCGCGGGGGCATATTAAGATAAACCGCTTATGGCAGCTCCCCGTTTTTCTTCGGTGCGCGCGCTGATTTTCGATTTGGACGGCACACTGATTGATTCAAAACGCGATTTGATCCACTCCGTCAACGCGATGCTCGCCGAGTTGGGCCACGATGTACAGCACGAAGACACCATCTCAGGCTTCATCGGGCACGGCGCGCCGCAACTGATTGCTCGCGCGCTCGGCAATGGCGCCACGGAAGAAGAGCGCGAGCGAGCTTTGAAGTTCTTCCTTGCCTATTACGAAGACCACAAAATGGACACCACGTGTGCGTATCCCGGGGTTGCCGAGACGCTTGAAGAACTCCACCGATATCCCATGGCTGTGCTGACCAACAAACCGGTGCGCGTCAGTGTTCGGATTCTGGAAGGACTGGGGCTGGCGAAATATTTTCAGGCGGTGTATGGGGGGAACAGTTTTGAGACGAAGAAACCGGATCCTCTGGGCGCGCGAAGAATTCTTGAAGAGTTTGATACGGCTCCCCTGGAAGCCATCCTGATCGGCGATTCGGAGGTGGACGTCCAGACCGCGCGAAACGCCGGAACGCTGGCGGCCACGGTGAATTATGGATTTGGAGCCCACGACCGCGCGGTCTATCCCGCCGACGTTTACCTCGACCGGTTGACCGATTTGCCCCCGCTGCTCAACAATCCCGACAAGTAGGTAAGAATCCTTCGCCCATTCGTGTATCTGTCGCCTTGCGTTCCGGCGTGGCAGTTGGCAGACTCAGCGCGTGGTCATTGGCCTGTTCTCGGAACTGGATGCGCCCGGCGGCGTGCAGCGCGTGGGGCGCCACCTGGCGGCCGTGCTGGCGGATTTTGCGGCGAGCCGCGGGTGGGACTGCCGCCTGCTTAGCTTAAACGACTCACGGGAGCTTCACCGTATGACGCTCGGGGGACGTGAATTTGTGTTTACCGGCTGCGAACGGGCCAAAACACGATTCGCAGCCAGTGCGATGCGTGCTGCGCTGCGCAAGGCCAAGTTGGTGCTCGCCGGGCACGCAAATCTTGCGCCGGTGGCGCAAGCGGTGCACTTGGCGGCGCCTCGGATACAGAGCATTGTCTGTACGCATGGCGTGGAAATATGGGAGCCGCTCGGCCCGCTTCGCAGGAGGGCGCTGCGGCGCGCGGATGTAGTGCTGGCGCCGAGCCGGGACACAGCAGAACATCTCACGGCACAACAGGGGGTCGGTCAAGAGCGGATTCGCCTCCTGCCTTGGGCCCTGGATCCGCAATTCGAAGGCATGCTGGCATCAGCATCTCCGCCGCCCCCGCCCAGGGATTTCCCTCGCGGCCGGGTAATCCTGACCGTGGGCCGCTGGGTGGCGACAGAGCGATACAAGGGCATGGACACGCTGATTACGGCTTTGCCGCGATTGCTCACCGCTTGGCCTGAGCTGCAATTGGTCTTTGCCGGATCAGGCGATGACCAGGCGTGGCTTACGGACTTGGCAGAGAAGAATGGCGTGGAGCGCCACGTACATTTTCTGACCGGCTTGAGCAACGGCGAACTGGCGGCGTGCTATGCGGCGTGCGAGATTTTTGCGTTGCCCAGCCGTGGCGAAGGATTCGGGCTGGTATACCTTGAGGCGATGGCGTGCGGCAAGCCGGTGATTGGCGGCGCGCATGGCGGAGCCCCGGAGATAATTCGGGATGGCGTTACGGGTTACCTCGTGCCTCACGGCGATCCCATTCAACTGGCGACGGCCATGCAAACCTTGTTGGCAGATCCAGCGCATGCGAAAGAGATGGGAGCTCGCGGACGGCAGACTGTGGACCACGAGTATCGCTTCCAGAATTTCGCCAAAGCCTTGAAGAAAATCCTGCGCGAGCAATGCGAATCCTGAACGTCACGGAAACCTACGCGCCTTTTCTGGAATTTGGCGGGCCGCCGGTGAAGGTGCGCTCGCTGTCCGCGGGATTGGCCCGGGCGGGTCATCAAGTAACGGTGCTGACTGCGGACTGGGGCTTGCAAGAGCGCGAGGAGACGGAAGAAAGGAAAGCCGTAACAGAGCGCTCACCCTTTGGCTGGCGGCGCCTGGAAAACGGAGTCGAAGCCATCTATTTGCCCACCTGGCTGCATCACCGGCGGGTGAGCTGGAACCCAGCGGTGAGCCGGTATTGCCGGGTTTGTCTGCCGAAGTTCGAAATGGCGCACATTTTTGGGCTGTACGACTTGCTGGGGCCGGCGGTGGCGGCAGCGTGCCAGAAACTCGCGATTCCTTATGTGGTAGAACCCATCGGGATGTTCATCCCTCTCGTGCGCAATTTCCGGTTGAAGCGGCTGTATCACCGCCTGTGGGGAAGAAAGATGATCGCAGGCGCCAGCGCCCTTGTTGCCACCTCGGAACAGGAGATCGAAGAGCTCTGTACAGGAGGGATTTCGCGGGCCAAGATCGTTCTGCGGCGGAACGGCGTGGAAGCGCCTGCGTCGTGGCCGGAACCCGGAATCTTTCGAAAAAAGCTCGGAATTCCGGCGCAAGCGAAACTGGTGCTCTTCCTGGGACGTCTTTCTGCCAAGAAGAGCCCAGACTTGCTGCTTCGGGCTTTTGCGGAAGCTGGCAAGGGATCCGAGGCAGCACCGATGCGGCTCATTTTCGCGGGGCCTGACGAAGGCGGGATGAAAGCTCGACTCGAGCAATGCGCAGGGCAACTAGGCGTGGCGACCACGGTGCATTTTCCAGGGCCGCTATTCGGTCCGGAAAAGTGGGCGGCGTTCCGGGACGCAGATGTTTTCGTGCTGCCCTCGCAAAACGAAAACTTTGGCAACACAGCCGCTGAATCGGTTGCCGCGGGGACTCCGGTGATCGTCACCGAGACGTGCGGGATAGCGCCGCTACTGGCAAACGAAGCTGGGCTGGTTGTGCGGAACGATGCCCGCGAGATGGCGGCGGCGCTCGCGCGTATTCTGAGTGATAAGAAACTCTTTGGACATTTGCAGGCCGGATGCGCTAGAGTCACACAAAACCTCGGATGGGAGAGTCCTGTCCGCGAAATGGAATCTTTATACTTGAGGTGTGTCACTCAAGAGGCGATGGGGGAGAAAGCGGGCGAATCGGGCCGTTGCTCTTGACACATTCGCGACATCCCATTTTCCGCGCCGTATGGTGGAGCAGCAATGTGCTTCTCGCCGCGGCTCTGTTGGTCTTGGCCTATGCTGGAGTCTGGGAGTTTTCTGTCCGCCGCTATCTCGACGGGTTCTCCGATGCCATCGTCCCGAACTTTGTGCCTGCGCAACAAAGAGTGGAAGCGATCTTGAGCTGGATGCGTTCGGCGTCTGGGCGGGGGCTTACAGAGAATCCGGAAACCCTCGCCACGCGCGATCCGCAGACGACTCTCAACTACCAGCAGCTCCTGAAGGTGTGCGGCACGGCTACCAACGCGTTTCTGAATCTCTCGCGGGCTTCCGACCTGCAGGTGCGCCGGCTGCTTTTGCTGTCGCCGGACCGCCGAGCTAAACATGTGGTTGCCGAAGTATGGGTCGACCGGCGCTGGATCGTCGTTGATCCCAGTTACCGCGTGATTATGAAGGACGCGCATGGCCGCTGGCTGACGC
>Ga0307479_10002039_pt1 | contig 18399 bp, 13 predicted proteins | sample atmos_gasesECM4C_FD_203743 | JGI IMG/M metagenome (GOLD analysis project Ga0307479, IMG submission 203743) | Hardwood forest soil microbial communities from Morgan-Monroe State Forest, Indiana, United States - atmos_gasesECM4C_515 | ecosystem: Environmental > Terrestrial > Soil > Temperate... | reverse complement strand
AGCGCCATCGGCGTGCGGCTGGCCGACGGCCAGGAGATCCGCGCGCGCTACGTGGTGAGCAACGCCGACCCGGGCGTGACCTTCGGGCGGCTGCTCGAACGACCGCCGGCCGCCGCCCGGCGCAAGCTTCAGTCCACGCGCTGGTCGGTGTCGGCGCTGAGCCTCTTCATGGCCACCGACCTCGACGTGCGCGCGCTGGGCATCGATTCCGGCAACGTCTGGAGCTACACCAACGCAGACTTGGAAAGGATCTACCGGCTGGGCATGCGCGACGACCTGCCCGAGGGCGAAGTGCCCGGCCTCTTCGTCACCGCCACCACCTTGAAGGACCCCTCCAAGTTTCGCGGCACGCACACGCTGGAGGCCTTCACCTTCCTGCGCGACGGCGCCTTCCGCTCTTTCGCCGGCTCCAGAGCCGGAGCGGAGGAGCCGGCTTCGCCGGCGACGGGCGGAGGCCGAAGGCCGGAGCATCCAACGGAAGGGCCGGCTTCGCCAGCGACGGGCGGAGGCCGAAGAGCGCAGCCCTGGAGACCGGCGGGATACTTGGAGCTCAAACGATCGCTCACCGCCCGCATGCTCTCCGCCGTCGAGCGGGTGCTGCCCGGAATCTCGCAGCGACTTCAAGTGTGCGAGCTGGGCACGCCGCTCACCAACCTCCACTACTGCGAGTCGACGGAGGGCAACCTCTACGGCACCGAGAAGAGCCGCTGGCAGGTGGGGCCCTGGGCATGGCCCATCCGCGGGCAGATGCCGGGTCTCTTCCTCTGCGGCGCGAGCACGGTGAGCCACGGCGTCCTCGGCGCCACCATCTCGGGGCTGATGGCGGCGCGCGAGATCCTGGGCGTCCGCGTCAGCGAGCTCTTGCAGCAGCGCGGACCGCCGCTCGTGACGTTGCCGGCGGAGCACCCCGAACAGTGGCCCGAGCGGCTGCGGCCGCGCGCGGCTCAGCCGCAAGTCAAGTCGAGCATCCCGCAGCAACCGGTGGCGTGAAACGAGAGGACGGCGTTGCGCGGCGAAGGTCCTCTGTAGAACTAGCGTTATAATATTGGAATCCTTTCTTCGACCGACCGTTGTAGAAGCGGAACAGGTGTTGTAATTTCAGCACATGCCACGGCGGACGGCAGCGCAGCACTCGTTGCGGACGCTGCGGCGGTCGCAGATCGTGGCTGCGGCGCGCGAACTGGTGGCGGGCAAGGGCCTGGAGGCGCTCACCATCGGAGCCCTGGAAAAGAGCCTCGGGTTCACGCGGGGCGTGATCACCTACCACTTCCGCGACAAGGACGAGATCGTGGAGGCGGTGTTGCGCAGCGCGCTCGAGGAGATCGACGCCTCGACGCACGCGCAGGTGGCCGCCAGCGCCACGCCGGCCGAGAAGGTGCGCGCGGTGCTCTCCGCCAACCTGCGCGGATTTCTCGAGCACCGCGAGGCAGGCCTGATCCTGCTCTCGTTCTGGGGCCGGCTCTCGGACCCGAGAGTGCGCAAGGCCAACGCCGCGCTCTACGCCACCTATCGCGAGCGCACCGTCCGTGTCCTCGCCGCGGGCCGGCGCGCGGGCCTCTTTGCCGTGCACGACGTGGAAGCCATGTCGGCGCTGATCGTGGGCATCGTCATCGGCCTCGCCACGCAGGTGTACTTTGACGAGGCCAGCCTCGACCCCGACGCGGCGCTGGACGAGGCAGTGAGCTGCGTCCTCGTGCGCCTCTCGACCTAGAGGGATTTCGCGGCTTTCGGGGCCTGTTTCCATTCCCCGGGCCCTGCGGTGTCCAGATCATCACCGGACGCGGGCGGCTGCCCGCACAAACGCGGAGCAAGCATGCGCAAGCTTCTCTTCATCGCCGTGGCTGTCTCGGTCGGTTGCGGTTCGCAGACCCTCAAGGACCAGTCGCGCGAGGCCATGCCCGACAAGACCGGCGTGGCGATGGGCTCGCCCAAGCAGACGGCGCAGTCGTCGGCCCTGAACAAAGACCAGACGCAGCAGGACTCGACGGTGGGCCAGCACTCCACCTGGTTCGACGCCACCCTGAACCTCACCCTGGCCGTCAACGGCGGCACCGCCTGGGTGCTGGACCTGGTCGCGGCGGTCACCGCCAACGAGCCCACCAGCTGCACCGGCGACACCTGCACCTGGGGCCCCGGTTCGGGCGCGCTGGACTACAACAACTGGATGCTGGTGGTGACGCGCAAGAGCGACGGCAGCTTCCACTACGAGCTGTCGGGCCAGCCCAAGAACGTGGCCGGCGCGGAGTTCACCACTTTCCTCAAGGGCGACGCCACGCCGAGCGGCTCGCCCCACCGCGGCAGCGGCAGCTTCACCATCGACTTCGACGCGGCCCAGAAGCTGGCCAACCCGCACGGCGACGTCGGCACCTTGACCATCACCTACGACAATCGGGCGGCGCTGTCGGTGCAGGCCGGTTTCCTCGGCGTGAAGGACCAGAACCAGCCGTTACAGCGCAATAACGCCGATTATGATTACGCCGCCGACGCCTCGGGCGGCGGCGACATGCAGATCGCCGTGCACAACCTGACCACCGACGCGCGCTTCTCGCTGCACTCGCGCTGGAAGAGCGACGGCGAAGGCCGCGCCGACGTCAACGGCTCGTCCGCCTCGCCTGCGTACTCCTTCAGCCTGAGCGAGTGCTGGGGCGTGGCGCCCTTCGCCGTGGTCTACTTCACCTCCGACGTGTCGGCGCTCCTGGGGCCCGACTCGGGAGCCGAGACGGCTTGCGCCTTCCCCACCGCGGCGCCGGTGAACAAGCAGGCCCCGTAGTTCCAATGTTGCGTTCGATTGACCATGGTTGTTGGGGGGGCCAGTCGCCAGTCGAGCGCAGCTCCCCGAAATCGAGGAGGCCGAAGGCGCCGGATCGAGCGAGCGCTCATCGCGGCAGAATGGTCAACTCAAGCGAAGGGTAGGTCTCTTGGCGATGGCCCTGTTGCGCATCATCGAAGGCGGGCGGGCCCGGGCAGACGACCCGGGTCCGCGCGCGCCGGTGCGCACCGACGCGGGGCTGCTCGCCGAGCTGTACGAGAAGTACGCGCCCGCCGTCTACGCGCGCTGCCGGTACCTCTTGTGCGACGACGAGGCGGCCAAGGACGCGCTGCAAGAGACGTTCGCCAAGGCGCTGCGCGCGCTGGCGGAGTTTCGCGCGGCGGCCTCGCCCACCACCTGGATCCTCCGCATCGCCACCAACCATTGCTTGAACGAGCTGCGCGCGCGCAAGGCGGCGTGGCGCGAGCAGCTGCAGGCGCTGGGCCGCGAGCGGCGCAGCGAGACCGAGCCGCCCGATCGCCGCGAGCTCGTGCGCGTGCTGCTCTCGGCCGCGCCCGCCGAAGCGCAGGAGGTTGCCGTGCTCTATTACGTCGACGAGCTGACCCAGGCCGAGATCGGCCAGGAGCTGGGCCGCAGCCTGCCCACGGTGCGCAAGCGGCTGCGCGAATTTCTCGCCTGCGCGCGCGAGGCGCTTGCACAGGCGCTGCCCGGGATCGCGCTTCCCGAAGGAGACGAGCCGTGAACATCGAGCTGGGAGGTCCCGGCCAGGGTTGCTCGGCGATGCGCCTGCGCCGCTTCGCCGCGGGGGAATTGCCGGCGGCGGAGAGCGCGCGGGTTCGAGAGCACCTGCAAGGGTGCGCGCGCTGCCAGGCCACCATGGACGAGCTGCGCGCCGAGCAGAACGCGCTGCGCGCGGCGGTGCCGTTCGACGGATTTGCCGCTGGAGTGGCCGAAAAGCTGGCGCGGGTTCCGGCTCGGCGGACATGGTCGCGCCTGGTTCCGCTCGCGGCCGCGGCCGGAATCGTTCTCGCGGCCGGCTTGAGCTTGCGCCGCGCCGACGACGGCGGCTTCCGCTCCAAGGGCGCCGCCTCGGCGCAGCTCTTCGTCAAGGACGCGCGCGGCGTGCACGCGCTCGCGCCGGGCGAGGCGGTGGCGCAGGGCGCGCAGCTTCTCGTCTCGCTCACGCCGGCCGGCAGCTCGACGGTGGAGGTGACGCTGGTCGAGCCGCAGGAGACGACGGTTCTCTATCGCGGCCCGGCGCGCGCGGGTCCCTTGCCGCAGGCGTTCGAATGGACCGGCACGGGCAGCGCGCGGGTGGTGGTCCGCTTCGGCGGCGGCGGGTCTACCGAGATCGAGCTGTATAGATGACGCGTGGCTCCGCCCTCGCTCTCGCCGCGCTGGTGGCGGCGACACCGGCCCGCGCCGACCCGCACCGGTTCGCGCTGGTGGTGGGCGACGCGCAGGGCGGCGAAGGCACGCGGCCGCTGCGCTATGCCGAGCGCGATGCGAAGCGCATCTACGCCATCCTCACCCGCATCGGCGGCGTGCAACCCGACGACGCGCGCCTCTTGACGGGCGCAGAGGCTGGCGAGGTCCGCGCTGCGCTCGCCGAGTTGTCGGCCCGCAGCGCGGCGGCCCGCCAGCGCGGCGAGGAGACCCTGCTGGTCGTCTACTATTCCGGCCACGCCAAGGACGGGGAGTTGCGCCTGGCCGACACGCGCCTCGCTCTGTCGGAATTGCGCGCGCTCTTGCAAGAGGCGCCGGCCGACGTGCGCATCGGGCTGGTCGACTCCTGCCAGTCGGGCGCCATCACGCGCGCCAAGGGCGTGCGCACCGCGCCGGCCTTCGACGTCAAGCAGGCGCGCGAGCGCGAGGCCGGGCCGCACGGGCTGGTGCTCATCGCCAGCTCGGCGGCCGACGAGGAGTCGCAGGAGTCGGACGAGATCGCCGGCAGCTTCTTCACCCACTATCTCGCCTCGGGATTGCTGGGCGACGCCGACGCTTCCGGCGACGGCAAGGTGACGCTGGCCGAGGCGTACGCGTATGCGTACGCGCGCACGGTCGGGTCCACCGCCGACACGCGGGCCGGCGCGCAGCACCCGGTCTACCTCTACGACCTGGGGGGCGCGGGCGACGTGGTGCTGACGCAGCTCTCGCAGTCGCGCGGAGGATTGATCTTCGGCGCGGCCGACGAGGGGCAGTACGTGGTGCTCGACCGGACGCGGCGGGCGGTGGCCGAGGTGGCCAAGGAGCGGGGCGCGTCGCGCCGCCTCGCGCTCGCTCCCGGCGTCTACCTGGTCAAGAAGCGGCTCGACGATGCGGTGCTGGTGGGCGAAGTCGAAGTCGGCGGCGAGCTGGTCGAGGTGGCCGACGCGCGGCTCTCCCGCCGGCCGCTCGAGGACGATCCGCAGAAGGGCGCCTCGGGTCCGCGCTGGAGCATGCTCGGCACGCTGGGCGGCCAGCGCTTCTTCGACGCCGGCGCGCGCAACGGCCTCTTCCCGCCCGCCACGCTGGCGGGCGCCGAGCTGTCGGCGCGCGACGACCTCGGCCACCAGCTCGCCTGGGGCCTCGACCTGGCGCTCGGGGGCGGCACGGCGACGCTGACGTTGCCCGGCGTCTCGCCCATCGGCGAGCGGTTCACCGAGCTGGGCGGCGGCGCTTCGCTGTGGCGCGACTTCGGCTTGAGCGAAAGCTGGACCGCATCGCTGGGCGCGCGCGTGGCGTTCCTCTATCTGGGGCGCAACTTTCCCGGCCACTCCGAGCTGCCCGCGCAGGGATTCTTCACCCTGACGCCGGGCCTGGAGGCGATGCTCTCCTGGCAGTTCGGCCGCCACTGGTCGGCGCTCGGCCGCGGGCGGTTGAATTACCTCTTCTACAACGTGGACAAGAATGAATCGCTGGGCTACTTCGAGCTGGCGGTGGGGGTGGAATATGCGTTCGGTTTGTAGAACGTGCGTTATATTATTATCCCTGGCGGCGGCGTGCGGCAACCTCTCCAACGACGACGTCGCCTTCCTCGAGGCGCTCCCCAGCAAGGATGCGCTCCACGTCCAGGTGCCGGCGCAGACCGCGCAGCCGCAGTGCCTGCTCGGCGAAGCGCAGGTGTGGCTCTCGGCCAAGCCCACCAGCGACAACATCAACGCCGGCGTCGACGGCATCCTCGCCCTGGTCGACGTGATCCGCGGGATCGCGCCCACCACCCGCCAGGCCGACACGCGCACCTGGGGGCCGTGGCCCGATCACGACCATCCGGGCCTCACCATCCGCGTGACCATGTCGCGCACGCGCGACGCGAGCGGCGTGCCGCAGAGCTACAGCTATGTCTTCGCCGAGTCGAAGGGCGGCGATTTCCTCGCCGTCCTCGACGGCACCTTCGAGGGCGCGCAGGCGGCCAACGGCCGCGGCACCTTGACCCTCCACTTCGACAACGCGCACACGCTGGGCACCGCCAAGCCCACCGACCCCGACGCGCCGGCGCTGTTCGCCTACGACCTCTCCGGCAACCCGCGCACGCTGGAGATGAACCTCACCGCGCAGGCGGGCCTCGGGCTGCAGCAGTTCGACTACTCGTTCGCCGGATACACCGACGGCCACGGCCTCTTCCACTTTGCCTTTCCCGATGCCAAGGGCAACCTCTTCACGGTCACGGCCTCGTTCACCGCGCTCGGCGCCGGCAAGGCCGAAGTTGGCTTCACCACCGCGCCGCCCTTCAGCTTCAGCGGCAGCTTGAGCGAATGCTGGGACGCGGCCGCGTGCCTGAGCTACGTCGACGATCCGTATGCCATCACGCAGCCGGCCTGCGGAGTGTTCAAGCCCTGCGTCCTCGGCAGCCCGGCTTCCTGCCCCAGCTTTCCATGAGCGGGGGCTCGTGAAACCCGGCGAGCGGCAGTGACACGTCCAGTCGCCCATGATCGCGCGCATCACACTCGTCGGCTGTCTCATCGCCTCGAGCGCGGCGGCCGCCGGGGAGCGACAGATCCGGTTCAAGAACGGAGACATCGACCTGGCCGGTTCGTTGCTAATGCCGCAGGGAACGGGCCCCTTCCCGTCGATGGTCCTGCTCCACGGGTCGGGGCCCGAGACGCGAGACTCGTTGCGCCCCATCGCCCAGCGGCTCGTCGACGCCGGGTTCGCGGCCCTCATCTTCGACAAACGTGGGACGGGTGGGTCGTCCGGAAGCTGGCTCAAGGCTTCACTCGACGATCTGGCTCGCGACGGCGCCGCCGCCCTGCGTGCGCTCACCGGCCAGGCCGAGGTCGATCGCGGCCGGGCGGGTCTTCTCGCCATCAGCCAGTCGGGTTGGTACGCGCCGCTGGTGGCGGCTGTGGAACCGTCGGTTCGTTTCCTGGTCGTGGTGACGGGTGGCGGAGCCGCGCCTCGCGAGGTGGAATGGTTCGGATACGAGCGCAGGTTGCAGCGCGCGAACGTCTCCCCCGGCGATGTGGAGAAGGCGCGCCGCGCGCTGCGGATCTATTTCGACTATCTCGCGACCGGCGAGGGCTGGAACGAGCTGCAGCGCGCGCTCGACGAAGGCAAGGGCTCGGCGTGGGTCGACGCGCTTCAGCTCGAGCGCACCCTGCCGAGCCCGCGCGAGCGCTCGAGTTGGGCCTGGGTCGCGACCTTCGATCCGGTTCCCGCGATCGAGAAGATGCGCATTCCGGTTCTCCTGCTCTTCGGCGGTCACGACGACTTGCTGCCGACGGATCTATCGATGGAGCGCTGGGCGACGGCCCTGCGACGTTCCGAGGCGACCGCCACCATCCGCGAATTTCCCGAAGCCGGCCATGGCCTGACGCTGGGCGCGCACCACGATTCGGCCGCCCATGTTGCTCCGCGCTTCGCGGTCGGATATTTCGAGATGGTGAGCTCATGGCTCGCCGCGCTCCGCTTGGCTGATTGACACGATCGCCTCGAGCCGCTAGCACCGCTGGCCACACCGAGGGGGATCCGTGCGCTCTGCGGCGATCGTTTCGTGGCTGGTCTTGTTGGCCTCCTGCTCCGGCTCACTCAACGGCAACAGCCCGTCCGACCTGCGCGTCGCGCGCAAGGTGGACAGCCCGCTCAAGAGCCATCTGCCCACGCGCAACGCGGCCGGCACGCGCACCGAGGAGTACTTCGGCGGCCCGGTGATTCCCAACGCCAAGGTCTACGCGGTGTGGTGGGGCGATCCGGCGAACCTCAGCTCCGCCGTCACCGCCGCCCACGGCGGCATCGCCGACTTCTTCACCGGCGTGACCAACTCCAACTTCATCGACTGGCTCAACGAGTACGACACCAACATCAACGCCCAGGCCGGCTCGCACTCGGGCCAGCCCGGGACCAACCAGCACATCGGCCGCGGCAACTACGTCGGCGCCGCCACGCTCTCGGGCGTGCAGGTGACGGGCACCGTCACCGACGCGCAGATCCAGTCGGCGCTCGACGCCGCCTTCACCGCCGGCACGCTGCCCGAGCCCGACGCGAACACCATCTACGCCATCTACTTCCCCAGCTCGGTGAGCATCGACCTGGGCGGGTCCACCAGCTGCATCGCCTTCGGCGCGTATCACGAGAACACCACCGAGACGGCGCGCCACGACGCCTACTACCTGGTCATGCCCGACTGCGGCGACAGCTTCAGCGGCGTCACCGTCGTCACCTCGCACGAGCTGGCCGAGGCCATCACCGACCCGGATCCGACGCCGGGCAGCAATCCCGACTACCCGCAGGCCTGGAACGACGCCTCGGGCAACGAAGTGGGCGACCTGTGCGAGTCGTCGAGCGGGTCGGTCTCGACCGCGCTGGGCACCTTCTCGGTGCAGGGCATCTGGGACGAGCGGTCGCAGGGGTGCAAGGTGTTCACCTCGGCGGCGCAGGACTTCAACCTCGCGCTCTCGCCCAACACGGCCACGCTGGCGCAGGGCGGAAGCGCCACCTTCACGGTGCAGACGGCCACCGTGGCCGGCGCCTCCGAGTCGCTCACCTTGTCGGCCACCGCGCCGGCCGGCGTGACGGCGACGGTGAGCCCGAGCACGGTGACCTCTGGCAGTTCGGCCACGCTGACCGTCACCGCCGCAAGCGCCGGCGCCGCAAGCGCGCTGCAAGTCACCGTCCAGGCCGCCGGAGCCGCCGGCACGCACAGCGCGTCGCTGCTCCTTGCCATCACCGGCGCGGCGGGCAACGACTTCTCGCTCTCGGCGACGCCCTCGAGCGCGACAGCCGCTCCGGGCGGGACGGCGTTGTTCACGGTGTCCACCGCGGTGACTTCGGGCAGCGCGCAAGCCGTGACGCTCTCGGTGACCGGACTCCCCACGGGCGCGACGGGCACCTTCACTCCCGCCTCGGTCAACGCCGGGAGCGGCTCGACGCTCGGCATCAGCGTGGGTTCGGCGACTGCCCCGGGCACGTATTCGCTCACCATCACCGGGACGGGCACCTCGGCGACGCACCAGGCGTCGGTGAGCCTGGTGGTCAGCGGAGCAACCACGAACAGCACCACCGTGACCGCGCCGGCCGACGGCAGCACCGTCTCGGGCTCGACCACGGTCACCGCCACCGCCAACTTCGACCTCAGCAAGATCGAGCTCTACGTCGACGGCACGCTCCTGGCGACGGGCACCAGCTCGCCCTTCAGCTCCGCCTGGGACACGACCAAGGTCGCCGACGGCGCGCACCAGCTCACCTCCAAGGCCTACGACGGCTCGGGAAACGCGGTCACCTCGGCGGCGGTCAACGTGACCGTCAGCAACGGCAGCACGACGCAGTGCCCGCCCGGCACGGTGGACGTGGGCGGCGTGTGCGTGCCCACCGGCACCGGCTGCAGCTCTTCGGGAACCGGCGGCGTCGCGGGCGGGCTGGCCCTGCTGCTGCTGGGGGCCTTCGCCCGGTCGCGGCGCCGGAGCTAGCCCGACTCGCGCGCTTGCTCGCCGGCGGCGGGCAAGCGATCCTGGTCGAGGGGGGCGCCATGTCTCGATCGCCCTTGGGACTCTCCGATGGGCGCGGCGGCCAGCTCTCGTGCAGCTGCTCGGGCCACGATACATGCGGCGGCGGCGGCACGGCCGGACACTGCGGCTGCACGCCCAAGACCTGCGCCGCTCTCGCCCCCGCCTGCGGAGCGCTCGACGACGGCTGCGGCAACTCGCTCTCGTGCTCCTGCACGTTCGTGGACGACTCCCTCGACGCGGGCAACATCGACACCACGCGCACCACCGCCACCTCGGGGAGCGGCGTCGCGGAGGTCGGCCCGGCGTTCGCCCTCTCGCAATACCTGGGCGACGGCGGCGAGGGCGCCCTCGCCTATGCCTCCGACGCGGGCGGCGCGAGCACGGTGATCGTCTACGGGCCTTAGCGACCGGGCCGCTCATGGAGATGGTTTTCGAGGTCCGCGAGTGTATCGTGGCGCGGCCCGCCTGACTCTTTCCGTCGCGAATGGCTGGCCCACAGCATTCGAGTCTGGAGCTTCGATCGCAAAACCTGTATAATTATCTGGGGGGCCGTCCGTGAGCGACGACGACAATCTCTACTCCCAGCTGAAGAAGGCACACCAGCTGGCGAAGTCGAGCGACGCCAACATCTTCGGCGTCGAGATCGGCATCGTCACCAACGTCAAGGACCCCGACAAGCTCGGCCGGGTGAAGGTCTGCTTCCCCCGGCTGCCGGGCAAGCCCGAGAGCAGCTGGGCGCGGGTGGTGCAGCCCGCCGGCGGCGACGGCCGCGGCTTCTACTGGCTGCCGCACGTCAACGACGAAGTGCTCGTCGCCTTCGAGCGCGGTCAGGCCAACAAGCCCTACGTCATCGGCTCGCTCTGGAACGGCAAAGACAAGCCGATGCAGGACGCCTACCAGGACGAGAACACCACCATCCAGGTGCAGACCAAGTCCGGGCACAAGCTGGTGCTCGACGACAAGAAGGACGCCGAGCAGATCATCCTCGGCGACAAGTCCGGCAAGCGGACCATGACCTTCGACGTGAAGAACAAGAAGTTCCTCGTCGAGGCCAAGGAGGGCGACTTCTCCATCAGCGCGGAGAAGAAGATCGTCCTCGCCTGCGAAGACATCGAGATCAAGACCAAGAAGACGGGCAAGATCACCATCGGGAGCAAGTTCAACCTCAAAGTCGCGCAGAAGATGCAGTTCAAGGCCGGTCCGCAGATCAACATGAAGGCGGACAAGGTCGAGCTGAACCCCACCAGCTTCCTCGACGAGGTGTTGGCGGCCATCGAGGAAGGGGCCAAGGCGCAGGCGGTGGCGGCCGCGGCGGCGGCGGCGGCGCCCCAGACCTTGGCGCCCGTCGAGGGCGGCGGCGCGGCTGGCGGTGACGAAGGCGCGATGGGCGGCGGCGGACCCGGAGGCGACCTCAGCAGCGATGCCGCGCCCGAGGGCGGTGCGGCGGATGCGGGGGCCGCGGACGAGGGCGGGGCGGAAGCCGGCGGCGCGGACGAAGGCGGCGCGGACGCGGGGGGCGGCGAGACGCCCTCGGAAGAGACCACCGCGGCTCCTTCGGAAGAGACGACGCAGGCGCCCGCGGACACGACCACGGCCGCACCCGAGCCCGCAGCAACGACCACCTCGGCGCCCGCAGCGACGACCACGTCCGCGCCTGCCGCGACGACGACGGCCGCGCCTGCCGCGACGACGACCGCTGCGCCCGCCGCGACGACGACGGCCGCTCCTGCCGCGACGACGACGGCTGCGCCTGCAGCGACGACGACGGCGGCGCCCGCGGGAACCACGACGGCTGCGCCCGCAGCGACGACGACGGCTGCGCCTGCAGCGACGACGACCGCCGCGCCCGCGGGAACCACGACGGCCGCGCCCGCAGCCACAACTACCGCGGCGCCGGCCGGCACGACGACGCAGCCGCCGGGCACCACCACCACGCAGCAGCCCGCGGGCACCACGACGCAGGCGCCCGGAACCACCACCACCGCGCCGAGTGGCACCACCACTCATCCGGCCACCAGCACCACGCATCCGGCCACCAGCACCACGCATCCGGGGACCACGACGACGCACGCGGGGCCGTCGGTCAGCCTGCAGATCGCGGCCGAGGGCGGCGACCCCGGCAGCGAGGCCGAGAGCGAGTTCGAGAAGCCGCTCACGCTCACCTGGAAGGTCACCGCGGCCGCCAGCGCGGAGCTCACCGGCGAGCAACAAGCGTCCGGCATCACCTTCGACGGAACCAGCGGCGACGGCGGCGAGCTGCGCATGTCGGTCGCGCTGGGCAACGCCATGCCGGCGACGCTGAAGATGTACGACGGCGACCAGGTGATCGGCACCTGGCTGTTCGATCTCTCGGCCCCCGAGCCGATGGACAGCGAGCCGCCCAGCCTGACCGGCGATCCGCCGACGGTGAAGTGCGGCTCGCTCCTCCTCGGCCAGCCGCTGGCGCTGACGCTCGACGACGCCGGCAACGGTCAGGGTACAATCATGGTCGACCCCGGCCCGCGCATGCCGATCACCTTCACCCTGACCATCAAGCCCAAGGACGGCTCGAGCGTGGACCCGGCGACGGCCAAGGCCAAGGTGACCAACCTCATCGCCACCCTGAAGATGGGCGACGGCTCGCCGGCGCCTGCGGGCAAGAAGTGCAAGCTCGAGCTCGCCGTTCTCGCGGGCGGCCCCGCGGACGACGGGACGCAGACGGCATAGGAGCGAGCAGATGACGCAGGCTGTGCAGGTGGTGCTGGGAACTCCGGTCACGCTGACGGCCACCGCCGTCGCGGGCGAGCTGAAATCGGTGCTCCTCGGCTTCCCCGAGATGAAGGCTTGGATGGCCGACGCGAATGCTGCCAACATCAAGAAAGGCGACACGCGCACCAACCTGGCCCGCGGGGCGCACCTGGCCATCTACGCCATGCAGAAGCCGGGCACCCCTCCCACCGCTCCGGCCGGAGTGCCTTATGGCGTGAAGCGGTCCAAGCCCAACGAGTTCAACGAGGACGTGAAGAAGGGCATCAAGAAGTTCCAGCACGACAATCTCGCCACCGACCTGAGCTCCATCGGCCAGCCGGCCGGATCGCTGCAGGAGACGGGCGAGCTGGACAAGGTCACCGCGCTCCTGATCGACGACAAGCTGAAGAAGGACCAGCCGCCCTGCGTGGACAACTACGCGCCGGTGAACATCAGCGCCTCGAACATCAGCGATGCCGGGACGGGAAGCCTGGCCGCGCGGTGCATCGAAGTACTCCGCTACTGGGCGTCCAAGAGCGTGAAGTATTCGCCGAGCGAGAGCTATCCGCATCCCTTCGTGCTCCCCATCGCTTTCGGGGACCTCTGGTTCATGGGCAGCGGCACCGCCACCTGCTCGCCGTCGACCATGGCCGCGCTGTTCTGGGCTTGCAAGGGAGTGCTGAACGGCAAGTACTTCGCCCTCGACAGCCTCTTCGCCACCGCATACGGCCAGTGGCAGATCTTCCAGCACCGGCAGGACTTCCCCGACGGCGCCGCGGGCGCGGCCGAGACGCTCGCCATCGGCGCCATCATCGATCTCACGGACGACGAGAAGCAGGCCGCCGGCACCGACGCGGCCAAGATCCTGCAAGCGAAGGTGAACAAGCTGAAGGTGGGCGACCTGGTGCAAGGCTGGGGGCACGCCTACGAGAACCCGCCCGCCAACGCGATGAAACCTCCCGCCCAGGCCCCCGATGCGAGCGGAACCATGAAGGAGTGGACGCCCAGCTTGAATCCGGCGGAGACCAACCACGCCAAGTACGTGGCCTACAACACCTGGCAGAACAAGATGGACGGCGGCCACTGCTTCTTCATCACCGCGGTCGATCCGCCCGACGCCCAGGGCAACGTGCCGGGGTACACCATCCTCACCGCCAACCTCAACCCCGCCGGCGTGAGCGAGAAGCACCGGCCCTCGACGCAGTGGAAGGACATCCGCATCGCCCGCCTCTTCAAGATCGACGGCGAATGAACCGGCTCGCAGCGCTCGCGCTCATCGCCGCCGCCGCGACGCCGGCCCCGCTGCAATGGCCGCTGCTCTCGGCCGACGACCCGCAAGGCAAGGCGTACAGTTCGGTCCTGCTGCGCGGATGGTCGAAGTCGGGTGCGCTGGCGTACGTGGCGCAGACGCTGGGAGACGACCAGGCGGTCTGTCCCGACTCGGACCTGGTCTGGGACGTGAGCGTGCTGGCCATGCGCTCGGGAGGCTCGGTGGTCACCTATCGCCTGAAGGCGAACGGCGACCACGGATACGGGGAGAAGCCCATCGACGGCGAGGTCAACGCCGAGCGCAGCAAAGGCGGCTGCCAGGTGCCTGCCGCCGGCGCGGACCAGTACGATCGCAGCCCCGCGGGCGCGGAGGCGGCGTTGGCCGCGCTGGGCGCGCTCACCCCGGTCTGCGACTTGAGCGCGGCCGGTTGTCGTTCACCGCAAGGCCGCGTGCTTCGCCTGCTGCAAAAAGCGGGGCCGGCCGATGACACGTGCCGCAACAAGCGCATCTGGCTGGAGCTGGACGGCAAGACGCTGTGGCAGGAGCGCGGCCAGGACTGCGCCCGCGAGCGCGGCATCGCGGCGTCCGTTTCCTGGTCGGCCGACGGGCATGATCTCGCCGTGGCCTGGAGCGTCGAGCAGACCATGGCGGGCTACAACTCCTCGCGGCTCTACGGTCGGCTCGATCTCTTCAAGCTGCCTTGACCGGCGCTCAGCGCAGGCCGTCGACCAGGTACAGGTCGGAGAGCACGCGGCGGTAGCCGTAGGCGTAGCCGCGCGCGTCGGCGGTGAGGAGCGCGGCGAAGATTCCGGTCACGCCGGCCGGGTCGGCGGGTGCCAGCTGCAAGAGCGGCGCGGCGCGGCCGCTCTCCAGGTCGACGCGCTGGATCTGGATGGGCAGCTGGCCGGGACGGAAGACGTAGAGCTCGCCGCCGTCGCGGCTGAAGCGGATGGGCACCGTCCCGGGCTCCAGGCCTGTGATGGGGCGCGCAGCCGTGCCCTCGGAAAACACCGACAGCCGCTGCTGCGCGTCGACCGCGGCCAGGCGCTTGCCGTCGGGCGAGACCGCCGCCGGAGCGATGGGCACGCCTTCGTCGCCGAGCGGGTGCAGCTCGGCGGAATCGAGCGCGCGCCAGAAGAGGCGCGCGGCGTGGCCCGGCTGCCGGCCGGTGATCAACAGGCGCTTGCCGTCGGGGAACCAGCTGGCCAAGAGCGGCGTCAGATCTCCCAGCGGCAGCGAGACCGAGTCGCCCGGCCCGGTCGGCAAGAGCGAGAGCTGCGCCGTGCGGTCGAGAGGCGGAACGATCAGCACGCTCTTTCCGTCCGGGGAGAGCTTGCCCAACAGCCCCTCGCCGAGGCGCACCGCCTGCGACCCGTCGGTCTTGCGCACGAAGACGGCGTGCGCGGCCGCCTCGCCTCCCGTCTCGACGAAGAGCAGCGTCGCGCCGTCGTCCGATAGATCGCCGAGCAAGGAGGCGTCGAACCAGGCCAGGTCGCGCTCGGCCGCATCGCCGGGAGCGCGCACCACCAGGCCCGCGCGTGCGCTCTCGCGCGCCAGCAGCACCTGGCCGGCGGGCGAGACGTCGTGGAGCGTGAGCCTCCCGGTCACGCGCGCCACCGTCCGCGCGACGCCGCCCAGGGTCACCGCGCGCAGCTCGCTGGCGGCGCCCGGCTCGGCGGCCGTGAACCAGATCTCCTTCCCCGAGGGCGCCCAGGCCAGGCCGCGCGCGCGCACGTAGGGGCCGGCCAGCGTGCGCGTCTTGCCGCCAGGGTCCACCAGCGCGACCGAGCCCGACTCGTCGCCGCGCCGCGGATGGTCGATGAACGCCACCTGCTTGCCGTCGCGCGAGACGCGCGGGTCGCCGACCGCGCCGTCGGTCTGGTAGAGAATCTTGCCCGCCGGAAATTCCAGCCGGCTGCGGCCGCCCGCGCGGCGCACCACCGCCATCGAGCTCCCATCCGGCGACCAGTCGGCGGCCTCGACTTCTTCGGCGAGCTCGCGCGGCGGACCTCCGGCGAGCGCGGCCTGGGCCAGCGTGCCCGCCGTCTCCGCGTCGGCCGGATGCCGGCGCACGAGGATGGCCAGCTCCCCGCGCGAGGAGACCGAGAGGAGGGACGCGCCCGGCACTCCCAGCGGCCGCGACTCCGGGCTGCGCTGCTCGGTGTGGAAGATCTGCTCCGGGCTTCCCTGCCAGGACGCCGCGTAGACCACCGCCTTTCCGTCGGGCGCGAAGCGCGCAGTCTCGACGGAGCCGCGGCGGAAGGTGAGCTGGTGGTACGCGGCCGGGCCGCTCACCGCCGTGCTGCGGGCGATGAACCAGGTCGCCGCCGAGAGGGCCAGCGCGGCCAGCAGCGCCAATCCGATCTTTTGCCGCAGCGAGCGGCGCTCGGTGGCGAGCGCGTGCGAAACCATGGTCGAGGCCACCGCCGGCCCCAGCGTCTCCAGCTGGAAGGCGAGGTCGCGCGCTGACTGGAAGCGGTCCTCGGGAGCTTTCTGCAGGCAGCGCCGCACCACCTGCTCGAGCCCCGGCGGAATGCTGCCCTTGGGCAGCGGCGGCGGCTGCTCGGAGAGGATGGCGCTGAGCACGTCCACGCCGGACTGCCCGTCGAAGGCGCGCCGCCCGGCGAGCAGCTCGTAGAGGATGGCGCCCACCGCGAAGATGTCGGAGCGGTGGTCCGCCGGCTGGCCGCGCACCTGCTCCGGCGCCATGTACCCGACGGTGCCCAGCACCGTCCCGGGCTGCGTCCCGCCGCCCAGCTTCAGCGCATCGATGGTGCTGGCGCCGCGCGCCGGCCCTCCCACCGGATCGATCAGCTTGGCCAGCCCGAAGTCGAGGATCTTCACCCGGCCGTCGCGGGTGAGGAAGAGGTTCTCGGGCTTGAGGTCGCGGTGGACGATTCCCTTCTCGTGCGCGGCGGCGAGGCCGAGCGCCATCTGCACGCCGTAGTCGAGCGCCTTGCGCGGCGAGAGCGGCTTGCCGTCGTGGAGCAGCTCGCGCAGCGACTGGCCCTCGAGCAGCTCGGAGACCAGATACGGCGCCTGGTCGTGCGTGCCGATGTCGTGGATGGCGACGATGTTGGGGTGGTTCAAGACGCCGGCCGCGCGCGCCTCCACCTCGAAGCGGCGGGCGCGCTCGCCGTCGCCGGCAATGGCCGCGCCCATGACCTTGAGGGCCACGTCGCGCCCCAGCCGCGTGTCGCGGGCGCGGTAGACCACGCCCATCGAGCCGGCGCCGAGCTGTCCGACGATCTCGTAGGGCCCCAGTCTCTCGCCGGCGGGCAGCGTCATCGCACGCCGTCAACCAGGTAGAGATCCTGGAGATTGATCTCGTAGTTGTAGGCGTACGAATTGCCGTCGGCGGTGACGTGCGCGGCGAAGATGGGGCCGGTGCCGGCCGGGTCGGGCAGCGCCAGAGGCTTCCACGGCTGCTTCTTGCCGGTGGCGAGGTCGAGCCGGCGAATGAGGGCCGGTTTCTCTCGCGGCTGGTAGACGAAGAGAGCGGCGCCGTCCGCTGCCCAGCCCACCGGCATGTCGGCCGGCTCGGCGTCGGGGACGGGGCGCGGCTCGCCTCCCGAGAGCGGATAGAGGATCAACTTGTGCTGCTCGTCCTGCGCCGCCACCTGCAGGCCGTCGGGCGAAAGCAGGAACGCCGCGCCGGTTCCTTCGGGAGTCACCGGCCGCGGCTTGCCGCCCGCCAGCTCGAGCACGTAGAGCCGGCTCTTTCCCTGCCCCTCCTTCGCGCGCGCCAGGATGCGCTTGCCGTCTGGGAACCAGACGGGGTCCCAGGTCAGGGTGATTCCCCCTAGCGGCACCGCGACCGGATCGCCCGCGCCGGTGGGGAGCATCAAGAGCTCGCGGGAAAATTCGGGACCGGGCGCGGCGAGCACCCAGCGCCCGTCGGGCGACAGCCGCGACACCGAGCCTTCGCCCAGCTTGACGGCGGGAGAGCCGTCGGTATTGCGCAGGTAGATGGCGCCGCCCGCGTTCTGCGCCGCCTGCGCTTCCCCCGCCTCGAGGAAGAGCAGCGTCTTGCCGTCCTCGGAAAGATCGGCGAGCCAGGAGCCGTCCATCCAGGAGAGGTCGCGCGGGGAGGGCTGGTCCCTGGCCTGCACCATCAGCATCAGCCGCAACGACGACTGGCTGAGCAAGAGGTGCCCGTCGGGCGACACGTCCTGCAGGGTGAGGTTGCCGGTGGAGGGCGCCACCATCCGGCCCTTGCCCGACAGGTCGACCGCCTGCACGGCGGTCACGCCCGCGACGTTCCCGGCGGTGAACCAGATCTCGTCCCCCGAGGCGGACCACGCCAGGCCCTGGGCGATGATCCAACCCGGGGTCAGGGTCCGCTTCCTTCCCGTGCGATCGACCACGGCGACCGAGCCTTTGGAATAGCCGAGGGCAGGGTGATCGATGAACGCGATCAGTTCGCCGCTGCGCGAGACGCGGGCGCCGCTGATCCAGCCGCCGGTCTCGTAGAGCACTTTGCCCGCCGGGTATTCGAGCTGGTTGCGGCCCTTGGAGACGCGCACCACGGCGAGGCTGGCACCGTCGGGTGCCCAGTCCGCCTCGAACACGCCCTCGAGCAACTCTCGCGGAGCGCCCCCCGCCAGCGGAACCCGCGCCAGAGTGCCCACTGGCAGCCCGTGGAGGATGGCCAGCTCTCCCGAAAGCGAGACCGAGAGAATCTTCTCATCGGCGATTCCCAGCTCGCG